>Ga0206679_10003961_pt1 | contig 11205 bp, 6 predicted proteins | sample M110012015metaG_FD_155464 | JGI IMG/M metagenome (GOLD analysis project Ga0206679, IMG submission 155464) | Ammonia-oxidizing marine archaeal communities from Monterey Bay, California, United States - M1 100m 12015 | ecosystem: Environmental > Aquatic > Marine > Intertidal zone | place: USA... | reverse complement strand
TGGGAGAATGGAGATGTATTCCCAGAACCAAACGATCCAGAAGATTTCATTGAAATTGATGCAAGTTCTTGGAGTGTTGAAAGTAATGGTATTTTAGAAATACATTGGATTTTCCATGTCACTAGCGAATTCCCAGACCAGCCGGAAGTCAAATTCAAGACAGGATGTTTGGATAATTCTGGTTCTGCTGGCTTTGCACCGATAGATTTGTTATCTTCTACTGGCTTAAGAGTCAATAGAACATTCGGATTAGGATGGTTGAAGGTTAGAGATAATGATGGAGGATTTACTTCAGATGATGTCGCAGATAATTCATGGGTTGCTGCTGGAGAGCAAATCCACTTCCAAGGTGCAATGTGGTTCGCCGATACCGATGATGCTCCGAAAGATAGTGCATTTGATGTGAGGATTTCACGCAATGGATGGGTTGAGAGTACTGCAAGAGATACAACCAATCAAAACGGTTCATTCTTCATTACCATAGACTTGCCAAATATTGATGTTCCAGATGGAATGACATATGAAGTTCAAACATACAATGAGAAGGATCCGACTCACACAATGCAACCTAATTCGGATTGGAGAAGAACATACAAGGTCGATGCAACAGCACCAGAGAGAATGGACATTTATCCTAAGGATGATGCTTATGAAGCCGGAGATAATGCTCAAGAAATCAAAGTTTTAGTCAATGATGATGTTGGGCACCCAATGGCATTGAAATTGATGTATTGGGTTGAAGCAGACCATGATATGAATCGTAATGGAGAAGCGGATTCAAATGAATACGCATCAAAGATGGTTTACAATAATACTGTTGCTAAGAACAAGTGGTTTATGACAACAATTGACCATTCACGTAATGCAAACATGGGTCGTGTTTCTTACTTCTGGGATGGTGGAGATGAGGCAGGAAATCCTCTACATTACACCTATCTTAATGAAGAAGATGAAATATTAATCTTTGAATCTGAAACAGGATTTGACCATGATGATGCTACTTTTAGGACAAGAAAGGATTCGAGTGCTGTATTCACAGGATTAGATTGGATGGGTCATGAGGATGATGCAGCAGTCTATTCTGGTATGAAGCAAACAATTACTCTTGGTTTCATTGACGCAAACACAGCAATTGATTTTGAGCATATTTCCTTGGTCTTTGACTTTGAAGGTCCTAACCCTCTAAGAGATATTCAAAGGATTTCATATTCTGGAATAAACAATACATTTTGGTCAGAAAGCCAATACTTGACAATATTGCAAAGTAGTAACATGTACGAGACAACTAACGATTCTGGATTACCATGGATCATTATAACCTTTGATTTCGTTGTTGGTTGGGATTGGCCAGATGAAGAAATGGGCGATGTTGCGCTATTATACAAGGAAAGAGGTGCTTCAGATGATTCACGAATCCTATTATTAGAACATACATTTAGGGTTGAAAATGATTTGATGCTCGCTCCTACAAATTTCAATGTAGATGATATCAGTGAGCCGAGAACTGGGCATATCGCTGATGGTTCAAGAGTTCGTAAGGATGACCGATTAGCATTCACAGGAACTGTTGTTTACGAAGGGAGTGATGTACCTGCTCCTCGTGACGTCGGAATTCTTGTAGAAGTCTTTGATGGTGAGAAGATTTGGTCTGATGGTTCCTTGACAGATGCAGGAGAATATTCAGTTGAAGTACCACTCTCTGCAGCAGAGACATTACAATCTTCACCAACTAGAACCTGTTTGATTTCGATAACCAATATCCCAGGACGTGGTGAAGATATGACTGGTACATTGGTTTCAACCACATTAAGAGTCGTAGTTGATGATGCATCACCGCGAGTAACTCGTCGTATTTCCCCTCTGAATGTTATTGATATTTCAGCAAATAATGATTTGACTAATATTGCAATAGAATTCCAAGGTACTGAAGATGCAGATCTAACCGGTTCCGAGCAATTGGTACATTGGGTTATGCGAGATTCGACAGGAACAATGACTATCGGCGCTGGTTCAGCAATACTTGGAATGCAACAAGATGGACAAAATGTTATTTGGACAGGAACAGTTGATTTGACAGACTCTGGAAGAATCATTCCGAAGGCTGGAGATTTCGTTGGTTTCTATATCACTGGTTGGGATGCTGCTGGAAATCAATTCCCAGTAGTTTCAAACTCAGAAGCGAGTCCAGTTCCAGAATTAGCAAGTGATGATACTGACTTTGAACGTCAATGGATTAGATTGGGTGCAGTCGGTCCGGAATTACGTGTTAAATCAATTACACTTTCAGATGACCATGTTGCTCCATCTTCAAAGATTGATATTACAGCTGAAGTGATGAACAAGGGTGGAGAAACACCGCAATCATTCAAGGTTGCATTCTTTGCTGGTGATTCTGAATCTCCGTTTAAGGTAATGACAATCGCTGGAATCGGTGGTGGTGAAACCCGAGAGGCCACTACTACATGGTATGCAGAAGAAGTCTCATATATTCGTGTGGAAGTTGATTATGGTGATTTAATCCCAGAAGTAAATGATGACGATAATACTGCTACACACAGTGTTGACATTGCCTATGCTAAGTATTTGGGTGGATTGGATAGTATTAGAGAAAATCCATTACAGTGGATATTCGCATTAGTTTCAATCATTGTGGTTGTTTCCGTTGCTTCTATCGCTTCACGAACTTCTATTGATTATGGTGAAGGATTGTTCGATGAAGAAGATTCTGAATGGGATGATGATGAAGAAGATGATGATGATGAATACGATGATGATGAAGATTGATTATCACATTTGATTCAGCGCTTGTTCCATTGACAATTCACCAGTTGCTACCTTTGAGGCTAATTCTTTGGAAATAGTCATTGCTCCTAAACTGTGGATTCTACTTTGTTTTTGGATATATCTTATTTCCCCATCACTCGGAATTAATTCTCTTTGTTGCCAAACACGTTTACCGCGTAATAATGCAATTCTAATCGCAGAGGTTGAGTGATTATGTCTTAATAGGCCTTGAGATGTTTTCGCCTCATTTACCTCTTCAATATTCCATTGTTTTTCTAGACATTTGTTGATTATTCGGTCGCGTAATAATGGGGCGCCATCGCCTATTCGCAGAGTCATTTGCTTGAATGCGATTGCAGTAACGATAGATGATATGTGCTCAACAACATAGTCAATTCCTTCAAGTTGTGCTACACCCATCAATACTCCATCTGCTAACCATGCTAATCCAGGGCGAGGACCAGGGTCAATACCGATTGAAATATTTTCAATAATTGACAATCCATTCCTCAATATTATTGCTTGAGTTACTGCGGTTTCACAAGTATCAATATTACAAGCAATACCTCGTCCTTCATCAATTGCATTTTCAACTTCTTCTTCACTACCAAACCAAATTGTATCCTTGCTCGGTAAAGGTTGATCAATTTCAAGTTGGGTGAATGGTATACTCTTCTGTCGCAAGGTTTCCATTAAGCGATAGGCCAATTTGAAATCGGCGCATCTAATAACTACCTTAGCCACAAACAATGCTTGCTATAGGAAGGCCTCAAAGGTATTGATTAACGGTGTGTCAGCGAAATCAGTAAAATGGAGACAGTAATGACCATTCCAAGCGAAGTTATCAATAACGATTGACAATGATGTCAAGGTGTGGCGAGTCAGTATGAACGAGAATTGCGGCAAGTTCTTGCTGGAGTTCCCAAGGGTGTTGAAGCGGTAATTCGTTCATGTACCGATGAAGAAAAAGACAAAATGAGATTGGCTGTAACACGCCCCTTTTTGGTTGTCCGAGCTGCAGGTTCGGGCATGGAAGGTACTGGAGACTTACTTGCGCTAAGGGGTGATATCTGTTTTCCAATTGAAGTGAAAACCACAAAAGCGAGCAAGTTGTATCTTTCTGGACGAACAATGGATCAGTATTTGGCGATGGTAAATGAAGGTCAACGTTGTAATTTAATGCCATTATATGCTCATAGAATGAAAGGCATTCGAGGCGATTCATGGATGATATTTAGAGTGGAAACGGATAATCTGAATGGTAAACTAAGACAATTAGCAAAATCAATACCTCCATTTCCTCGTAATAGAAACGGCACACCTTATCTCAATTGGCAAGAAGGACTGCCACTTCACAAGTTCATTGCATTAGTCTGTTCAAATGCTGCTGAACAAAGTCAAACATTACACAGTTTGGAAGTAAGAGCGATTAGAACTAAAATTGCTAAACAATTCAATTATTGCGATATCATTGAAGAGCAATTAGAACCTGCGGGAGTAATCAAAAGTCAAACAGATGTACTTGCTGAATTAGCAAGGCGACGTAGCCGTTGATTAGAAATATGGAATCAGCATAATAAACATTAGAATGCTAAAGAAAAATAGTGATGATATTGAAGAGGCTTTGCTGGCAATATGGTCTACTCTGAGCGCATGAATATTCCACAACTTCAATTTCTTACCAATACTTTTCAATCCTGAAAGGCTTCCATGAAGTAAGTCTCTAAACATATGTCCTCCATCAAATGGAATCATCGGAATTAGGTTGGTAAATCCTAATAGAATGTTAACCCACATTAGCCAGAAGAATAAGTTGGCTAAGAAAATAATCCCATCAATACCAACAATGGATGCAAACAAGCCATCACTTGCTTGGAGTAGTGATTGTTCAAATGGATGTATTGCCACCCCTTTCATTTGGAACGGAGTCAACATTATTCCAAGTGAATGAATTGGCACCGAGATGGCAGTTTCCAATGTATTTCCTTGCCAACGCGGAGAGAAAGGTCCAGCTAGTCTATCAATTCCAGCAGTGCCTTCAGCCATACCCATAATGCCCAAAAATGGGTCGCCAACTTCAATTCCAATATTCGCAAGACTCTCATTATCCCATCCTAGTTCAGAATAATATTGATGTTTATCAGTTAGATTTACTGTTATTGTTTCTCTTTGTCCACTCTCTCGGTACACCACGATATCTATTCGTTCACCAGATGAATAGTTTCCAAGAGTTTCACGAAATCCATCTATTCCGTTTATTTCTTGACCATCTATCGAAATCAAAGTATCCCAAGGTTGCATACCTCCTAAATCTGCACCGGAATCCTTGACAATCTCTCTTACGTGTATGTGATCATTTACGGCTACCACTTGAGTTGCTAACATTCCCATCATTATCATCAATACGAATGCAGCGAAAAGATTGGTAGCAGGTCCAGCTGCAAACATTCGCAATCGTTCACGTCTTGGAGCGCGTAGTAATTCTTGATGCTGTGGTTCTGCGAATGCTCCCAAAGGAAGTGGGCCTAGCATTAACAGGCCAAAGGAACGGACCCTCATACCATGTGCTCTTGCGATTAGGCCATGGCCAAGTTCATGAATTACCAAAGATACGACGAATGCTATTATCCCCCAGCCTAATGGAATAATTGGGTTTAATCCAGGAATTGCAACCATTTCGCTAACACTTGGTGGGTCTACTGATGGAGGTGAGAGTAGTGCACCTATGAATGATAATACCACTACTAGAGTAACTGCAAATAGTGAAAGGCTGCAAATCCAAAGTGAAACTTCTCCATAGGCTCTCCAAAACTTACGTGGTTTGGAAATTTTTTCCAACAGTTTCAATCCATGCTTACCTCTAATCATCAATATGACTTTGAAAACTCTTGATGAATTCCAGCGATCTAAAGTACCGCCTTTCTCCCATGTTTTGAGTACGACAGCCCAAATGATTACGGCAACCCAAACAAAGGCCCAATCGGCTTCTATTACCATGAAGTCGCCGACATCCATAGACTTGCCAAACCCTCTTCCCCCTTCAATGCTCACACCAAATCTATTGAATAACTATCCAATTAGGAAATGAACAAAGTGGGAAAGTTCATGTGCACTCGCCTTGAGCATTAGATGATGGTATCTTTCAAGTCTGCAATCGAAGTGTGGTGTGAAGACTATTGGGGACAAATACCTGAAGAAGTTTCAGAGTGGGTTGCCGATGAAGATATGTCTCAAGTATTCATCAGATTAACGCGTGGTGTGCTAATAGTTGATTTTGCAATTGATGAAGAAGGAGAATTGACTTGTCAAGAGCACTTACACATACCGCTTGATCGTTGGAATCCGGGTTCTATTCAGGTACACAGAACTCATGAAGGGTTGGTTAGATTTAGACATCGCCAATCTGAAATATTGCTTTCAGCAAGACTTAGAGCACCAGAATGGGGTAAAGCATTACTCGAAGAATGGCTGATGTCACAACGTGGAGATACTTCGCGCCCGAAAGAAAAATCAGCAAGAATTGCGGCAATAAAAAGAAGTAAACTAAGTATTGAAAGAAATCTCAAATCAGCATCATTAGATTCAAGTCTAACCGATTTGGAATTAGCTAAGATTAGAATTACTTCTGCTGAAAGTCAGATGGAAGGGCGTAATAAGGCTTAAAATTCAACTCAATCTTACTTTGTATCGGTCTCTTCCATTTGCATATAGTGTGATTGTTCCATTGGAAGAAACACATATTGCGATACATTCCGCTAGTTGAGAGATAGCTCTTGCAGCAAGATGCCTACCCCCTTCTCCTGATTTTGGTACAATGCCTGCAGGAACTTGGATATATCTTCCAGCATCACTTGCAATCCCCTCTTTATTGAATAGAATAGCACCATCAAGCCATGCGAATTCAGCCATTGATTCATGATTAGCATCATCAGCAATATCTCGTTTTTCTGTAGGATGTCCTTTGAATGGATTCAGAACTAAAGCGGTAGAGTATTTTCTTAGTGCTGGCAAAGGCCCTATTGCAAATAGTGCTCCAATAAAGTGCCCCTCTCTCCCCCGACTTCCAATATGTCTTGCCAACTCCATTAGTTTGGTCAATATTTCTAATTCAATATTGAATTCTTGTGATATTGTGGCCAGTCTATTGGCACTTAGCATAGTAGTATCAATTACAATCACTCCCTCAACAGGTTCGGCTAATACAACTAACATTCTTTCACCTCTTGAGATTCGCCCTTCTCCCATCGCTTGTAAAATCAAATCGTGAACATGATTCAAGACTCCCAGTCCTTGAGCCGAAAGGTTTTCTTCCATTCTTGTAGTTTCAATTCCAGCATCAGTTAGTGAATCATTTACTCGGGATTGACTAGTTAATACAGTCAGTGGTAAATCCTTAGGCAAGATTTCAACCACACTTTTGGCCTTACGAGCACTAGCGGTCAACATCATGACAGCATCAAAACTTCGCCTATCACTCTCAAGGGTGCTTTTGACCAAAGAAGTGAGGTCGACCATCAACAACCCTCATTCACTGGTTGTATCAATTCCTGGCATTTGGTCTTCGCCTTCTCGATATACTGTCCTCAAATTATTGATAAAATTCTTTTCTTTTACTACAAGAGTAAATTCACAAAACCCTGGGTCTTCCTCTCCATCTAATGCATTTAACAACATCTCAAGTGTTTTGCGAGCCCCTTCTCTGTGCGGGTATGAGAATATACCCATAGAAACAGGAGGCGATACTATTGTTTTGATATCTTTATTTTCTTTTAGTGTGACAAATAAGTTGACATAAGTCTCAGGGAGTAATTCTCTTCTCGCATCATCTTGATTTGGTCTGCGACAATCTGGTCCAACAACATGAATAATATATTTGAAATTCTCAGAAAGATCGTAAGGTTTGGAAACAACATTCTGAGTAACGATACAAGGTGGTTCGTTTGTTTTTCTCTTTTCTAAACAAATTTGACGGGTAAAATCTGTTAAATCTTGTCCAGCCTTTGCGTGGATTAGAGCATCCATACCTTCGCGACCTGATAGGCGATTATTTGCAGGGGTGATTAGTGCATCAGCAGTGTAGTTCCACACCTCTCCACCAACAACTCTCAGAACTCCCCATTTGCAGGTTCTAGCCATGTATAGTTCTGCCATCAGTTCAAGCAGGAGGGGCCGCCCTACATATTAGGTTCGCCAATTATTGGATTAAACTCTCTAAATTCAATGTTTATTGTTGTGAAATAATAGAGCCGAGAGTTGTAAATTATTACAATTATTCCCGATAGGGCTAAACCATCACCACACACCCACCAAATGTGAGTCTAATACGCAGTGCTATATTCTTCGCTATCATTATGATGGCGAATTCAGTACTGGTTCCAGTACTAGATAATGTTGTTAGTGAGCAAACAGAAGTAACAAATGAACAAAACCCTTGGACTCTAAAGCAAGCCTTCAATGGTTTTCATGCTAGTACGGGTGATGATATATGGAACCAAACACCATGGCAAAATATAGCAATACCATCGGGTTTTGATTTACTAACTGTAATTGATTACTCGGATGTTGGTGTATTGATAAACAATAATTCTGATGCCAGTAAAACAATTGGTTGGGCATTTGTAAATGCAAGAAACATTTCCATGGATAGAGTATTCATTTTCAATGATAGTGGTACTCCAACTGCTGAAACGATTAACCGGGAACAATTTGAAACATATTTTTTTCTACCATTTATTGAAATGTTGAACAATAGGACTTTGGGGAACTCACTAAATTACTTAGTAACGACAAAAGGAATTCCTCTTCGAATTAATGGAGGAAGCGACAAAGCTAGTTTTGACCAAGAATTAAGTTTACTCGGGGGCCAATATAATTCCAGCATTGGTGCCAACGGGTGGGTTAATCACCAGTATGGGCCATTGGCAGGAAAAGAGATGGAGATTTTTACAAGGCAGGAATACGGTTTCTATCTTGTAACTAGATTGACAGGCTATACAGTTGAGACTGCGCTTGGACTAATAGAAAAAGCCAACAATTCTCTTGGACAACGAGGAACTTTTGTTTTAGATTTGGCTACTAACCGAAATGGCTCTGGATACAAGTATTGGAATAATGACTTATACACCGCCAATACGACCTTGAATGGAAGTTTGGGGCTTCCTGTTATCTTTGATGAAGAAACAGAATTCATAACCAATATTAGTAATGTAATGGGTTATGCTTCTTGGGGTAGTAACGATGGCAATTGGAACACCAATAGATTACCAAATTCAGGTTTTGATAGTGAAGATTTATCCTATCAGAGTGGGGCAAAATATTGGCAATATGATTTACCTTCATTGACGGGGGCGGAAGATTTTGATTGGAATCGTAATAATGTAACAAAACGTAATGGTGATGCTTCAATCAAAGGTGAAATCACTCCGGATTGCCAAGGTCTTGATGCTGAATCAACACCTGGAATCTTAGGTGAATACTTTGACAATGCTGGGATTTCATTCAACACCAGCATTATGCCTGATTTGACAGGTAGGATTGCTGATGCGGAAAGAATTGAGACAACAATAGATTGGTCCAGTCGCTCTGCAGCATGGTCTGGACTGGATAATCGTTTCAAATTTGATTGGTCTGCTAGATATACAGCATCCATCAATATCCCTGAAACAGGAGATTGGACTTTCTATGTCAATAGTGATGATGGTTCTGAACTTTGGATAGATCATGTTAGCATTGTGCAAAACTATGGCGTTCATGCGATGAGGGAAATCTCCTCAAATCTAACCTTGCAAGCAGGTAATCATGATATGAGGTTAGAGTTGTTTGAAGGCGGTGGTGTTCACGGATTACAATTTAGTTGGCAAGGGCCAAATCAAAGTAAATCAATTATTCCAGCATCAGCATTTACTCTTTCTTCATCACAATTACCACAAACTAACAATCTGATACATCGTTGGGATTTTGAAGAAGGCTCAGGTTCAATCGTTAATGATTCAGTAGGCGATGCCGATTTTACATTAACTGGAATGGATGCTTCTAATTGGGTAAATTGTGCTGATGGAAACTGTCTTCGTTTTGATGGAATTGATGATTTAGCTAAAGTAGATATTACTGATTGGTCCGGTAATTTTACTTTATCACAATTCGTAATGACCAATACTACTAATCAATCCACATACGCATCTACCTTTGCGATTAGTGATGTAGCTGGTTCAAATCTTAGTTTCCAACATATGGCTAACAGTGGAAATTGGAATTTGCATAATAACCAAACGACTGATTTCTCAGAAATTCAACTCAATAGATGGTCACATCTCGCTACAGTATTTGATAATGGCACAATTCGTCAATATTTTGATGGTAATTTAGTTGCAACAAAAACAATGCCTTCAGGTTCATTCAACAATTTCGATGTTTACAAAATTGGTGCTAATCGAGCAGGTAGTTCATTTTTCAATGGATTCATAGACTCAGTTTCACTTTGGGACACTGCATTAACCGATGCTGAAGTCTTGAGTTTGTCTCATGAAATATTTCAAAATTGCCAGATATATTCAGGTGTGGATGTAGAAACAACAACAGTGTGGTCTAACATGACAATGCCTGAGAATCATACCAGTCATGTTTGGATTTTGTATTCATATGCAATGTTAGAAGGAAGAGTAGCGGGTAAATTCAACTTAGTGGCAGAAGCATACGATAATAGTGGCAATTTACTATCAACCAATCGTAGTACGGACAAAGAAATCTCTAGTTCATGGAGTAGTCGTACTATGAGATTTAGACCACATTCAAATGCAACTACATTTAGAATTGGTTTGGAATTAACTCCGCAAGGTGCTACTATTGAGGGTTCATACTTTTTTGATACAATGAGCCTAAGGTCAATTAGGCCGCATATGCAATGGGTTGATGGTTCAATTGCTGAAACTGCAGTATCAACTGGTGGACGTTCATTCAATTGGGATACAGGTTATGGGCAATCCTTGGTTGCAGATTTACTCGAAGATGGTGCTAGTGGATTGAAAGGTTATGTCTACGAACCTTATCTAACTGCAGTTGGTTACCCTTCGGTATTACTGCCATCATACGCAATGGGATACAATCTTGCAGAATCTCATGCAGCAGCTAATCGCTTGACCAGTTGGATGGGAGTTGTTGTCGGAGATCCCAAGATGGCTGCATATGCAGATATTTTCCATGATGTATCAATATTAGATGCTCGTCAAATTACCAACGCTAGTCTCAATGAATCGACTACAATCCAAATTGCAATTGAGAATAGAGGAATGTCGGAAGCGAATGGGACATTGGTAATTCAAGACGTACAAGGTAACAAGATACTTTCAACTTACAATCTATCAATGCCAAAAGGCGATGTTGCTGGTTCACGAATATTACTCAATTTGACTTATTATCCTGAAA
>Ga0206679_10003959_pt1 | contig 11207 bp, 8 predicted proteins | sample M110012015metaG_FD_155464 | JGI IMG/M metagenome (GOLD analysis project Ga0206679, IMG submission 155464) | Ammonia-oxidizing marine archaeal communities from Monterey Bay, California, United States - M1 100m 12015 | ecosystem: Environmental > Aquatic > Marine > Intertidal zone | place: USA... | reverse complement strand
TTCTCTGGTTTTGCTTCAAAACCACCTTGCTCGCAGCCTTGTTTGTACATAGGCCAATGTGAAGCCACCCAATTTGGTTGAAGAAAGTTTGCTGAAATTGGTTGCCACCCTCTTTCTGCAGCGGCAAGGACGCCTTTAGAGAAAGGAGCGACAACCGTCACTACTATTGGAGGATGGGGTTTTTGAAATGGGGTAACAATAACTCCTTGTCCTGTTTCTTCCACATAGTTTTTTTCAGTGGTGATATCCCAATATTTACCTTTGATATTATAGGGGGCATGATTCTGCCATATCGCCAAAATATGATTAATTGATTCAACAAACATTTCGGTTCGATCATTATCTAGATTTCCAAAAATTTCAGCATCTGACATTAAACCGCCTGGACTGATTCCAAAAAGAAATCTACCTTCAAGCAGATTGTCAATCATGGCAACTTGAGCAGCTACTGCAGCTGGATGGTTATTCGGAAGATTAACCGTACCGCTCCCCAGTTTAATTTTATTTGTGGAGTCAATGAGGCTGGCTATAAACATAAGGCATGAAGTAATTGGTTCTGCTTTATCTGTAATATGCTCACCAATAAACGCTTCACTAAAACCTAATTGATCAGCAAGTATTATTGCTTCTCTGTCTTCCTTCAGCACATCCACATAATTCCTATTAGGTGGATGTAAGGGCATCGTAAATAATGAAAGATTCATATTATTTATACTATTAAAAAGATTATTTATTGATCAATTGATAAATAGTAGTATATATGGATTGATTTAACAATTAAGTAGCTGATTTAGTTGAATACTATTGGTACAAATCAGTTAATATTCAAGGAGATTAATGGCAAAAAAACAAATAACACCTATAGCAATATGGCCTGGATTGGAGGACGGAGTTCCCAAACCAATAATGCCTTATAGTCCAGCTATAAGACTAGGGGACTGGGTTTTTATTGCGGGACAATTAGCCAGTGATTTTAAGACAGGTGTGCCCAAAGAGTTAATCCCTAATCCTGGAAGCGATAGCACAGAACTTGAGCTTCAATCAGATTTTATTTTCAAAAATATGGCTCAGACGGTTCAAGCAGCTGGATCTAATATGAGAACAGATACAGTAAAACTTTGGGAATGGTTTGTCTCTAATAAACCTGATGCACAAGATATTGCCAGTGGTAATAATGCTCATGATGTTGACATAAATAGTTATGAACGGTCATTACATCAGGCATTTGATAACAAGTGCCCCTCTAGGTCTTCTATTGGCATTAAAGAACTAATGTGGGTTGGCACTAAAATAGAGTTAGAGGTGATGTGTCTAACCACAGAAGATAAGACCACTTATTATAATTTAGACTCTGATCCTGAAAAACCTGGTGCATTGAGAAAAGGCGATTGGGTCTTTATTTCAAATCAAAATCCAGAGAATCATAAAGGAGAAACCCCAGAATCATTAGAAGCACAGTTTGATGTTGTTATGAGCAAGATTACAGAATTATCTGAACGTTCAGGTTCATCTTTAGAAAATGCAGTAAAAGCTGAGGTTTTTATCAGTCATCCAAACGACTTCAGCGCAATTGACCAGTTATGGAAGAAATGGTTTCCTAATAACCCTCCAGCACGATTTGTTTTACCAAGATCAGCTATGCAAGCGGGCGATTCAAAAGTTGAAGTTTCAATGATGTCTTTGGTTAATGACACTTTACTGTCTAAGAAAATTATTGAAACTTCTGAGGCACCAGAACCACTTGGACATGAACCCCAAGCTGTGCAGGTTGATTATCTTTTGTTCTACAGCACACAAATGGCCTTTGATTCTTCAGGGAAGATTGCAGAAGGAATGACCAGGAACAATGCAGCACCTTGGTATGGCAGACCAGCTCAAGCACAAATGAGATATATGATGTCAAATATCAATACAATTGCTGAAGCAGCTGGTTCCTCAGTGGAGAATATTGTAAGACGAGCCTGTTTTCATAATGATTTACAGTGGTTTGCAGAATCAATTGAAGAATGGGCCCAGTATTTTCCAAATGATAAACCGGCTTCAACAACTATAGGTCTTAATGATTCATTGGTTATTGATGGCTCTAATACACTATTAGATTTAATAGCATATGTGCCTAAATAGCTTTTAAAATAATGAAGAAAATCAGTTTTTTAGGATTGGGAAAGATGGGTTCAGTAATGGCACCATTATTCATTGAAGCAGGCCATCAACTGACAGTATTTAACCGTAATAAAGATAAAACTGAAGCCTTGAGAGAGCAGGGAGCTATGATTGCTTCCAATCCAGCTGAAGCCTCTCAGGCATCTGAATATGTTTTTACTATGTTGAGCGATGATGCAGCGGTGGAGTCAGTATTTTTGTCTGAACAGGGTCTACTCAGCATTGATGTAAAAGATAAGTTGTTTATCGATATGAGCACTTTAAAACCGAACACTGTTAAGATGCTTGCCAAAAAAGTCTCTGATGCGTCAGCTTATTTTATTGATGCACCTGTTTCTGGAACAGTTGCACCAGCTGCAAAGGGGCAGCTAATGTTTTTTTGTGGTGGTGCTAGTGAGCAAATTGAAAGAGCTAGACCATTATTAGACATTTTATCTAGACGAATTATCCATGCTGGAGATATTGGGTCTGGCTCGCTTTTAAAGCTGGTGGTTAATTTGCCGTTGGCAATTTATTGGCAGGCTTTAGCAGAGGCAGTATCACTAGGTTCATCGGGTGACCTTAGTGATGAGATTATGCTCGATGCAATAGCAGATAGCTCAGCTGCTTTAGCAGTTCTGAAGATGAAGATACCTGTCATGCTAGGCGAAGATTTACCCGTGGCGTTTGATATGAACAGTATGGTAAAAGATTTGAAATCTATTCTTGTAACTGCTGATGAGTCAGGTCTAAGATTACCTACAACCACTTCAGCACTTAATGTGTATATAAAAGCCATTGAAGAGGGTGGAATGGGCCAAGATGATGCAGTGAAAGTATTGAGTTTCGTGAAAACATTAGAAGATATTAAAACCTCTTAAAACAATCTATGGAACAGTTCTCAGAAATCAAAGATGGTATGCAAATAGATTGGGATGTCCCAATTGAAATGGATGATGGACTGATCTTAAGAGCAGATATTTTTAGACCAATTAGTGAGGGACAATACCCTGTTTTAATTACATACGGACCTTATGCTAAAGGGCTTCCTTTTCAGCAAGGTTACCCAAGCGCTTGGGACAGAATGGCTGAAAAACACCCGGATGTTACTGCTGGTTCTTCAAATAAATATCAAAATTGGGAAGTGGTTGATCCAGAGAAATGGGTTCCTGATGGATATGTCTGTATTCGAGTTGATTCAAGAGGCTGTGGAGCTTCACCCGGGTATATAGACCATTTTTCTCCAAGAGAAACGTTAGATTTTAAAGATTGTATTAACTGGGCAGGCAAACAGTCATGGAGCAATGGAAATGTAGGAATCAATGGCGTGTCCTATTTTGGTATCAATCAGTGGCAGGTGGCATCTCAGCAACCTGCAAATCTTAAAGCAATGTGTATCTGGGAAGGCGCCAGTGATTGGTATAGAGACATGACCCATCATGGCGGTATTCTTAGCACCTTTTGGGCCAATTGGTTTGATATGCAGGTTAAAACAGTACAATACGGACTTGGTAACAATGGCATGATTAATCAATTTAATCATAGACCCATTTGTGGACATGAAGAGTTAAGCGAAGAGGAATTAGAATCCAATCGATGCTCATTTGGTGATGAAATCAGAGCCCATCCTTTGGTTGATGAATACCACAAAGAGCGATCTGCAGTCTGGGACAAAATCACTGTTCCATTTCTTTCTGCTGGCAATTGGGGTGGCCAAGGCCTACATCTGAGAGGGAATACTGAAGGCTTTGATAGAGCTGCATCCAATAATAAGTGGTTGGAGATGCATGGTCTTGAGCATTGGACGGAGTTTTATACAGATTATGGTGTCAATCTTCAGAAACGTTTTTTTAATCATTATCTTAAAGGAGCAAATAATGACTGGAGTCAGCAACCTAGAGTTCAACTTCAGGTCAGACACATAGATGGTTTTAAAGAACGTCATGAGAATGCATGGCCAATTGAAAGAACTCAATGGACAAAGATGTATCTTGATGCAGACAACAATTTGAATCATCAACATTCAGTTGCTTCATCATCCTCATTATCATACGAAGCCATGGGTGAGGGTTTAAATTTCAAATCAAAACCCTTTGAGCAAGAGACAGAAATAACAGGCCCATTGGCGCTTAGATTATTTATTTCTTCTTCTGCATCAGATACAGATCTATTTGTTGTCATGAGATTATTCAGTGATACAGATAAAGAGATAGTGTTTCAGGGAGCTGTTGATCCTTATACTCCAATTGCTCAAGGGTGGTTAAGGGCATCTCACAGAAAACTTGATACAGATCTATCTAAACCATGGAGGCCGTATCATAGTCATGATCAAAAGCAGTTATTGAATCCTGATGAGATTGTTGAGCTTGATATAGAGATTTGGCCAACTTCAATTGTTATACCTGAAAATTATTATTTAGTGTTAACTGTCAGGGGTAAAGACTATGAATACCCTCTAGCACAGACACAAAGCTTATCTAACTTTAAGAATCAACTGACCGGTTGTGGGCCTTTCCTGCATAATGACCCTTTTGATAGGAATAAGAACCTTGAGAGCACCACCACACTCCATTTTAATCCAGAGAACCCTTCCTATTTGTTGTTACCAATTATTCCTGAAAAATGAATATTAATAATAAGAAAATTATAGCTTTAATTCATGCTCTTGAGGAATCTGAAGAACCTATCAAACAATCATTTAAAAAAATTTGGCCTAATGTGACATTGAATCAATATGCTGACTTTCAACTGTCTAAGGATAGAGCCAGAGGTCTAGATGAGGATATTATTAGACAGAGAATTGTTAATCTGGGAATGTCTGCTATTGAAGACGGAGTTGATGCAATTTTATACACTTGCAGTGCTTTCGGGGACGCAATTAATGCCGCGAAAGAGCACATTAATGTTCCAGTTTTTAGACCAAATGAATCAGCTTTTGATGAAGCAATCATTAAAGAAAAAACAGTTCACATCTTAGTGACATTCATTCCGTCACTAGAGCTGTTGGTCAATGAATTTAAAACAATGAGTAAGGGATTAAATATAGATGTGAATGGCTATTTGGTTGACGGAGCTCTGAATGATCTGAAAAATGATCAAGTTGATCTGCATAACAAAAAAATTATGCAAGCAATAGAGACTATTCCTGAGAATGACACAGTCATTCTGGGACAATTCTCAATGGCTAGAGCTTCAGATCTAATTGCAAAAGAAATGCCAAATCGTGTTGTTCTTAATACCCCCGATGCATCAGTATTAAGACTAAGAGATACTATTGCACCCAAGTAAAGCGACTTCTTTTTCTCAAATATTGTCTGGAGTCAGTTTCATCCAAAAGTTGGTCTTGTAAATGGTCTGATTTTCTTACAACTTCACCATGATCAATGGTTTTATGTTTACCGTTCTCAACAACAACGTTTCCTTGAACCATCACTGCTGTAATTGCTCCCTGATTCGGCCCATTGCCATACACTAAATTAGCTATCATCGAACCCATCGGTGTTAAATGACTTTCAGATGTTCTGTCTATAAGTAGAATATCTGCAAACTTTCCTGGCTCCAGAGATCCAATATTTTCATCCATCATAAGAGCTTTAGCACCATCAATGGTGGCCAATTCAAGTGCTTGCTCAGCACTGCCATAAAGCACTTCATCGCCAGTCCATTTAGTTTGAGTATCAGACATCATAGTACGATGTTGATCCCCCATTCTTTGTGCTGTCAGGAAGCTCCTCATTGCCGTCCAAAGATCATGACCGTAAGCAACCACTGGCCCATCTAGGCCTAGACCACATGTCACATTTGATTCCAGAAATTTTTTTGCATCAAAATTAACTAATCCAAGTACTTGTTCCATATCAGGGACTAGTGCCACAGCTGCTCCACAATCAGCAATTAATTTTTCTTCTCCTGGCCTTAGGTTTTGTGAGTGTGCAGAGATAACATTTGGACCTAGAATTCCAACATGATCTAACCATTCAAAAGAACCTCCTTCCCACCCTCTTCTAGAGGCTAGATATTTGTGATCTAAAACAGCTGGTGCATGAATATCAAATTGCCTATCATTATTAATAGTCCATTTCCAAAGCTCAATTAGCTGGTCAGGTTCACAGTAAGTGATTCCTATTGTTGAAGCGGTCACTGATATTTTATCATTCTCCCACTCAGATTTTACCCTTTCAGTTTCAGCTAATCCTTCATCTAATTCTTCTCTGAAACCATCTGGAACAGCTTCTTTGTCATTGATTGTTAGTCTCGCCATTCGACAACGTATCCCCGAGTCATCAATTGCTTTTAAAACTCCATCAATAGATCTTTTATGTAGATGTGTAAAATGATCATCAGCAGTGGTGGTTACTCCTCTCAGTAGAAGATCCATGATTGGTGGCATTGATGCTGTATAGGATCTTTCTTCATCGCATGCTCCTGTCATAGGGTAATAAAATCCAAATAATCTTTCTTCATAAGTTGTGCCATCCGCCATCCCTCTCATGCATCCTTGGATTAAGTGAGAGTGCACATTTACCAGACCTGGCAAAATAATAAAACCATCGCCTCCTAGTTGATTATCAGATTCATATTTGCATTCACTTATCGACCCAACTGATTCAATTATTCCATTGTTAACTGCAACATACCCATCGAGAAAAACATGTCGTTCTTGATCCATTGAAATAACAATTCCTTTGAGTAAAGTGTCACATTTTTTCTTCATAACCATTTTAATTATTTTTTCCTAATGATTGTTGATCCACATTGTAAACCGTTATTAATAAACAGCTTATAAATAAACATATCACTGGGAAACCCCCAGCATTGAAATACATCATATTGATTACACTCTCTGATTGAGAATTTGATAAGGCATCATAACCAACATAACCCAACATAATTCCTAAAATGGATGGCCCTATTGCGAAAGATAATTTCTCAACTGTTGTGTAAACACCAGCTAAGATTCCTTCACGTCTATAACCACTGGTTTGAAAATCATATTGCATGGTATCTGGCAGCATCGATTGCCCTACTAAAAGAAGTCCACCCGCACCAATCCCAAGAAACACACCTCTGATGATGATACCCATTTCTGATTCTCCAGGAGTAACAAGCATCCATGATAAGGCTCCTAGTCCCCATGATATAGAGGCTAAATAGTAGCCATTCTTCTTACCAATCTTATTAATAATCTTTACCCAGATTGGTTGTGAAATTAACATAATTGAACCTTGTACCAGAAAGTAGAAACCTAAATAATTGTAGGAAAGATCCATGACCCTAGTAAACAAATAGGGTAGGGACGCCAAGAAAACTGCAAAACCTGTTAATTGTGTAACCTTTATACCCAATAATATTGCAAAAGGTTTAATTTGAAATGCTGTCTTAAATTGTTGAAAGAATGAGCCAGCTTCTTTTGTTTCAATATCTGAATTAACAAATGATGCGTCTTTGGTCATCCATACACAAAGAACCCCTGCTAGAACCATAATGATGGCTAATGTATTGGCCATACCACTATGACCAATTACTCCGCTACCGAAGAAGACAACTAATGCAGGTCCTAAAGCTGAGCCACCTAACTGGCCACCAGCAACTGCCATCACTCTGTATGACATTAGATCAGTTCTTGCATTGTAATCACTTGTAATCTCAGCAGGCATGGCTAAATAAGGCACATTAAAAATGGTATAGCCTGTGGCATTAAGTATCAGAGCAAACAGTGTAATCAAGACTATATATTGTGAATTAGAAAAGAGAGCTAAATTGAATAGTAAAATAAAAGATAAAGCACACATCATTGTCCCCAAGAGAACATAGGGCCTTCTTTTTCCCCAAGAAGTCTTTGTCCGGTCACTAATTCTACCCATCACAGGATCTGTGACAGCATCATAAATTTTAGATAGACCAATCAGTAGACCAGCTGTTGTGGCATTCATATTGACAAAATCAGTCAGGTAAACCAGTAATAAAAGACCATTGGCTTGAAACATCAGTGAAACTGTCAAGGTTCCAATACCCCAGCCAAATTTTGTTTTAAAAGGAAGCATAAATTGATTGTCCTTTTATCTAAGTAGCTCTTTCGCAATCATGCTTCGTAGTGCTTCAGATGTACCTTCATATATTCTCATGGGCCTAATATCTCGGTAACATCTCTCCAGGATTGTCTCATCAGAGAGTCCAGCAGCACCATGTATTTGCATGGCCCTATCAACTACTTTTGTGACCATTTCTGTTGCATATAATTTAGACATTGCTGTTTGAAGATAAACTTTCTCACCTTCTTGCGCACGTAAAGCTGTGTCATAAACCAAAAGTCTGCAGTTATGTAATTCTAAAGCTGAATCTGCAATCATCCATTGTATAGCTTGTCGAGATGAAAGAGGTTTACCGAATGTATGTCTCACTTTTGCATATTCTGTCGCCATTTCAAGACAACGATCAGCTATCCCTAAAGCTCTCGCAGCAATCTGAATTCTACCCGAGAAAAGATAATCAGTACCTGATGCCCATGCTTGTCCTGCTTTGCCAAGCAATTGTTTTGCATCAACCAGGCAATTATCAAAAAATAATTCATATGTATTTTGTCCATGGATCATTTTTTGTTCTCTACCAATTGTGAACCCTGGAGTTTCAGCATCCACAATAACCCATTGAAGACCATCATGACGCTCTGTGCCTTTTAAGCGAGTTAGCACTAGAATGAATCTTGCGGTTTTGGCTTTGAAGATCCAACACTTATTTCCATTAATCACCCAGCCATCTTGGCTTTGCTCAATAGTGGTTTGTATGCCTGCCATGTCGCCACCTGCGCCGGGTTCGCTAAATGCACTGGATCCATGAAACTCTCCTTTGACAGCGGGCACCATGTACTTGTTTTTTTGTTCTTCGGTGCCTAACTCATAAAGCATTGAGGCAAATGTTGAAGAAAAAACACTGCAACCCGCAGTTGATCGATGAACCTGTTCTGTGATGATGCAATTATCTAGTGGTCCCAGTCCTGCACCTCCAGCATCTTCTGGTGTTTCTCTGGCCGTTAATCCCATTTCATGTACTTTTGCAGTTAATTCTAAGTAAATGTCTTCTGGGAGCTCGTAAGAATTTGGTCGATCAGGTAATTTCTTTTCCAGTGGTATGAGTTCATTGTCCACAAATCGTTTGACGTTATCTTGAAGCATCAAGGTTTCTTCTGGAAGCTTATAAAGCATTGCTAAATCTCTCTATTAATATTCTATTTATTATTATTGAAGAAAATCAGTAAAAGAATCCACCCATTTTTTAGGTTCGTCTCTAATAATGAACACTGATCCTCCTTCTATTTCTATGTAATTAAAGTCCTCTCTCAGTGCTTGAACTCTTGGAACAACATAATGCAGAGGGTCACCGGTATTCGTGATAACTAAACAGGGTTTTTTTAGATTTAATATTGTCTTTTTTAAATCATACTGAAAAGCAGCATGATGGCAAAACCACTCATTTTCTCCAGCAAGAAACACATGCAGAAGCGACATCTGACAGGATTCAAGGCTGGCTTTATCGCCGACTCTGCTTTGAATCCAATTCCAATAATCAAGAAGATGCGAGCCATCTTTCTTCGGTGAGAGATCAACTTTTAGATTATGCATTCGCTCCTCTCGTTCTTCAGCAGTATAAAGCGGGACGCCGTGCAGTATAATTTTTTCAACACGATCAGGAAAAGCATTTGCAAATTCACACCCAATTGATGCCCCAGTGTGATGGCCAATCACTGAAGCTTTTTCTATTCCCATCTGATCTAGAATCTCAGTCAAACCTGATGCGTATTCTTCAATAGTCAATGGATGGTCAGGCTTATCAGACATACCATATCCTAGAGTATCAGGAGCGATCACTTGATAGCCTAAGTTATTTAAATAATCGAATGTAAAAATAAACTGAAGGGATGATTGTGGAGTCATGTGTAACATCAGTAACGGTTTACCTTCGCCGCTTGATAGAAAATGTATCTGGCCTGATTCAGTGTCTGCGTAGTGCTTTTTCACGCTTGTATTATTGATCAAATTATTTTATTGGTTTAATTTTAGGGAATCCCCACGGGGTTTTCCAAGGGGCTCTGAGGTAGGTTGTGTCTCCATCTTTTTCAAATATTCCTAGATATTCAATTTGTGGATGTTTTATCAGCTCTTTTATGTCTGAAAATTCAACTGCCCACACTTCATAACGATTGAATATTTCTAAAACTTGTTGTGATGACATTGTTGTTAAGTATTTATCCCAAAGTGGGCTTGCTTCACTTGCTTTGGTTCCTACACCAAAAGAATTCCACCAATTTTTCACTAGGACTTCATCTTCCATGAATTCATCATACATTCCAAATTCTTTAATCATTTTATAGAAGTTATCTTCAGTAAGGGCAGGAGAAGGGGTCGCAAAAATAGACTTATCTTTAGTCCGTTGACCGAAATTAGAGCCGGCAGTTTCATTTTTACAGAAATTTCCTTCCCAACTATCTGGGTTACTCATTCCTGACCATTGAAGAGTTTTTAATGCCATCATCGTACCCAGCATGCTGCCTGAAACCTTTTGTCCATTGCCGGTTTGTAACCGATGATAAAGCGCAGCTAGAATAGCAATAAAGTTCATTGCTGCGGTACAACCAGCAACAACATCCGCACCCACTCTAATGGGTTCTCCTCCAACATCTCCTAGTGTGCGAAGATATCCAGACATAGCTTGGATACTCAAGTCACTCCCAGTCTGATTTTTCATTGGACCATGATGACCAAAAGCAGACAGTGAAAAATTAATGATTTTTGGATTAAATGATTTTAGTTTTTCATAGTTATAAATAGAAGATTCATTTGCATCTTCTGTCCAGTCCTCTATCAAGATATCGGTTTCAGACAACATGGATTCAAATTCTTGTCGACCCTTGTCTGATTGAATATCAACTTCTTTAATAGTCTTATTGCGATTAAATGATTGATACAAGGCGCTGACCCCATGTTTTGTTTGTGGGCTTAGTTCTTTGGACCAATCTCCACCGACCGGTTCAATTTTTGTTACTTCAGCACCAGCCTCTGCAAGCATAA
>Ga0206679_10003957_pt1 | contig 11213 bp, 7 predicted proteins | sample M110012015metaG_FD_155464 | JGI IMG/M metagenome (GOLD analysis project Ga0206679, IMG submission 155464) | Ammonia-oxidizing marine archaeal communities from Monterey Bay, California, United States - M1 100m 12015 | ecosystem: Environmental > Aquatic > Marine > Intertidal zone | place: USA... | reverse complement strand
TTCCGCACGTAAGAAGCTCGCGGGGCAGTTGTCAGGAGTTCATGACGTAAAGTCCATGCAGGCTGTAATAGCCGGATACATGGATAAGATGATCCATGACACCACTACAGGCCTGACCAATTCCGGTTTAGACGCATTGCCGGATGATCGCAACTACTTATTTATAAGTAATCATCGCGACATCGCCATGGACCCTGCGTTCGTAAATTACATGCTGTACCAAGGGGGTCATGAAACTCTACAAATTGCTATCGGTGATAATTTGCTGAAAAATCCTTTTGTCACAGATCTCATGAGACTTAATAAGAGCTTTATCGTGCGTCGCTCTCTAAAAGGGAGAGAGTTGCTTCAGTCGCTAAGTCTTTTATCCCAATATATTCATTTCAGTGTGGCCAATAGAGAGAACGTCTGGATAGCGCAGCGGGAAGGGCGGGCTAAAGATGGTATAGATAAAACCGACCCTGCATTGTTAAAAATGTTAGCAATGGGTCGTAGAGATCTGTCTCTTGGTGAAAGTCTCAGCGAGCTGAATATAGTTCCAGTTGCAATTTCATATGAATATGATGCCTGTGATGAACTAAAAGCAGAAGAACTACATGAAATTGAAAGGCTTGGCAGTTTTACAAAAACTGAGCAAAGTGATATTCAGAGCATCGTAGCTGGCATGATTGGTTTTAAAGGACAGGTTCACGTGGCTTTTGGCACGGAGCTTAAACTAAACACTGATGATCCGGATGAGATTGCTGCCATTATTGATGCGCAAATTTTAGAGAATTATGCTTTGAGCGACACTAATTTTTTGGCTCTAGAGAAATTAAAAAAAGATGGTCTGGTGTCATTGAACTTACATAGAGGCTTATTGGAACGGCGCAAATTCACCAAACAACACCGAAAAATATTTGGAAAAAGATTACAAGCGATAGACAATAAATTACATCAAAAAATACTCTTTGGCTACGCTAACCCGCTTATTAATAAATTAAAATCTGGCATAGAAATTCCGAATTAATGCTTTAGCGCTAGAGCAATTTTTTCACAGCTTGCTCAAGGCGCGACATTAAATAACTTTGCGTTTGTTTTTCCAGGGGGCCGATGCAGTGTGCTTGCAAGACAGCATCTAGAGCATAACGTGCATGTTCGCTACGATCCGGTTTAGCTTGACCAAAACCATTTTTGAGTTGATCTAACTGTATCTGCATTCTTATAGATTGATCCTCTTGTGGGGTGTCGATATTAGCGCGAATTTCTAGTTCAATACATAAGGACCGGAATTGTTGCTCGCAATTTATGGCTAGCAGTTGTAGGTCTTTAGCCGATTCAATTTGACGTAAGGCGTCAAATCGATTTTGTAATGCCGCTTCCAAGTTGGATTTATGGCTTGAAGTTAATTTACTCCATGCGCTATATTCTAGTTTTGATTTTAGTGTATCGAATTGGCTGCTGTCATTTGAGGTGAACAAAATATCTTCCAATGATTTAAGAAACGTAGCTTTCTCTAGAATTGCATTCCTGATTGCCAGTTGTTTTTTGTCTGGCAGAGCTTTGAATCGAGTATCGATTTTGCTCTTTAGATTATTAAATTCATCTAATAGTCGCTTGTACTGCTTTCGAACTCTGGGATCTAAAGTGGTTGTGAAGGCTTGCTGCAGGTCATTAAAACTTTGTTGAGAGGATCTAAAACCTTCGTCGTCCAATTTAATAATATCGGTCAGTGATGAGAGAATTCCGACCAATATAGCTTGTGCTTTATCGGCTGAAACTATAGCGCCGGCCGCTTCTTTGTTTTTCTTCGCGAAAATCTTGTCACAAGCAGTACGAAAATTCCCCCAATAGATCTGGTCTTCTTTATAAGAAGTTGCTCCTAAAGTTTTCCATTCTTGTTGGAGGCGCTTAGCCTCGTTCATCGCCTTAGACTTGTCTTCAAGATCTACTAACTTTATAGCTTCGGCGATAAATAATCGTTTTTTCCTGCCATTATCACGCATGACATTCTTGCGTAAGCGGCGTAATTGATTAACGACGCCATAAAATCGTTTTTGTAGAGTTTTGATTTTTGATTGTTCAACCGGGGCATATTTCTTCCAATCGTGTTCGCTGGATTGAAGGAGTTTGTTAAGTAGCGAAACATTAAAGCCTTCTTTTTCTGCCGCCGTCACGGCCGTTTCTAAACTGGCACAAATTTCCTGCCTAGCTTTAAGATTTTCGGACATTAGTCGCTTGCGGTCATTGAAATATGCCTTGCAGGGTTCGTAAGCTTTATCAGAAATCTCCTTGAATTTATGCCAAAGTTCTTCGTTCTGATTTGATCGACCCAAAGTTTTCCATTCCTTGTGCATGCTACCAATATGCTTGGCTTTATCGGATGCATTCATTTTTGATTCAAGTAAATTCTGCATCTGTTGAATCAATGTGTTTTTCTTATCCGTAGCAGCAAATATCTTCCAATCTCTTAGCTCATTAAGTTTGAGCCTATACTCATTGGTTTGTCCTTGTAGTATCGATTTTAATTTACCGCTGGTATTGCTTATATTCCCTTGAATTTTATCCCACGTAGTTAAGGCGTCATGACTTTGACCCACGTCTAATGCTTTTTGTAAATTTACTAATAGCGTTTCAGTGCTTTTTTTAAGCGCTTCTTGATGAGATCGATTCTGTTCGATTTTTGAAGCAAGTGTCTCAAGAACGGCTCGAGCGCGTATCTCAAGATCTGATGAGTTTTTTTCAGTCAATTTGTGTAAGTCATTTACCCTGCTTTTGAGATTAATTAGCCGGGCAGTATTTTTAAAACTTAACTTTTCAAGCTCATCTTCAATTTTTGGGATTTCAGTTTTAAGGTTTAGAGATTTATTGTTGGCGCTCTTTTTAACTTTAGCTGTCTCGTCCCCTTCTTTGTCATGCCCAGCTTGGAGTTGGCTCTCATAAATTTGTTCCGTTTTAGTTTTGCTGGTATTAGCTTTTTTTCCTGATTTGGGGTTTAGTTTGCTAGCTAAAATTTTGCTAACAGTCTTGTCTCTACAGCCTATTTGCTCCTGTAGTTGGGCTAGAATCTCTTTGTCATCTATTGCCTGTACGGCATTCTTTCTGCTGTGAACGCTTTTTGCGTACAAGGTCAGATCAGCAAGAGTATAGTTACTCTCGATAGAAGCGACTAAGGTTTCGGCAATTATTCTCGATTTTGTCTTTAAAGCAATTTGCTTTTGGATTTGGCCAGGCAGGTTTGCAGTTATCGCTAATAATTGTTCCACAGCAATTCCTGCATCTTCGGTTCCCGCGAGAATGTTGATATAGTCATTGTGTTGACCGTTGGCAGTGAGTTTTTTTAAAACGCTTATTTTCTCTTCTGTATTTAGCAGACCCCAAGAAACCTTCTCAACAACCATTGATTCTGATGGCCCTGAAGCTTGTGATGTTTGGCTATGTGTGAATTCTGCCATTGACTACTTACCCGGTGTTGTTAAGGTAACTGTTTAGATATGGGAGCAATGTTAGCAGAACTTCTTCCAAGAATAATTATACAAATGTCGGTACTCGGCTTGAGGGCCCACTTAATCGGTTTTGGTTCAAATTGAGGGCTTCTTAAGATTAAGTGGTACACTTTGAAATCTTTCCCTTCTTTTCCTATACGGATGTAACAAGATTCCTGCATTATGTTGGCAGATGAAGTAAAAGAACGAATTCAATCTGCCTATCGACAACTATTGGAATCCCGAGAGCTTACTCCTCGTTATGGTCAGCGGCAAATGATCGCTGAAATCGCCAATACTTTAGCGTCGATAGACAGTAATAGTAACAGTGAACCACCGGTTTGTGTGGTTGAAGCTGGTACAGGTACAGGTAAAACCCTGGCCTACCTCTTGGCAGTATTGCCAGTTGCTCAAGAGCGTGGTTGTAAAGTTGTGATTGCCACGGCCACTGTGGCCTTGCAAGAACAAGTTATCTTGAAAGACATCCCTGAATTATTAGAAGGCTCTGACCTGAATTTTAGTGTCGCCCTGGCGAAAGGGCGCGGTAGATACCTTTGCTTGTCCAAATTGGATATGTTGTTAGCGGGGAACGATAGCATGCAAGCCATGATAGATCTTTATGGTGAGGAACTCGATGACCCTGGTAGTGGAGATGTCGCGCTATATGAAAATATGCTTAAGGAGCTTGGCGCGGGAAATTGGAAGGGAGACAGGGATGCTTGGAAAGAGCCTATTGCAGAAGCTAACTGGCGGCCGCTAACGGTAGATCGTTATCAATGCACCGGTTCAAATTGCAGTAATTTTCGAAAATGCTGTTTTTATCAAGCTAGAAATTCGCTTGATAAAGTGGACTGCATTGTTAGTAACCATGATTTGGTATTAACTGACTTGGCGATGGGTGGTGGCATTATTCTTCCAGACCCTGAAAAGAGCATCTATATCTTTGATGAGGCCCATCATCTACCCTTTAAATCCAATAATCATTTTTCTGCTTATACGCGGATAAAAGCCAGTCTTGTCTGGTTGGAGCGTTGTGAAAGGTTATTGCTGCAGTTGGCAAAAGAAGAATTGATTGAAGCAAGCCAGCAGCACACGCTACAAAAAATCATTCTCGCACTGAGGTCGTATTCTGATGAGGCCTGGTCGTTGTTCCAGCAGACCTTAGAATCTCTGGAAAGTTTAGATAATTATGAAAATCAGCCTCAATACGCCTACGATTTAGGTGTCGTGCCTGAAGCGGTGCGCAATGTGGCAGCTAATCTCAGTACGGAGTACGCACGAATTACTAATGGATTGCAGGATATTGGGAGTGACCTCCGACAAACTATGGACGAAGGAGAGGATCTGCATAAAACTCGATTGGCAGAGCAATGGTATCCAGTTCTCGGAACTAATACGGATCGTGCTGAGGCAAATAGAGTGCTGTGGTCAAGTTATGCTAAAGAAGACCCTGAGAGTGCTGCGCCAAATGCCCGTTGGTTAAGTTTTATAGAAAACGATGCTGGCTCAGATATTAGTTTGTCATCAAGTCCGGTTTTGGCGGCAGAAAACTTACAGGAACGACTATGGCGATGTTGCGCTGGTGCTGTGCTAACTTCCGCTACCCTGTCCGCCCTGGGTGAGTTTGATATGTTGCGGTTGCGGGCTGGATTGCCAAAACATACTCATTACCTAAGTATTCCAAGTCCATTCAATTTCGAGGTAGCGGCAAAATTAGTAGTTCCAAAAATGAATTGCGAGCCATCAGATAATGAGAAGCACACCAAATTAATTATTAGTTCGCTACCGAGATTGCTATCGGAAGATTCAGCTGCTTTGATGCTATTCTCTTCGCGCCGTCAGATGCTCGATGTGATGCAAGGGTTGCCCAGAGAATGGTTGGACCGCGTGTTATGTCAAGATGATTACCAGAAAGCTCAGCTACTCAAGTATCACCGTCATCGTATTGATCAAGGTGAGCAAAGTGTCATTTTTGGGCTCGCGAGTTTTGCCGAGGGTGTCGACTTGCCAGGCAAGTATTGTACACATGTGCTTATAGCTAAAATTCCTTTTGCCGTGCCAAATGATCCAATTGAGATGACCTTATCCGCCTGGATTGAACTGCAAGGGCTGAATGCGTTTATGACCCTGGCGGTTCCAGAGGCAGCTTTTCGTTTGGTGCAGGCGAGCGGCCGTCTTTTGCGAAGTGAAACAGATAGTGGTCGGATTACGCTATTTGATGAGCGGATTATCAATCGCCGCTATGGAAAAGCCATTCTAAATTCTATGCCGCCTTATCGCAAAGAAATTTTTGAGGAAGAGCTAAAACTTGATGGCTCTTTATAGAGCCTAGTAGAAAGCTAATTCAGAAATAGTACGAGAATCCGCTTAGCTTGATGTTAACCATGTGGTCAATCAAATAAATTGCTAGGTAATTCAGCTAGATTAATTTTACTGTGCTTGCATCCTATAAAGGTATCGCATATTTAGTTACAACATGTCTAAAACTAGTAATAGTATGCGTGATGAGCTATTGAATTTGCTTTTGATTTTTTGGATGTGGTTCGTTCAATTATTTAGAAGTACTGATTTAAGCTGATTGTATTTTAACAACAACTCTAATTTAGTTGATGCGGCGAAGAGAATAAATAAGTGTGGCAAAGCGAGATGGGTTCACCGGATCTATTTCGGTGTTACCAATAGCATCAGCGGTTTCCATGCCTTCAACTATTTTGCCGATAACTGTATTTCGCCCTGACAGCCAGGGTGAATTTTCCAATGCAATAAAAAATTCTGGACCGTTTTGGTTGGGGCCGGCATTCGCCAGAGCAACTATACCTCGGGTAATCTTTCTAGTCGGCCTCTCGTTAGTATAACGATAGCCCTGGTTTTCATAGGCTTGTTTAATAGTTAAGCTATTTAGTGTGTTGAATATTTCAAACTGTCGATCAAGCATTTCCGCCTCTGACTCTATTTCTAGGCTGGCATATAGTGGTTTTAATAAAATCTCATGAAATTCTTCCTTGCTTTGTATGTTAAGAAGAGAATTGAAATTGCCATCAGCATCGAGAACCTGTTGTTGATCTAACCCGAGGGAATTGGCATTAATCTCATCACTAAGCAAGTTTGACGGCATTCCAAGAGGGTTGTGATAGGGCGACCCAGCTTGGACAACAAAACCGGGAACGACTCGGTGAAACTGCATACCATCGAAATATCGTGGTTGAAAGCTAGTATTAGAATTAGGGTTGATAAATTCAATTTCACCATGCGCAAGGGCTAAGAAATTTTCTACATTGTTTGGCGCTTCACGAGGGAGAAGTTCGATATAAATATCTCCGGTTGAAGTGCTCAACAATATAAGCGGGTTAGTCGGGTCTTCCATTGCAGATTGGGCTGTAACCGCGTCTGCGTAGAGTTCAGAAGGTACTAGAGTTACCAATAAGGCAAATAGTATTTTTTTCAATTTAATACCGAACCCGATCAGCTCAGAAGGTGATGATCTGCTGGGAGATTTTTAGAGATCCAGATAGCCAATTTATGCCGCATTTTTTGCACATTCTCATCTTTATTTGCTAAAGGTTGAATGACTTGATCTTTTACCAACAGGAGATAGATTGCACGAACTTTGGCGTCAACATGGTCGGCTGTCTCGAATTTGCCGGCACCGCGGGCCTCAAAATAACGGGAACCCACGCGGATCGCTTCTTTGAGTAATTCTGTTTCATGTTTTAGTTTTTTTACTGACATTGGCTTTTCTATAGGCTCACTCTAGATTGTAGATCTAAATTCGGCGTGACTGCAATAAGGGGTATTCCATTTTATTCGAGTAGAGATTGGTACTTGTCCAAGTCTGCGGGGGTATCAATATCATAGAGAACCGCAGCATCTTCGGCATCGAAAGTAACTACAGCATTCTGATTTTCTTTAACGACTGGTCTGCCGCCAGCGTCACCACTGAGGCTTCGTAGGTCTGAATAGAATTGACGGCCAAAACCTACTGGATTTCCTGCTTGCTTTTGGTGGAAGGGAATAACGATATTGTTTTGATTAAGTTGGGATGCCAAAGAACGGTAGGTCTCAATTTCGATGAAAGGCATATCCGCCAAGCATACAAGACAAGCATGCCAGTTGTTAACTAGACCGATTCCGAAAGCAAGACTGGCACCAATACCTTGTTCAGCAAACTCAAATGCATTGAGGTTAGGCTCAGTCGGGCTTAACACATTAATTAAGCCTGGTCGTGTGACTACCTTGTAATTGGGAATCGCAGCGCTGATACGACTTAAGGTTTGACTGAACACTGTCGAGCCATTATTTAGTTTGGCGTCAAGTTTTATACCGCCAAACCGTTTGCTAAAACCAGCGGCAAGGATTAATGCTCCTACTTCTTCAGTCATGATTGCCAGTTACATAGCCATCAATTATTAAAGCGATAATTTTAGGAAGGAAAAAATGCCTTTGCCACTGAAATGACAACGACATACTGAGATAAGTACTAATCCTAAGGGTAGGAGTACTAGTGCAAAATTTTTGTATTCTTGCGTGCTGGATCATTCTCCTGCTGTCGGATTTCAATAACGAAACCGTCCTTATTTTTTTGTTGTTGATCAGAGCTTACGTTCCGCTTATTTCCTATCGAATCTGATTCTTGATTCTGTTCACTTTCAAGCGCTGTTTTTTCTTTTTCTAATCTCTCTTGACGTTGTGTTTCTATTTGCGCTTTTAGCTGTTCACTTAAATGTTTTCGCAGTCGATTTACAACGCTAGTCATCACTTCGATGGTCTGGCTCAACTGCTCGAGGGTAATTAACGTTCGCTCGGGGTCGTTATCGAATTGTTTATCGAACTGATTTTCTTCACTCATCCGCTATTCCTCGCGTCTAATACTTATTGTCCCGGTCTAATTCTAGGTGTCGGTTTAATCCCAAGTCAGAGCACCGCCTGTTTGATATTCGATGACACGTGTTTCGAAGAAGTTCTTCTCTTTACGCAAATCCATGATTTCAGACATCCAAGGGAAGGGGTTTGACACGCTGTCGAATTGCTCTGGCAATCCGATCTGAACGAGGCGTCGATTGGCGATAAACTGCAAGTACTCTTCCATCATAGCTGCATTCATGCCAAGCACACCACGAGGCATCGTGTCTCGCGCGTATTCGATTTCCAGCTGGGTCGCTTGCAGAATCATCTGCATTGCCTGTTCTTTCATGCTGTCAGTCCATATTTGGGGGTTTTCCAACTTAATTTGGTTGATCATGTCGATGCCAAAATTTAAATGCATAGACTCATCGCGCAAGATGTACTGAAATTGCTCTGAAGTGCCTGTCATCTTGTTGCGCCTACCCATAGAGAGTATCTGGGTAAAACCACAATAGAAGAAAATACCTTCTAAGCAACAGTAAAAAGCAATAAGGTTTTTCATTAACTCTTGGTCTGTTTCGACGGTACCGGTATTAAACGTTGGATCGCTTAATGACTTTGTATATTTTAGTCCCCATGACGCTTTCTTAGCTACAGAGGGTATCTCATGGTACATGTTGAATATTTCACCCTCATCCATGGCCAGAGATTCTATGCAGTATTGATAGGCATGGGTATGAATTGCTTCTTCGAAGGCTTGTCGCAGAATGTACTGGCGGCATTCTGGGTTTGTTACCAAACGATAAATGGCTAACACTAAATTATTGGCCACCAGGGAATCTGCTGTTGCGAAAAAACCGAGGTTGCGTTTGACAATGAGGCGTTCGTCTTCAGTCAGGCCATTAGGATTTTTCCATAACGCGATATCTGCGTTCATGTTAACTTCCTGGGGCATCCAATGATTCGCGCAACCGTCCAGATACTTCTGCCAGGCCCAATCATATTTAAAAGGCACTAGTTGATTGAGATCAGCCCGGCAGTTAATCATGCGTTTATCATCAACCTTTACGCGATTTGCCGAACCTTCTAGTTCTTCTACTCCATCAGTAATATTCAAAGACTGCAGATCGTTTATGGCTTTCTGTAAAGCGCTAGAATTAGCTGTGTCGCCGCTGACCTGTTTTTTTGTCCCGGTATCGGTATCTGCTGCTATCGGTACTGACCCCATCCTGCTATCCAGGCCGGGTTTTAACGCTTCTTGTACAACTTCACTAATTACTGGTGGTTGCTCTATTTTGGGTTCGGTGACAGGAGTTGGTGTTTCTTCCTGATTAAATTCATCCCATGACAACATTTTTACACCTCGATTCTCTGTTTTACGCTTTGGTTTATTGGCTTCTGTTTTTGTTTTGGATATATACAGTTCACTTATTCCTAACACTCTTTGTTTGTATCTATTTTCTTATTCTATGCTACTGACACGCCTCACAATCCGGATCGTCTAAGGAGCAGGCAGCTGGCACTGAGGCTGGGCCTGCAGGTTCCGTAGATACTTTGTTTAGGCTTGTATCAGAAATAGTCGACTTTTCTGTGGAAGTGGCGGCTAGGGCTCGTAAGTAGTAAGTGGTTTTTAAGCCGCGTAGCCAAGCCATACGATAAGTAATATCTAATTTCTTACCACTAGCGCCGGCCACGTATAAGTTAAGGCTTTGGGCTTGGTCGATCCACTTCTGGCGGCGGCTTGCTGCATCAACTAGCCAGCGGGGTTCTACCTCAAATGCGGTGGCGTAAGTCAGTTTAATATCTTTTGGCACTCTATCGATTTTCTGCACGCTGCCTTCATAGTATTTAAGATCATTAACCATGACGCTATCCCAAAGATCGAGCTTCTTCAGGTCATGGACAAGAAAGGGGTTTACTACTGTAAACTCCCCCGAGAGGTTCGATTTTACGTACAGGTTCTGATAAGTGGGTTCAATAGACTGTGATACACCACTAATGTTGGCAATAGTCGCGGTTGGTGCGATAGCCAACACGTTTGAATTACGCATGCCAGTTTGTTTGATTCTATCTCTTAAACCATCCCAATCTAGACGCTGTTCCATGTTGACTTCGAAATAATCAGCCCCACGAATTTCTCCAAGCTGCTTCAGGGAATCGATTGGCAGTATTCCCTGATCCCACAAAGAGCCATCATACGATTCATAACGACCCCGCTCCTCAGCTAATTCTGTAGAAGCATTGATAGCGTAGTAGCTGATCATTTCCATAGAGACATCGGCGAACTCTACTGCTTGTTCCGAAGCATAGGGAATGCGCTGTGCGTAAAGCGCATCTTGAAAACCCATAACACCCATACCTACCGGTCGATGCTTTAAATTAGAGTTTTCTGCCTGGGGCACAGAGTAGTAATTGATATCGATAACATTGTCTAACATGCGGATAGCAGTAGTTATCGTGGATTTTAATTTAGTTTGATCTAGTCCATCTTCATTAGTGTGATTAAGTAAATTAACTGAACCTAGATTGCAGACTGCGATTTCGTCCTGACTGGTATTCAAGGTAATTTCAGTACATAGATTGCTCGAGTGAATTGTGCCCACATGCTGTTGCGGCGAGCGTATATTGCAAGTGTCTTTGAAAGTAATCCACGGATGCCCTGTTTCGAACAACATGGAAATCATCTTGCGCCAAAGGTCAGCAGCTTTAATAGTTTTATAGACCTCAATTTCACCGGTCATCGCGAGTCGCTCATACTCTGCGTAAGCCTCTTCGAATTCTTTGCCATGTTTGTCATGTAGGTCTGGCACATTATTCGGAGAGAACAAGGTCCAATCCTGCTCGTTAAAGACCCGTTTCATGAATAAGTCTGGTATCCAGTTGGCAGTATTCATGTCGTGAGCACGG
>Ga0206679_10003956_pt1 | contig 11214 bp, 16 predicted proteins | sample M110012015metaG_FD_155464 | JGI IMG/M metagenome (GOLD analysis project Ga0206679, IMG submission 155464) | Ammonia-oxidizing marine archaeal communities from Monterey Bay, California, United States - M1 100m 12015 | ecosystem: Environmental > Aquatic > Marine > Intertidal zone | place: USA... | reverse complement strand
TCCTTACAACTAGTTGTAGTACCGTAAAAAAGCTGGACATTTTTAAAACAGAAGTTGAACGTCAACCGCTCAACTTAGAACTTCCTGATCCGCTTAAAGTAGAGGATTTAAAGTGGTATATAATTAATTCAGACAATGCTTCAGAAGTTCTTGAAAAAGTTAAACAATCAGGTCACGATCCCGTTCTTTTTGGACTCACAGATGAAGGTTATGAAACTCTTAGTATAAATTTTGCACAAATAAGAGCATATATTATTAAACAAAGAGAAATAATTAATCAGTACAAAGAATATTACGAAGGTGAAGACGACAAAAATAAAAAATAATTATCTATACACTTAATAGGTATATCTTATACCTATTTTTTTCTTTAAAAACCCCACCGGAATAAAAAAAACTAAATACTATTGTCATGGACATATCGGCTATTAGGAAACACACTATCTTCTTGAAGTGGTGGTGGTTCTTCAGTTTATTAATAGTTGCGACTATCGGACTATTTTTATTCGACGTACACACTACTCTCTGGGTACAAGATAAAACGAAACTATCGTTTTTCATCTTGTCCATCTTCTATGGTATGACAATCCATTGCGGTTATGAAACTTGGTTGTTAAGTAAACTAGCAAACAAAGAAATAAAAGAAATAAAAAATGTAGACATACGTCACGAGACTGGATGGTTCGCGTCCGACGTTTTATTAACAATGGGGCTAATTGGTACAGTTGCTGGTTTCATATTAATGTTAGCAGGAGCATTTCATGGAATCAATATATCAGATGTATCATCAGTTCAACAAGCACTGGCAAACATGGCAGTAGGAATGTCCACTGCTCTTTATACTACACTTACCGGTTTAATAACAAGCACATTATTAAAATTCCAGTACTTTAGGCTCCAACAAGATCTCGAAAGGTACAGGAATGAGATTTCTTCGACTTGATCGAATTAGAACGTACGGTTCACAAATAGCATTTATTGATTTGCTATTCAATACCTTAGTGGGTTTTGTTTTCCTTTTTGTTTTAGCTTTTATCTTAATAAATCCAGTTGCTAAAAAATCTAATGTAGAAGTAATTGCAGAATTTATTATCACGACTAGTTGGCCTGATAATAGTGCAGACGACATTGATACTTGGGTTAGAGATCCGATTGGCAATATAGTTGGCTTTAAACAAAAAGATCGTGGCTTAATGAATCTAGATAGAGATGACTTAGGCAGATATAATGATACTATTACAACAACAAATGGTGAGAAAATTTATGTTCGTCAAAATATAGAACACGTAACAATTAGAGGCATTATTCCTGGAGAATATATTGTAAACGTACATTTATATAGACGTACTCCTAGACACGAAGTTGCAAAAAAGGATTATTTTGAAATAATACCTGTAAGGATTAATGTTGAAAAATTAAACCCATATGGCGTTGTTTATATTAAAGAAGTAATGTTAGCTATAAAAGGTGAAGAAAAAACTGTTCTTAGATTTACTGTAGACGAAGATGGAAAGATTATAGAGATTAATGAATTACCTTTCCAAATAGTTAAATCTATTGGTGGCTTAGATATGGAGGGTAACTAATGCTTATACAAGGACACATATTTTTAGTATTTGTACTATTATTACTTGGTGCATTAACCTTATGGATCTTTATTACCTCATCTAGATCTAGATGGGTTATTAAAGCTATAGTAACTATAGCACTATTATTATCTATATCAAGTGCTTGGATAGGATTAAGAGCAATATATGGCTTTCCGTATAATGCACACCCTAATAACGAAAGTTATTACCTTGTTGGTTCTTATATTATAGAACCTAACCCTAAAACTGGTAATAAGGGTAACATCTTTTTGTGGTTAATACCTAAAAAAGAAGAAGATAAAAAAATGGAGTGGATAGATAAGTTAGGATTGGTGGTTAATACTACTGTACCACGAGCTTGGGTTATACCATATACTAGAAAAATGCATAAGCAAGTAATGGGCCTTGACGCACAGCGTAAAGGTGGAACACTAGCTGTAAAAATTGGTAAGCAAAAAGGCAAAGGCGAATCACATACCGGTGACCAGAACGAAGGACGTCAAAAATTTGTTCCATACATACTACCAGAACACTATAAACCTGAAAAAACATATACAACAGAGCCTGCCCCTATTGATGAACCAACAGCTGACGGTTGGCTCGGGGGAGAGTCTTTAGTATCCCCTGATGGTACCCCAGATACTAATAATAACACACAAGAACAGCAATTACCCAGTGATAGAGGCGGTATTAACAACATAATTCCATAAACCACATCCTGATAAATACTAGTATATTATTAAAGGAGCAAATATGTGGTTTTTTCTTATAAAAGCTATTGCAGGAAGTATTTTAGGCGGCGCAACTGAAAAATGGTTTCGCGGCACAAAACTAGGTGTCTGGTTTTACAATAAAGTAGATGAATTATACACTTGGGCGGCAAAACGCTACCACATAAAACTCATAACAGACGAAGAAAAGCAGATGAAAAAATTCCCTATCCTTAAAGAAAAACTAGAGGCTATGGAAAAACGCATTAAAAAGATGGAGAACAAAAAATGAATGAATTAAACGACTTGTCCTTACAACTGACAGATGTAATGATGCCGTGGATAGGAATTCTAATCTCCATCATGATGGCTATTTGGTTTAAAGACTGGGCTACTAAACTTGCCAAAGGTATAGCATTTAAATTAAACCCACAATTTAAAGAAGGTGATAAAGTTATACTAGATGGCGAAAGAGCATTAATAGTAAAAATCGGCTTAACTGAAACTGTATTCGGTATTACTAAAACAGGTGGTGAATGGGATGGTGACTATATATGGCGTTATGTACCTAATGATAGAATACCATTTCTAAAATTAGAAAAAGTTGTTTTTGACCATACTCCGCATAATAATAGATCAGCGATTCATGATAATCGTGAAGAGATTAAAAAAATTAAGAATGGAGACAAGAAGTGAGTGATAAGATTCAAGTAAAAGAAACTAGTAGGGAATATGAATTAGATAAAGCAGATTTAATTCCTGCATCTGGCGACGAAGATGGTACTTGGTATAATCAAACAGCTGGCGTTCTCGATAAGTTTAGAGTTATACCTAGACTAATTATGTTAGCTTACATCCTGGCATTCTATCAATCAGTTACATGGTTTATGGCTTTACCAGATCCAACTAATTCTCAAGCTATGTTTATTTCAACTATAGTTGGTGCTGGTGCGGCATTCTTTGGATTGTATGTTGGCAAGCCTGGTGCATCAATGCCCAAACGCAAATAATCAGCATTTTTAGACAGCGTTAATTATTAAGATAAGTATTAGTATGGCAAACTACTATGACATACTAGGTGTACCTCGTAATGCTTCCAAAAAAGATGTAAAAGATGCTTTCAAAAAGAAAGCTATGCAATATCATCCTGATCGCGGGGGGAACGAAGAACAATTTAAACAAATTAATGAAGCATATGACGTACTAAAAGATCCGCAAAAGAAATCAACATACGATCAATTTGGTACTGCTAATCCACAACAACGCCCTCGAGGACAAGAGTACCATTTCCATGGTGATCACAATATTAATGTAGAAGATATATTCAATAACTTCTTTGGTGAAGGTCAAGGTAATCCATTTTTTGGAAGTGGGTTTAATCAGCGACGATCTACTAGAGGACAGAACATAACTATTGCCGCAGATATTGATTTAGAAGATGTAGTAAATGGAAAAACATTAATTGCAACATTTAGACTTCAGAATGGTCAAGAAAAAACAGTTAATATTGATGTACCTCGCGGAGTTAAAAATGGTGATACAATACTATTTAAAGGCATGGGAGGAAATGAGTACTTTCCAGGTAGACAACCAGGGGATCTTCATGTTAAAATACGTATAAAGAGACACCCCATATATGATGTTGACGGTTTAGATCTATACATAACTAAAAATATAGACCTATTCGATCTTATATTAGGAACTAACGTTAAAGTAGATACAATACATGGCAAAAAATTAAATGTTACAGTTCCAGCAGGCTCTAACCCAGGCACAACGTACAGTATACATGAACAAGGACTACCAGATCATAGGTCGGGTATCACTGGAAGACTGTTTGTTAAGGTTAATGGAATTACGCCAAAAGTTACAAACGAAAAAGCAAGAGAGAGGTTAAGAAAAATACAGAATGAAACTGATAAAAGCACCAAGTAGCTGGCTAGAAAAAAAGGTAGCGCCTTTTGACTTTAATATCCACAATGCTGTAGATATTGAAAGGGAAATGTCAACTATTATGCTAGAGAACAGAGGCATTGGATTAGCGGCTAACCAAGTTGAACTAGATGCACAAATATTTTGTATTGCTCCAATTGAATTAAAAGGCTACGAAGACGATGTACCGTTTGCTATTATTAACCCTAAAATAACTCATGTAACTGATACTATGGTTATAGGTGAAGAAGGTTGTTTAAGTTTTCCTTACTTATATATTAAAATAAAACGTCCGACAGGATTGATAATAGAATGTCTTGACATTAATCAAAAAGAATGTACAATAGAGTTAACAGGCTGGAATGCGAGAGTATTTGGGCATGAGTATGATCACTTATACGGGATTAATTTTACAGATAGAGTAAGTAAATTAAGATTAAATATGGCTATAAAGAAACGTGACAAGTTTCGAAAACGACAAAACTTAAAAAAGGTACAAAATGGTTGAACCAAGTAAAGAATTACAATTAGTATTTGATAAGGCAGTTGATGTATCTAAAAAGCTATCGCATGAGTACGTAACTATTGAGCATTTACTATTTGCGATGCTATTAGAAGAAAGTTTTTCTAAAATTATGGAAGGCTTTGGTGCTGACCATGAACTAATCCGGAAAAATCTCGAGCATTATCTAAAATCTAACTGTGGTGATATTACAGTACCAGTAGAAAACAAAGATAAAAAATATAAGCCAAAGAAAACACACGCCGTAGAACGTGTACTTAATAGAGCATTTACTCAAGTACTGTTTAGCGGACGACAAAGTATTGAAATATCTGATGTTTTTCTTAGTATGTTAAATGAACAGAAGTCATGGGCATACTATAATATTTCAAAAGCAAACATCGATAAAACAAAATTTGCAGAATACTTAAACAATGAACTAGAAGCAACATACGAAGATGAAGAAACACAAGGAATGGCTACTAGGGCATTACGTTCTTTTACAACTAACTTAAATCAATCAGTTGATCAAGGTAAAATTGATCCAGTTGTAGGTAGAAAAGAGGAATTAGAAACAATTGCGTTAGCATTAGGGCGTAGAACTAAAAATAACTGTTTACTTGTTGGTGATCCAGGCGTAGGTAAAACTGCTATTGCAGAAGGCCTTGCCTGGAACATCGTCAATAAGAATGTTCCAGAATTTTTACAAGAATATAATGTTTATAATTTAGATATTGGATCTATGTTAGCAGGTAGTAAGTATAGAGGTGACTTTGAAGAGCGATTTAAATTAGTAATATCTGCATTAAAGAAACGTGGTAAAACTATTGTGTTTATTGACGAAGCACATATGATTAGTGGTGCAGGAGCGGCAGGTAGTAATAGTTCTAATGATCTTGCAAATATGTTAAAGCCTGTATTAACTAGAGGCAATATTAAAGTAGTTGCTTCAACTACTTGGGAAGAATATCGCAAGTTTTTTGAAGATGATAGAGCGTTAATGCGTAGATTTGCTAGAGTTACTATTGATGAACCTAGCAAAGCAGTTACAAAAGACATTTTACTTGGAATTAAAAAATATTATGAAGAATTTCATAAGACTATTATTTCAGAAGAAGCTGTTGATGCCTCAATTAAATTAAGTGTTAAGTACCAAGCAGATAAGAAACTTCCAGACAAAGCAATTGACTTACTTGATTGTGCTTGTTCACGATTTAATCTTAAAAAAGTTGAAGAACGTATTGTAACAGAAGAGGATATACAATTTGAATTAGCAAAAGCTGTTAATCTTCCTGAAGAGCAAGTTAAAGAAAAAGAAACAAGTAATCTTGCTAATTTAGAAAAGAATATTAAAGGTGAGATCTACGGACAAGATGTTGCTATACAAGATATTGTTGATAAAATACTAGTTGCCCAGGCAGGACTTAAAGAAGAAAACAAACCAATTGGTTCTTTTGTGTTTATGGGTCCAACAGGTATAGGTAAAACTGAAACAGCTAGACAACTTGCATTCCAACTCGGTGTAAAACTTGTTAGATTTGATATGTCAGAATATCAAGAAAAACATTCTGTTGCTAAACTAATTGGTTCTCCACCAGGATATGTAGGCTTTGAAGAGAATGCTGGACAACTTATAACTGCATTACAAGAAGCACCTAATTGTGTTTTACTTTTAGATGAAATTGAAAAGTCTCATCCAGATGTTAGTTCATTATTATTACAAATTATGGACAATGGATTTATTACAGGTAGTAATGGTAAAAGTGCTGATTGTAGAAATACTATTTTGATATTAACAACTAACTTAGGTGCCGAACAGGCAGAAAAAAGTTTAATTGGATTTGGTAGCGAAGATGCCGAGTTTGAAGATGTAGAACTTAAAAAGTTTTTTCCTCCAGAATTTCGTAACAGACTAGATGGAGTTATTACATTTAATAAACTAGAAAAGAATACTATGATTAAGATTGTTGGTAAATTTTTAGTACAACTTAAAGCTATGTTAAAAGATAAAGAAGTTAACATAAGTATTACTGATAATGCTATTGATGTATTAGTTGATAAAGGATTTAATCAAAAGATGGGTGCAAGACCTTTGCAACGTGTAATTGATAAGGAGATTAAACGTCCATTATCAAAACTCTTACTCTTTGGTGAATTAAAAGACGGTGGTAAATTAGAGATAGACGTAAAAGATGAAGAATTTATTCTTAAAACAGAGAAGGTTGAACATACTGTCCACTAGGAGTGTGTTGTGATTAAATATGAAACTACAAAACTTTTTTATGACAAATATCTATACAAGTTAGGAATAACAAATCCGTTAGGATTTATATTTAGAAATAAAAATCTCTCCCACGCTAGATCTATTATTGATAAACTACATTTAAATCAAGAATCAGGTGAACCAATACGTTACAAACTATCTGCAGATTCACATCGAACTCCAATTGACTTAACTGTTGAAGATGTACACGACTTAAAGTACTTACTCACAGAATTTAGAGAAGAAAAAGATTTTGTAGTACGTTGTGAACAACGTAGCGTTGGTATTTTTTCAAATAATGAAGAATGGCTTAAACGTATCGGTAAAAAACTTGATTGTGTTTGTGATTTTTATACACCTGAAGACTCTACAATAAATTTACTATTAGATAATAAAAATATTTTAATTAAAAATAAACCCTTCAAATTTAAGTATAAAGTAACACTTGGCCAAGGCTCTGTTGATAGGAACTTCTATGATTGGGCTAAAATGAACCCTGATAAAGTACGTGTTAGTCCAGGACTTCTTAAAAGAATCCATGAAACCGGCTATGTATCAGGCAAATATCTATATCTACGTGATGAAAAGGTGTTTACCCTTGCTATGCTCTTTTTATCCGCTAATATTAGTAGGGTTGACAGAATAGTTCTAAAGCAAGATGTAGATAAATAACAATATGTCCAGTGTAAGCGAAACAATTTTATCAAATCAAGTACACCTAGGTGATAGCACCTCGATGTCAGTAACAGGTACCAAGTATAAAGGCGATGGCTACTACGGCAGAGCTGACGGGTTTCATACAGTACAATACAATGTTACTGGGTTTAACGGTACTATTAAAATGCAGGGTACATTAGCTACTGATCCAGCAGAAACTGATTATTTTGATATAACAGGTACTGATCTGGGTAATTCAGAGGGTACTTATTTTAAGAATTTTACTGGTAATTTTGTATGGGTTAGAGTTGTAGTAACATATACAGCCGGAACAATACAATCAGTACTATTAAACCATTAGGAATTAACATGAAACACTTTATTAATATAGTTTGGGAAAAGAAAGAAGAAGATGTTGACGCTATTATTGTTGATGCAGTTCTTGAATGTGCCGATGAAGCTCTAACAGAAGATGAAACAAACTATGATATAGGTGAAACTGAAAAAGGTGGGCTTATACTTACTGTAGAGACCCACAAAGCACTGAAAGACTCAGAATCCACAATAGTAGCTGAGCGTATAGCTAATAAATTATTCGATCTTGGTTACAAATCCTTCGACGTAGAAATTTCCGTATAGCTTTAAAGTCTGATAAATACTCTATATAAGCAGATATAGGAGATTTGTTATGGCTTGTACAAACGACCAATGCACTAGTAATAAATGCACTTGTGATCCATGTGAATGTACATCTCAAATGCGTTGTGAATGTTGCACATTAGCTGACGAATAATTGATATGAAAATAACTGAATTTATAAACTCTGAGCACGACGACAAAAAAACTGATCTTGGATTTAATGTACCAGAAGATTTACATATCCATATGAAAAATGATCCAATGTTTTATCGTAAACAGTATTATCCTAGGATAGCAAAATTACAGGATACACTAAAACGTGGCGAACCTGTTGATGTTAAAAAAGAGCTATTACCAATGATAGCTAAAGCAAAAGATCACTATTGTGCCAAGTATAACCTCCCAAAAAGACCAGAGGACTTAATGCATGACGAAGAAGTTGATGCGTTAATTGAAAAAATCTATGGTGAAGAAATGGAGTTAATAAGCAAAGGTGATTATTAATGCTCTTACGCCACATATTTGAGGCAGACGGAAAAACTGCTGTATTTGCCTTTGGACGAATGAACCCGCCCACTATTGGTCACGCCAAGTTAGTTGACGTTATTAAAGGTCAACCTGGTGATCCCTTTTTATTTCTATCTCACACACAAGATTCTAAAAAAAACCCATTAACATTTGCAGAAAAAGTTTTTTTTGCTCGTAAATGCTTTGGACAAGGTATTACTATCGGTCATGATGGCGTTAGAACGATTATTGATTGCTGTAAATTTCTTTACAGCCGAAAATATACTGATCTTATCTATGTCGCAGGCGGTGATCGTGTAAAAGATTTTGATACCTTATTAAACAAATACAATGGCGGTGAAGATTATACATTTAATTCTATAAATGTTATAAGTGCAGGACAACGTGACCCAGATGCCGAAGGTGCTGAAGGTATGAGTGCAAGTAAAATGAAACAAGCGGCAGTTGATGGAGATCTTCAATCATTTAAAGGCGGAGTATGTAGTACAGATCCTAAAGTAGCAAGAATGTTATATAATAAAGTACGTTCTGGATTAGGAATACAAGAAGAAGATATACAAGTAATAGAATCTGAAGCAGATTTTTATCAACATTTATATAAAGAAAAAGATGGACAATTTTATCGTGGAGAAGGCAAGGGTGGCAAAGGTTTAGGACTAGGTGCATTAGGTAGAGGAGTTTATCTTACATGGACTGAGTCAGCCGCGAATGCATTTTCAATACATCATGGTGCTGACGGCGAGATTGTTAAGTATAAAGTAAAGCCAGGGCTAAAAATAGCTGATTATCAAAGCGACGAAGTAGCAGATATCAAAGCAAAAATGGGACTTAAACCTTGGGAGTATACTGGAGATAAAATGTACTCAGCAATACTAACAATGGACTTAAAACAAGCAGGATATGACGGAGTAATTAGTGATAAAGCTGTTGAAGGTTTATTAATTTTTGATTCAAATAACGTAACCCGAACTGAAGGAGAACCCAATCAGTAAACTAAAGTCTAGATATTGTGTAAAATGCGAAGCGATGTACCAATGGCAATGTTCATGCCCGAATAACGTAAAGCATAAAAACATTATGAAGACATTTCATAAAATTAGCATGGGCAAAGTAGACGAAGCAAGTAAATATTGTGGAATAGATAAAAAGTAAAATGGATATAGACAGATTAAAACAATTAGCAGGGATTAACGAGTTTCAAGGATACTCTGAATACAAAATAGACGAGAATCCTAGTGTAACTGCCACGGCATTAAAGAAAAAAGAAAAAGAACAGGGTATTGAACCAGGCACAGAAGAATGGTTCAGACTTTGGTTTAGCAGACCGTATATGGTTACTAATAATATACCATTTAGGGGACGCAAATAATGAAAATAAAAGACTTAGGCGCAGTAGTAGAAGGTATCATCGAAAGTATGAGCTTTGCCGCAGGTCATAAGGACAAAGAAAAAGGTTACTGGACTAGTGATACTGATTCAGGAAGTCGTTATGGTGATGACTTTTATAAAAATTCAGACAAGTATATGCATGGTGATGAAGAACCACCTGAAAATCCTGATTACAATCCAGACTTAGATTTAAATTTGTCTAATTCAAATATGCGTGAAGTGTTTGATGAGCTTGGATTTGGAGATCCAGACTCTAATGTCCCTATAGACGAGTTCATTGCATTCACTACTCAATGGTTAAAACGACATATAGGCAAACGTTCAGCAGAAGAACCTACTACAGTAGATAAAAGTGGTGGCGGTGCTACAATGATCGGTGGCGGCAAACGTGAAGGTTACTTTAACGAAGTAATAATGATGATGAACCAAATTGCACGTACTGGTAAGGAACGTGGTGCAACTCATGTTTGGGCGGCCTAATGAAATTACGTCAGTTATACGAAGGTGTCGGCAGAATTACAAAGCAGAACCAAACTTCTGACGTAGGTCCTAATGAAATAAAAATACAAGCCGCTAAATTTGGAAACAAAGTTGACAAAGATGGCCGTCCTGGCTACTTTATGCACGATAAAGCATATAAAAATACTAACCCTAATACACTTTTTAATTTAGGAATGACAGAATCGAAAGACTCTATTACATATACTAACCCTAACTTTGATACTGAATGGAAAGAAGCAGAACGTTACAAGGAATTTAAAAATATAGGTAAAGAGAAATGGATTGCTCTTGCTAAACAAGGTAGCGTAGTAGACTATGATACTGAAACAGTTAAAAAGATTAAAAATACTGAAGCTGGTGATGTAAAAGACTGGGATAAAATAGATCCTGTAAGGAAAAAAAGAGTTGAAAAACAATTAAAAACAGGCACAATTGAATTACCTATTGTTGCAAGTTATAGTGATGGATGGTTAGAGCTTGTAGGCGGTAATACAAGACTTACTG
>Ga0206679_10003955_pt1 | contig 11216 bp, 9 predicted proteins | sample M110012015metaG_FD_155464 | JGI IMG/M metagenome (GOLD analysis project Ga0206679, IMG submission 155464) | Ammonia-oxidizing marine archaeal communities from Monterey Bay, California, United States - M1 100m 12015 | ecosystem: Environmental > Aquatic > Marine > Intertidal zone | place: USA... | reverse complement strand
TCTATCGCCAGAGGTATAGCTATTGGAGATGAACTAGAATATACAGATGAGATAACTTTAGGAACAGCCATCAGTAGCAGACTACCTTACGAAAACTCCTTATCAAAATAGTATTTTGAACGCATAGTTTTACTATTTTTGCCAAAAATTTAAAGAATGGCAAGAGTAGAACTTATTATGCCCAAAATGGGGGAAAGTGTTTCGGAAGCAACTATAATTTCATGGACTAAAAATATAGGTGACATGGTTGAAATGGACGAAACAATTGTTGAGATTGCAACAGACAAAGTAGATTCTGAAGTTCCTTCAACACATGAGGGGAAATTAGTTGAAATGTTATTTGAGGCAGATGATGTAGTACAAGTTGGTGAGCCATTTGCAATATTAGAAACAGAAGGTGGAGAAGATACTCCTGCCGCTACAGAAACAAAAACAGAAGTTGTAGATACTCCTACAAAAATAGAAACTACCGTTGCAACAGCAACTGAAACAACTACTATTACCAATTCTGGAGAAAGATTTTACTCTCCACTTGTAAGAAGCATGGCTTCTGAAGAAGGAATTGAAATGACGGAATTAGAAACGATTCCTGGAACAGGAAAAGATGGTAGAGTAACAAAATCGGATATGGTTTCTTACTTAAAAACTAGAGGAACTGCACCAGCAGCAACTCCAGCAAAAACAGAAACTAAAAAATCTGCTCCTGCACCAAAAGCAGTTGCAGCAGCACATACTCCAGTAAACATTCCAAATACAGGAGGAACTGAAATTGTAGAAATGGACAGAATGAGAAAACTTATTTCTGCACATATGACTATGTCGAAATCAACCTCAGCACATATTACTTCTTTTGTAGAAGCAGATATGACCAACATTGTAAACTGGAGAAATTCAGTAAAAGCGGACTTTAAAAAGAGAGAAGGACAAAACATTACCTTCACTCCTATTATTATTGAAGCAATGGCAAAAGCTGTTAAGGACTTCCCTATGATTAATGTTTCTGTTGACGGAACAAACATTCATATTCATAAAAATGTAAATGTAGGTATGGCAGCTGCTTTACCTGATGGAAACCTAATTGTACCAGTAATAAAAGAATGTCAGAATAAGAACTTAGTTGGTATTACTAAATCAGTAAACGATTTAGCAACCAGAGCAAGAGGTGGAGCTTTAAAACCAGACGATATACAAGGTGGTACTATTACCATGACAAATGTTGGTACTTTCGGAAACCTTATGGGAACTCCAATTATCAACCAACCTCAAGTAGCTATTATGGCTTGTGGTATTATTAAAAAGAAACCTGTTGTATTAGAATTAGCGGAAGGAGATGTAATTGCAATCCGTCATATGATGTTCCTTTCTTTATCTTACGATCATAGAGTTGTAGATGGTGCACTTGGAGGACAATTTGTAAGAAGAGTTGCGGATTACCTGGAACAGTTTGATACAAACACTATAGTATAACTTATTATTAACAATACAAAAGCCTCAAGGAAACTTGGGGCTTTTTTTATACTTTTACACTATGAATTTAAAACTAGAAAAACCAATTGTATTCTTTGATTTGGAAACAACAGGAGTACAAGTTGCAAAAGACAGAATAGTAGAAATAGCTATCCTAAAAGTATTTCCAAATGGGAATAAAGAAAGTAAAACTTGGTTGGTAAACCCTACTATTCCTATTCCTGCATTAACCACTGCCATACACGGAATATCAGATGAAAAAGTAGCAAACGAACCTACATTTGCTCAGATTGCTACCGAAATATCGGAACTAATACACAACTGTGATTTGGCAGGATACAACTCCAATAAATTTGATATACCATTACTTGCAGAAGAGTTTTTGAGAGTAGGAATTGATTTTAATATGAACAACAGAAAAGCAGTAGATATTCAGAATATATTCCATAAAATGGAGCAAAGAACATTGGTAGCTGCCTACAAATTTTATTGCGATAAAGATTTAACTAACGCACATTCTGCAGAGGCGGATACTACTGCAACTTATGAAGTACTACTGTCTCAATTAGATAAGTATGACGAACTAGAAAATGATGTAAACTTCCTTTCCGAATTTTCGCAAAGAGGAGGTAAATTTGCAGATATGGCAGGCTTTGTTAGGTTTAATGAAGAAGGAGAAGAAGTATTGAGTTTCGGGAAATACAGAGATGTTACTCTGAAACAAATTTGGAACGACAACAAAGGGTATTTTTCTTGGATACAAAATGCAGACTTCCCTTTATACACCAAAAATGTAATGAAGAATTTTGCAGATAAAATGAGATTGGAAAACAAGTTTAATTCCTAAAAAGATGAAAATTATTTGTATCGGGAGGAACTATGTAAATCACGCAAAAGAATTAGGAAATGAACTACCGAAAGAACCATTATTCTTTTTAAAACCAGATACTGCCATTCAACCAAAAGGACATCCATTTTTTATTCCTGACTTTTCGGACAACATACACTATGAAGTAGAATTAGTAGTAAGAATTGATAAAATAGGAAAACACATAGCAGAGAAATTTGCACACAAATACTACTCCCAAATAGGATTAGGAATTGACTTTACTGCCAGAGACATACAGGAAGAGTGCAAAGCAAAAGGACTCCCTTGGGAAAAGGCAAAAGGATTTGATGGATCGGCACAAATAAGTAGAACTTTTATAGATAATTCGGAATTAGAATTAGATAATATCCCTTTCCGTTTGGAGAAAAATGGAAAGCAAGTTCAGATAGGTAACTCTAAGGATATGCTATTTAATTTCGATAAAATCATCTCTTATATCTCTCAATTCTATACCCTGAAAATTGGGGACTTAATATACACAGGAACCCCTGAAGGAGTTGGTAAAGTTATTGCAGGAGAAACTCTAAAAGGTTTTATTGCTGACAAAGAAATGTTTAAGGTGGTAGTTAAGTAACTATCTAGGAAACTTCATTCTATATCCCACATTAATAATTCCTTTCGATATATTTTCCAACTTTCTTTTAATCATTCTTTTCCTAAGTGGAGAAATATAATCTGTAAAGAGTTTTCCTTCAATATGGTCGTATTCGTGTTGTATAACACGAGCAGTTAATCCACCAAAGGTGTCGGTATGCCAATCAAAATTTTCATCTTGATACTTTATAGTAATATTAGGTTTTCTGCTAATATCCTCTCTAACATCTGGTATAGAAAGGCATCCTTCATTAAAAACCCACTCTTCCCCTTCCTCTTCTAAAATAGTTGCGTTTATAAAAGTTTTTTTAATTGCATCTTCTTCCTCTCCTTCTTCCATAAAAGGTGCGGTATCAATCAAAAAAATTCTAAGAGCCTTATTTATTTGAGGAGCAGCAAGTCCTACCCCACTCGACTCGTACATGGTTTCCCACATATTTTCCAAAAGAGTATCCAATTCTGGGTAATCTGAAGTAATCTCCTCACATTTTTTTCTTAAAACGGGAGAACCAAAAGCAACAATAGGTAAAAACATTTACAGTAAATTTTCAATTATATTATCCACACTAATTCCTTCTGCTTCTGCTTTATAATTTTTCACCAATCGGTGTCGTAAAATTGGTTTGGCAATAGCTTTTACATCTTCAATGTCTGGAGAGTATTTTCCATTTATTGCAGCATGGCATTTTGCAGCAAGCAACATAAACTGAGAAGCTCTAGGTCCTGCACCCCATTCTATATATTGTTTCATATCTGTATTTCCTTTTTCCGAATTTGGTCTTGTTTTATTTACCAAACTCACAACATACTCTAACACATTATCTGCAACAGGGATTCTTCTAATTAGGTCCTGAAATTTAATTATATCTTCCGAACCCATAATTGTTTTTAAAGAAGTAGGATTCCCAGAAGTAGTTTGTTTTACTATTTGCAACTCTTCCCTATAACTAGGATAGTCTAAAATAACATTAAACATAAATCTATCTAATTGAGCTTCTGGCAAAGGGTAAGTCCCCTCTTGTTCAATTGGGTTTTGAGTAGCAAGTACAAAAAATGGTTTGTCTAGTTGATAAGTATTTCCCGCATTGGTTACCGATTTTTCTTGCATGGCTTCCAAAAGTGCTGATTGTGTTTTTGGTGGAGTTCTATTTATCTCATCTGCCAAAATTATATTAGAAAAAATAGGCCCTTTTATAAACTTAAAATTCCTATTTTCATCTAGTATTTCAGCTCCTACAATATCAGACGGCATCAAATCAGGAGTAAACTGAATACGATTAAAACTCATTCCTAAAGTATCCGAAATTGTCTGAACTAAAAGTGTTTTTGCAAGTCCTGGTACACCAACTAACAAACAGTGTCCGTTACAAAAAATAGAGATTAAAACCTCTCTAACTACCTCATCTTGTCCTACAATTACTTTCGAAATTTCATTTTTAAAATTGTTATAGTTTACAACAAAATCATCTAGTAATTTTACATCATTAATATCACTCATAATTATTTTCTCCATTTTTTAAGAACATCACAGTCTCCTAAGTCATTTCCTAATTTTATAAAAGTGCTTTTTATTTTAGTACTTACCCACTCTGATATTTTATCCTGTCTTTTAGCATTTAAGGCTGCATCATTTATCTGATTAAAATCATCTGCTAAATTCGCTTCATGTTCTTCTATCTTTTTGGTGATTTTTATTATTCTGTACGCTTTTTTCCCATCTTCCATCACAAATTGAGAAATAGAAGATATTTCTCCTTCTTTCATTCTTTCTGCAGAATATCTAATATTTACTGGTAATTGTTCTACTGTAAATAAAGAAGATCCGGTTTGAGGATTTATTAATAAACCTCCATTGTTCTTACTAATATCATCCGAATGATTTTTAGAAGCTTCTTTAAAAGTAAGATCTCCACTATTCATTAAATTCTGTACCTTTTCTAGCTGTGTTTTGGTGTCTAGTAATGCAGCAGAAGAAACTTTTGGCTTCATAAGTATATGACGAACATTTATAGACTCGCCTCTCCTTTCTATAAGCTGAATAATATGGTATCCAAATTTAGTTTCAATAACTTCCGAAATTTCATCTCCTTTTAAAGCGAAAGCTGCAGATTCAAATTCAGGAACTAAATCTCCTCTATTTACAAAACCTAATTCACCACCATTTTTTGCAGATTCCGTATCATCAGAATAAAGGGTAGATAATACCTTAAAATCTTCTCCATTTTTAACCCTTTCTCTAAAGGAAATAAGTTTTTTTCTGATTCTTGATTTTTCTTCAGGATTAATTTCCGGAATTTTTACAATCTGAGAAATCTCTATTTTTGTTGGTATTAGTGGTAAATCACTAGCGTTAGACATGTCCGTGTAAAATAACTTTACCTCTTCTGGAGTTATACTTACAGAAGAAGTAATTGAAGACTGCATTCTCTGACTTAATAACTGATTGTAAATAATATCGTAAAATTCATTTTTTATATCTAAAACAGATTTCCCAAAATGTTCTTCTAAAGCAGCTTGAGAACCTAATTGAGATGTAAAACTAGTCAATCTTCTTTCTAGCTCTTTATTTACCTCATCTTCTGTTACATCTGCACTATCTAACTTTGCTTGATGGGTTAATAACCTCTGATACAAAACATCTTCTATTATCTGACATTTCACTTCTTTCTTCTCAGTATATCCCTGAGAAAGGTATTGTAAATATTGAGTTTCTATATCGGAAGCTAATACAATTTCATCCCCAATAACTGCTACTACCTTATCAATAATTTGTGCAGAAGAAAACAAGGTGAAAAAACTAAAAACTATAGCAAAAGTTACTTTTTTATTCATTATTTAATATTTTTATGAAAGAACATATTCTGTTCTGTTAATATATTTTTATATGTTCTGAAGACAAAGCTTCCTTATAAAGTTTGTCTTCTAAATTATTTATAAATTGTCTCTTGTTCTTATTTTGTAATAATGCCCTGATATTACTGAACACAAAAGGTAACGGACTACTGTTCCCTTTTATTTGATAGTCCTTCACAAATAATAAGTAAATAAAATTATCATCTGTAAAACTATGGATTTTATTTTTATAGGAAAGAAGTTTATTATTATCTTTTACTCCTGAAGGAAGTTTCTGAATTACTTCCGAAAGATACACCCAAACAGAATCATTTAAGAAATTATTTTCAGCATACATTTCACAGAAATCTTCTAATTCTAAAAGTTTATCCTCTTTGTTTGTTGAAATCAGTTTCTTAATCTTATCTAAATTTAGAGTTTCCTTGTTCATTACTACTAGTCTAGCTCTTACAATACTTTTATGTAATATAAAATCAGAAGAGTATTTATTATAATATTCTTCAATCTCTATTTTACTAATAGTAGTATCAAACTGACTATTCAGAAGTTCATTTTGATATTTATATATTAATAAGGTTTCTTTATACTTGTTTACCGCATCATTAATTTCAATATCCTCCTCATCAATATAAAGTTTTGCTTTATTAAGAATTACCCTATCCTTAATCCAATCGTTTATATAGTTTTTTGTAAAAATAGCAGAGTCCGATACATTAACAGGCATATTTCTTAATACCTCTTCCATTAATAAATGTTCTTCTTTATAAGATGCTAAATAAGATTCTTCCTGTTCTGAAGAACAAGAAAAAAGAAATAAAACAGATAAATATAAAACGAACCTATTCAACTTATTTAAGTATGGAGTATAAAACTTCTTTATTTATAGTTATAGGGTACTTCCCTCTTAATTCAGACAACCAAGTATCTTCTAAAAAATCTTGAAAATCAGAAATAACTTTTCCTTTAGTTTCTTTTAACTCTTTTTGTTCTGGTTCTATCACCTCTAAAATCTCAATCAAAATTACAGCATCCTCAGAAGTTTCTACTACATAAGAACCTTTTATCCATTCAACCTGATCTACATATTTATTATCTCCTTTAACATACATATTGGTGTTGATTTGTAAATTTAAAGGAGCATTTTTATTGATAATTTCTAGTAAATCTTCCGTCATATATTCCTCTTTATTTCTAGAAATCAACCTCTTTAGTTTTGACAATACTTTAGTATTTGCACAAGTGTAAATATTAGCCTCTACCCTTTTATTCCACCAATAACTATCTTGATTAGCATTGAAGAAATTCTGCAAACCAATAGTATCTTCCATTGCTTTAGTCCAAACCATTTTACTTGTAAGTTCAAATAATAAAATTCCATCTCTAAACTCATTTAACAAAATCCTGTATTCAGGATATTTTTCTTCTAGTTTACTTTCCTCATATTCTAAGCAACTAAAATCAACAAACCTCCCATAAATTAAATTGAAATCTAATCCTACTTCTTGATATTCTAATATAAATTGCTTAAAATTCTGCTGAGTATACGAAAATCCATCAAGTTTAAATAATTCTAAATTATCCCACACTGATTTTTTAATCTCCGTAGATGTTAATTGTGCCTTGTTTAATTTTTCTAAATCTAACGATTCTTTAATCTTACTCTTTCTCGCTTCCGTAAATATATTTTCTGTGAATTTATATTCTGATTTTAACTTTTCTAAAAGAGCTAATTCACTTAATAAACTCCTAGAACCTTTACTGATTTTTCTTTTTATTTCCTCTTTAGATTCCTCTAAAGTTCCTAGCACTTTTCTATCGTTTAACATTACAATATGCCATCCAAACTCTGTTTGAAAAGGTTCTGTAAAGTCTCCTATATTTATTAAAGAAAAAGAAGCATCTTCAAACTCCTTAGCCATTTTATTTATACCAAACCAAGGTAAAGAACCTCCTTTTATAGCAGTTGATCTATCTTCTGAATATCTATCAGCTAAAGAAGCAAAATCTTCTCCGTTTCTTAGTTTATTATATACCTCATTCGCCTTAGTCTTTATAGTTTCAATCTGACCTAAAGTAGATCCTTGCGGTAAACGAAACATGATATGTGATGTTTTCACTTCTCCAACTGCAGGTCGTTTACTATTTACCTTAACTAAATGGTAACCATATTTAGTTCTTATAATATCTGAAATAGAACCTACATTAGTAGTAAAAGCAGCCGTTTCAAAACTATATACCATATCAAATGCAGTAAAGAAACCTAAATTACCATTATTATAATCTTCTTCAGAGTACTCTGAAACAGCTTGTTCAAAAGTTAACCCTCCGTTTTCAATTCTACTTTTTGCCGTTTTTGCTAAGTTATACTTCAGTAAAGTATCTGATGGAAGAGAGTTTTCCTCTAAACGAAATAAAATATGAGATGCATTTACATCAAACTTCATTCTGTTATAGGCCTCATTTATTAACTCTTCCTTAAATTCTTTAGCTTGTAAATATGGTTTTGCTAATTGCTTTCTATACACTTCTAACTCTGAAATAAATGCTTCATCTTTATCTAACCCTAATTCTTTTGCATGAATTACTTTCAGTTTATAATTAATAAATAAATCAACATAATTATCTAAGTACTCTTTTGTTACTTCCTTATCTTGATTGTTTTTCATTAAAGTGTTTTCAAATTCCTGTACAGATACAGATTCTCCTGAAATATTCATTAATTCTTGAGATTTAACACTAAAAGAGGATAATAACAGAACAACTGCTACAACTATATTTTTATTCATTTTTATTTTTATTTTTAAATTAAACTTTATCTTCTACTATAATTTGGAGCTTCTCTGGTAATTGTTACATTATGTGGATGACTTTCCGCCATACCAGAAGAAGTGATTTTAACAAATTTTGCCGAAAGTAACTTTTCTATACTCTCCGCTCCACAATAACCCATTCCGGATTTTAATCCACCTATAATTTGATGGGCTACTTCTGATAAAGTTCCCTTATAAGCTACTCTACCAACAATTCCTTCTGGAACTAATTTTTTAGAATCGCTCTCACCTGATTGGAAATACCTGTCTTTCGATCCTTTTTGCATGGCTTCAATAGACCCCATTCCTCTATATGTTTTAAATTTTCTACCTTCAAAAATAATAGTCTCTCCTGGTGCTTCTTCTACTCCCGCTAAAATAGAACCTAACATTACACAACTCGCTCCGGCTACTAAGGCTTTTACTACATCACCAGAATAACGAATACCTCCATCCGCAATAAGAGGGACATTGTTTTTATTACAAACTGAATACACATCTAAAACTGCTGTAAGTTGAGGAACACCTATACCTGCAACAATTCTAGTAGTACAAATAGAACCTGGTCCGATACCTACTTTTACAGCATCTGCACCAGCATCAATCAACATTTGGGCTGCATCTGCAGTTGCAATATTTCCTACAATAACATCAATATCTGAAAATTTTGATTTTACTTTCATTAAAATATCAACAACACCTTTTGAGTGCCCGTGTGCTGTATCAATAATAACAGCATCTACAGATGATTTTGATAAAGCTTCTATCCTATCCATTACATCAGCAGTAACACCTACAGCAGCAGCTACTCTTAATCTACCAAACTTATCCTTACATGCGTTTGGTCTCATTCTGTTTTTTATAATATCTTTAAAAGTGATTAAACCTACTAATTCATTTTTTGAATTTACAACAGGAAGTTTCTCAATTTTATTTTCTTGAAGGATTTTCTCTGCATTTTCTAAATCCGTTAATTCAGTAGTTACTATATTTTCTGAAGTCATAACTTGCTGAACGCTTAATGTCATGTCCTTCTCAAATCTTAAATCTCTATTTGTAACAATACCTACTAATTTTTTATCAGAATCTACCACAGGAATACCACCAATTTTATTCTCTTTCATCATCTGAAGAGCGTCACCAACCTTCGCTGATTTCTCTAGAGTAATTGGATCTAAAATCATTCCACTTTCTGATCTTTTTACCTTTCTCACCTCTAAGGCCTGAGATTCTATAGTCATGTTTTTATGAAGTACTCCAATACCACCTTCTTGAGCAATTGCAATTGCCATTTCAGACTCCGTTACCGTATCCATAGCTGCAGAAACTAAAGGTACGTTTAACTCTATGTTTTTGGAAAAACGACTTCTTGTTTGTACTAAATGTGGTAATATTTCAGAGTATTGAGGGATAATCAATACATCATCAAATGTAAGTCCTTCACCTATTATTTTATTTTGATTTTCCATAAATTCAATTTTTAAAATTGTCTGCAAAAATACTAATTTTATCCTTATAGAGGTATAAAAAAAGTCCCAAAAAGGGACTTTTAAAATTCGTTACTAAATATTTTTTATCTTATTAAAGAAATTAAACCTGTTTTCTGCGTAAGTTCTCCTACTCCATTAATATACTCTACATGATAAACATAATTACCTACTTGAGCTTCTGATCCTTTATACTTTCCATCCCAACCTTTTGTAGGATTTTCTGTGGAAAATATCTCCTCTCCAGCTCTGCTATAGATAGAAAATAAATATCCATCTTCTGAAACAAAGGCTGTAACCGGCCTAAACAACTCATTGTGATCATCATCATTAGGAGTAAAGGTATTCGGGACAAATAATTTTGGAGTTTGTGATATACATACAATATTAGATAAACTTCTTTCCGTAAATCCAAAACTATTAGAACCACCCTCAATTGCTTCTGCATAATAACAAAACCTTCCATTTCCATCTGAAAATTCTGACACTAAATCAATATACATTAAAGAATCACCTGGATAAAAAGTATGCAAAGGAACCAAAACAAATGGCTCTCTATTTACCGAACGATACAAATTGTAATGAGAAACATCACCTAGCCAATCTATATAATTATTAAAATAAATTGTATTTGTATACTCTTCTGGGTAAAACTGATTTGCATAATTTGTATTTATTTGCGCTTCACATAATATAGTTTGAGAAAGAGAAGTATCTAGTTCCCAAAGAGGAACTATAGGAGATGAAACTCTTCTTCCGCAAGTATCTACAGGAAACACATGGTACTGGTAAAAATGATCTTTTGTCTCTATACCTGTGTCGTGATAATAAATCCTATCCCCACTAGCAGGAAACGGCACAGAACCTATGTTTTGAAACACCTCTGTTTCTCTTTCTGACCTATCAATATCATACCTAGAAATAATAGCTGTGTTATCAATATAACAAGAAATATCTACCGCACCATCATCATGATCTACCGTAGCAGATGTAATATAGTTAAAGTCTGGTTTTTTAGGCAAGTCCGCATAGAAAGAAATTTGATCGGACATAGCAATATAGGAAGAATCAGAATTGTACGCCAATATATGTATTTCGTAAGTACAAGAATGTATA
>Ga0206679_10003954_pt1 | contig 11220 bp, 8 predicted proteins | sample M110012015metaG_FD_155464 | JGI IMG/M metagenome (GOLD analysis project Ga0206679, IMG submission 155464) | Ammonia-oxidizing marine archaeal communities from Monterey Bay, California, United States - M1 100m 12015 | ecosystem: Environmental > Aquatic > Marine > Intertidal zone | place: USA... | reverse complement strand
TGGTGGCTTGAACAAAATGAAATTGAAGTAAGTGATGATTTAGTTGCACATATGTTTGAAATCGCTAAGAGTCAAAGAAGGAATATGAGTGATGAAGAAATTCATCAAGCAGTTGAATCATTCAATAGTGACTAAAGAGAGGAAATCAATTCTCTTCTTCATCATCACCGATTCCATCGGTGTCAACATCATCATTAATCTTTGAAGAAGTCCATTCGGAATCAACTCCGCCTTCACTCCATTTGCCTTCTAATGCAACTTCATCAACATCAACTTCTTCTCTCCAAGAAGGTTCACCTTGAGAGCCACAAGTGATGAATCTACCATTTTCATCAATCTGTTCTTTTAGTAGTTTTAGATGTTTGGAGATTGGTAAAAAATGACCTACTGGCATACCAGCAGAGGTAAACGGATTAGTTGCTGCTCCAATTATCAATCCATCTTCTGGTGCAACGATATCAACGGTTAACCCCGGTGTTGCTGGATCTGAAATACTAGCAACAACTTCACCGTTTTTCATCAATGTTCCAGCAGTGACAAACATATCCAGTAATCCACCTTCACCAGCACGAATCCAACTTGAGCCAGAAGCCAAAACTCTAAATTTTGGCCTGTTTGGTTTACCAGGAATCATTTTCAGTATTCTTAGAGAATTTAGAACTCCATGTATTGCTACTTTTACAGATTCATGGTCTAACAGATTTGCACCACCACCCTCATAGGTAATCGATGGAATATCCAAAGAGTTTGCAAGTTTCCGTAGTGACCCTTTAGGGGGTTTGGAATCCAAAATGATTTCAATACCGAATGATTTAGCGAGTAAGTTAGTGCCTACATGAGCAAGGTCGGCCCTTATTTGAGGCATATTGCTTCTTCCTTTGGCTGCGCTATGCAAGTCTATTATCGCATCAGAATCTTCTATTAAGTTGCGAAATATTTGTGCTGCAACTCTTCTTGTTGTTGGTCCTTTCAAATCACCAGGGAACTGACGATTTAGATCTCTTCCATCAGGAAAATATCTAGATTTTGCCCGATATCCTGGGAGATTTACCACTGGAACAATTCGGATTGTTCCAGCTAATTTCTTTGGATCTAATTCTTTATCAATATCGGTAAAAGCATTACTCAAGAGATGAGTGCAAGCACTTGGACCAGTTAGTTCATCGCCATGTATTGCTCCGAGAATAGTAACAGTAGGCCCTGGACGAACTCCATGCAATATGGTTACAGGAATTGGCCAAGAATCACCTAATTCAACTTCCAATAGAGGCAATTCAATCGTTCTCAAAGTGCCAGGCTTGATACGCTTTCTGTAGAATCGCACATCACCCCATTCTGCACCTCTATCCCATTCAGGATGGTCTTCAGGTTGGTGAGATGCCATAGCCTCTTCAATAGCCATTCTCCGACTTTTTGGCATTTCCACCGCGAGTCGAACTTTGGTCTTCTTGACCTTCTTCTTGCCACCCATGAACACCCCTTCTATTCATTCATCATCAATACTACGCTAATTTTCAATGGATAACCAAAGCAAACATAGGCTTTGAGTCTAAGCAACGGGCATGAGCGGAGTTGGAGTACAACGTCAATATGCGGCAAAATCAATTTGTTTTGGCTGTGGGCCTGCTAATGATAAGGGTTTGAGGATAGATAGCCATAGAATTGAGAATGGTTTGACTCTTAATTTCACTCCAGAAGAACATCATCAAGCATTTCCAGGGATGATAAATGGAGGAATAATTGGTACATTGTTAGATTGTCATGGCAATTGGACTGCAGCTATCGCTATTATGGAAGCACAAGGTCTGGATGAACCTCCTTGCACAGTAACTGCTTCTTATTCTGTAAAATTACGCCGCCCTACTCCAAAAGATTGTGAATTGGTAATAACAAGTCAAGTGAAGGAATTGCTTGATGATAGGGCTGAAATTGAATTATTATTAGAAGCAAATGGCAAGGTGTGTGCAACAGGTAGTGGGTTATTCGTATCAGTAAAAGAAGGACATCCTGCCTATCATCGTTGGAATTGAGGTGTTGAATTGGCAAAAGCGTCTGGCATTGCTTTTGCTGCTCTGTTGCAGTTGAGAGATGAAGTAATTCACATAATGAAGGATATGCCTGCATGGCAGAATGAAGACGTTGAAAAATTGGCAGAAATACCTCTTGGAGTATTACGTAAAAATGCAACTCAAAGGCATGGAGTGACAAGATGGAAGAAAGGCGCAAATCTCAACGATCTGACAATATTTGATGTGGAAGTAATAGATCTTCATCCAGCATTATTGACAAGTGAATGGAATGCATATGCCGCATTTGTACTACATCACGAATATATTCATGCACTTGGATGGAGGGCGCACGATTCTATCTTTAGGTCGTTAGAAAGTTCATGGCCTGGAAATAGTGCTGCAGGTGATGGACCAAAGTTTACTGAAACTCTTAGATTGTCTAAAGCTAAATGGCTCTGGGTTTGCAATACTTGTGACAAATCATTTCCTCGTCAAAAACGAGGAAACCGTAAATACAAATGTAGGAAATGTTCTACGATATTAATCGATAAGAAAATTGAATCGGAATAATCAAATTATCTGTCAACAAATCGGCTAATTGAAAGCAGAAGCCTACTAGCAAGAACCATGAGAGCGGAGTCTAAATCAACTTCGCTGGTAATATTATTTATCTGTCTTCTACTTTCATCCATGACTCCATTAGCATCAGCCGGATTAACAGATAGTGCAAATGGCGGTAAATTGTTTCTAGCCTGTGATGATATTGAAAATTGTACACTATCATCTACAGCAGCAACAGGAGAAGAAATGATTTCTCAAGATGTTATGGCGACTCCCGGACAAACAAAGGAAGTAACTTTGGAATTTGAAATGGAGCCACGGCAAAAAGAACTGGCTTTACTTCCAGATATTTTGGATGAGATGGAAATTGATTTGCGCTTGAGAGAAGATGCAACAGGTTGGACTCGTCCCGAATTAGACATATCATTAATTATTGGAAATAGTGTTACAGATTGGAATTTTCCTGCTCAAAACATTCCTTCTCAAACTGCAAATGATCCTTATAGAATGAGTGATGAAACACTTGATTTAGACAATGATAGGCTGTTATGGGCAGGACAAAATGTACGTTTGAGATTGACATTTACTATCGATAGGCCTAGTACTTGGGAATTGCATCTTTGGGGGGATTCATTCCTTGAACTAACAATTCCGTGGTCGCAAAATATTGAGGAAGCAGATATTGACGAGCCATCAAGTGATTCAAATCCGATTGATACAGAATTTGAAACTGTGCATTATGGAGCACTAGTAGAAAGTGACAGAGATTGCTGGACATTTGATGTTGAGGAACATGAATTGCTTAAGGTGATTCTAATCTGGGAGCCAGTACCAATAGAGATTGAACAATCACATGGTTTACCTGATTTGATTACTCCTAATGGAAGGCTTGCAGGTCAACCTGAAATAATAATTGAAGAAGATGAAGAAGAGACTAGAGTTTCATATCGTTGGAGGGCTTTACCAGTGGGCCAGTATAACTTTTGTATTGGGGGCAAAGCAGGTTCATTCCAACCATATTATTGGGCTGGATTATTAGGATTCGAAGGAATGGGGCCAATAGATCCTGACAGTTTTGAAAGCGAATCTTATTATCCTGCAGGTTCTGCAATTATTGATGATTCTGTAACAGCAGTAGAATTGGAAAGAAATGATAGTCCAATGTTGATACTTAGTATCCTTTCTTTCCTTGGTTTTGGCTTTGGAGCCTTACGATTAACAACATCTGCAGCAGTCCGTTTCGGACTATTTACTCCGGGGGTAATTCTATTGCTATTTGGAGGGATAATTAGTCCAGTTTGGGCATTAGCTGACGAGGTTCAACTTGAGGATGAACTATCATTTGATGAAATGGTTGATATGAGATTACAACAATTGTGGGATGTATCATATCCAGGGATTCCACAGCAAACATTGGTTGAGCATACGGGTTCAACATGGGGTATGTTAGATGGGGAAAATTTCAAACTAAGATTAAATGTAGAAAAAGCCTATCCACTCCCAGATGGAAGATATCAATTATTAATTCCAGAATTACAGTCATTCCGTTTGGATAAGGCAATATTTTCTCAAGTAGCAAAGGGTGGTTCTCAAACCACAGATGAGGGGATGTTAGAGCAACAAACAGTTAGATTCATTCTTCTTGCAGGTCGTTCAATGTTGCTAGATTTCCTAATGCTGGAAGCATTGATGATAGTTGATGAGGAGCCATCATCATCCATTTTCCATCTTGATGTTGATATGGTTGAAACTAGTTCAACTGGTGCAGTTTCAGTGCCAGCATGGGGTACGCGTCCATCATTTATTTCAGAAGGTGAATGGTCAAAATTACAATTTGCATTATTTCCAGAAAGAATTTCCATCACATTATGTGATTGTGAAATGGATTTGTTAGATGTTAGGTTCACAGCATCTGAAGGATTTGATCTAGCCGATATACCAGATGCAATATTGATACGTAATGCAAGTGGATTAATGGATAGTTCAGTATACATTGCTGGATTTGGTTTTGTATTATGCTTAGTAGCAACAAGAATTGAGTTTGTTAGAATCAATACTGCAAGAGAACTAGCGCAAGAAATGTTTGTTCAATCCAAATGGGATTAATCATCTTTCTTTTCTAGAGCATCATCAATTGCTTTCTTGACTTCTGATTCGTCTAGTTTAGATTCATCTGCTGCCTTCTTGATAGATTCTTCTTCATCCTCTGTAATCTCTCCATCCTTGGCTGCTGCTTTAATAGCAGCCTTTACATTCATTTCTGCCGCTTCATCATCACTAATGCCCAAAGCCTGTTGGAATGATTCTAATTCTGCTAATTCTTCTTCGGTGATAATTCCATCTTCCCATGCAGAGTTGTATGCCTCTACAAGGAATTCCTTGTACGCATCAGGATTGAGGAGGACATCACGAATTAGTCCATGGTCAACACCTGAACCGCCTGGTGATGCCTCAAGAATCGCGATTGAGCGACGGATTTCTTTGACTGCCATATCTTTCAAACCGTGTCCAGCCCAAATTGCACCTGCTGCAATTACTGCAGATGCAAACCAACGCATAACATCGGGGTCAACTAGATTTCCTGGGCTTACCAAGTGGAAAATTCCTAGTACAGCCATCGCTGCACCACACATTACTTCGAACCAGTCATTCAAGTCTGGCTCATCATCAAACACTGCAAGACGCTCTTCAACTATTGCCTCAACATCATCGCTCATGCAGTAGGCACCGTTAGCGGTGGGTATTAGGGATGTCGCATGACGATAGTGTTTATTTGATAATTGAAACATGTAATATCTGCACCGCATTTCTACATTTTGGCAAAATAAACAGGCGCGCTCCTTTTGGACTGTTGGCGCGGATGTGAACGCATGTCGGCGCAGCATCATGAGGTGATGTCCTTAGATTTGCCCGAAAAAGCCAAGAGATTTTTGACTGAGGAATGGGGAATAATAAATTTGCACCCACCACAATCAGAGGCGATGCCAGCAGTGCTTTCAGGATCAAATACACTATTGGCAATCCCTACTGCTAGCGGGAAGTCATTAATTGCTTACATTGGAATTATACGTAAATTATTGGTTGACGACATAGGTTCAAAGGCAGTTTATATCGTGCCATTGAAAGCATTAGCTAGTGAGAAATACGACGATTTGAAACAACTTGGCGACCATCTCGGTTTGAAGGTTGGTCTTGGAATTGGCGATTCAGTTAGAGAACTTGCAAATATTAATTCATGCGATATTCTAGTCTGCACATCCGAAAAATTGGACTCAATGATGCGTTCAAATTCCGACATAGTTGCAAATGTGTCAATAGTAATCGCTGATGAATTTCACTTGATGAATGATTCTAGCAGAGGACCTACATTGGAAATTAATCTGACTAGGCTAAGATATCTAAGGCCAAATTCACAAGTGATAGCACTCTCGGCAACAGTGGGAAATTGTATTGAATTAGCACAATGGTTAGATGCCACATTGGTGCAATCAGATTGGAGGCCAGTAGCGCTTGAGTACTCTACTTTTCACGACTTACATATTGAACCGAGAATGGTACAATCTTCACAAATTGGAGAAGAGAAAGCAAAATTGAATCCACCAAGAGATATCGATGGACCAAAATCACATCCAACCGGTGCTATCGTGATCGATTCACTTGCTCAAGACGGGCAATTGCTTGTTTTTGTTGGAACTCGTCGTTCCGCCCAATCCGAAGCACGTTCACTTGCAAAGCGGGTCAAAAAAGTATTGTCAAAGCAAGACCCAGAGCGTCTATCAAAATTACAAGAATTGGTTACAAAGTTATCAAGAAATACCCAGTCTTCAATGGGTGAGTCTCTTTGTGAAGCAATTTCAGGTGGTGTAGCATTTCATCATGCAGGTTTGACACATACTCAAAGAAAAGAGATTGAATCCGCATTCAAGAAAGGATTGTTAGTTGCATTAACAGCAACGCCTACTCTTGCAGCAGGAGTCAACCTACCTGCTAGAAGAGTGCTTGTTAGAGATATTAAACGCTGGGACGATGGAATGAGTAGGCCGCTTCCTGTCATGGAAATAAGGCAAATGCTTGGCCGTGCTGGAAGGCCAAAGTATGATGATTTTGGAGAAGCATGGATTCTTTGTAAAGGAACAGATGGTTGGGAAATAGCCGATGAAGTGAGTGACAAATATTTCTTTGGTCCGATTGAAGATATCACTTCAAAACTGGCTAGTGAACCAGCGATGAGAATGCATTTATTGTCGATGATTACTTCGGGAGGAATGCAACACCGTTCGTCAATTATTGATTTTTTCAAAGCCACTTTCTTAGGACATTGTATGCCCTCTGAAGTGCTTGAAGAGAGATTGGACAAAATGTTGCATTGGCTAATTGAGGAACGATTCATCAGAAGGGTTGGAATTGATGAACATTTTTCGGTGAGTCATAATCTCAAACAGCAACCTGACGACATATCTGTATCAGAAACTAATATGCCGGCATGGGCAAAAATTGCAGATTCAACTGGAGGTGTTGAATTTCAATTAGAAACTCATGCTTACGCAAAACAATCATACAGCGAAAGGATTTCTGCACATTCTCAAGTATCTCTTGGCTTTTCCAATGCCAGTTCATTGAGATCTGTAGGAGGGTGGAAAGCTGAGGCCAATAGTGATGATTTGGCTATGAAATACGAAGCGACAATAATGGGTGAACGAATAACACAATTCTATCTCGATCCCCTCTCTGCTTCAATATTGAGACATGGTATGAGGAGAGCAATACGCCGGATGGTAAGAGGCAATGCTCCAGTTACTGATTTTGGAATATTGCATCTTGCATCAGCCACTCCGGACTTTTCGTCGTTATGGGCTAAGACAAAGGATATGGCGCCAGGCTCCTCATTATGGGTTAAAACCAATAGCGTTGAAGATGAAATGCTGCACGATTCTTCATATGAAGAAAGATTGCTTGGTTATGTGAAATCTGCATGGATGTTAGAAATGTGGATGAAGGAAAATACATTGAGAGAAATTGAAGCAGCATTAGATGTTACACCAGGTGATGTAAACTATCGTGTTGATACAATAAGTTGGCTAATGGCAGGCGCACAAGCAATTCTAATGGCGGATGATGTGTTTTCAGATGAACATATGGAACATATCTCAAAACTCTCAAGCCAAATTGATATTGTTAAGCAAAGAGTAAGGCATGGTTGTAAGAAGGATTTGCTACAGTTGGTAAATATTCGTTCAATTGGTAGAAGAAGGGCTAGAGAACTTGCATCAATGGGCTATAGAACTGTCAAAAGTTTGGCAGCGATGAGTAAGAAAGAGATAAAGACGCTATCAAGTAAACGTGGTTGGGGTCCGAAAATTGTTGACAATCTGCTTGCCGAAGTAGGAAAAATTATCAAGCCTCAAAAACAAATCATAGATACTGAGAAAATAAGAGAGGATGATATTCCCTTAGATGATGAGAATTATCCGGTTGATTGAAAATAGAAGCGCCCCAGCCTTGTATTGATGACAATGCCCAAGTTTCCTTGCATTGCATGGCGAAGTGACAAACCCATCACCTCGAAACAACTGGTTGCTAAATTTCTTGACAACAGATTTGATGATAGATGGATGTTGGTAGCAGAACATGCTGTTCAATTTGAACAGCAACTTTGGACCGCTTGGAATTGTTGTGAAAGGAATTTTGCTAATGGGAATCAATTGGCAAGGGGCCGGGATGCAGAATTCTTGCGGTATATTGCGGGTACCCACCATGTCAGTGATGCATTTGTTAGAGCTGGAATTCAAGATGGAGCGACATCAGGATGGATTTTGTATTTGCCAAAACCGATATTGGAACAAGAGGGTACTGCGGGATTGCAACCTTCTGGAATTGATGAAGACAAACTGAATGATTTTGCTTCGAATTGTCAAATTTTACTATCTTCACTTGGATTAGAAAATAGCAAAACAGAAGCGAGTTTCTCAGCCAAAGCGGCCCAAAAATTAGGCTTGGAGATAGAAGGGATTCCTCAAGTTAACCTTCAGCAGGCATTGATTGGACATATATTGTCTGCCGATTTTTCAGCATAATGAAATTTATCACAATCCTTTTCTAATTTTTCAATAAGAGAGTTCAAGCACTGTGGGCCTTTACATAGTGCTATGGTGATGAGTTCTAGTGCATCAAACTTAGATTTTTCAACAGGTCGATATTTAGACCAAAAGAAGATTGGTAATGCGCTACAACAAGCTGTTGATTTCGGTGCAAGTTATGCAGAAGTTCGATTGGTTGCAGAAACTGGCTCAAGTGTAAATTTGAGAGATGGGATCTTAGAAAATGCGATTCCGGGCCAAGAAGTGGGTGTCACACTTAGAATTCTGGCTGATGGTGCATGGGGAGTCCATTCCACAACTGATATTGTCTCTTTACCTGAACAAATTGAATCAACAGTTCGCTTGGCAAAGGCTGTTGCAAAACGTAGATCAAGTTCTGATAATGCAGTTAAATTAGCAGAAGTTCCAATATTCCAAGATGAGATTCACTGGCATCCAAAAAAGGATATTAGAAATACAGATTTATCAACGAAAATCGATATGCTGAAGGCTATTGCAGATAGTGCAAGTGATGATGAAAAAATAGTTTCAACCACTTGCGGATGGGCAGATGAACATATTCACACCGAACTAATGACCAGCGAGGGAATGGACAGAGTCTGGTCATTCCAACGTTCACTGGTTAGAGGAATGGTAACCGCGAGAGATGACGCTGAAGTAGTATCCTATAGAACAAGGTATGGCGGCGAAGGTGGACTTGAATTAATCGAAGCTTGTGATTTGGGTCAACTGGGTAGTGATGCAAGGATTGCAGCCCTTAGGTTATTGAAAGCAAAACGCGCTCCATCTGGAAAAATGCCACTTATTGCGGATCGTGATCTTACAGGAGTATACATTCATGAGGCGCTTGGACATCCATGTGAAGCAGATTTAGTCGCAGCAGGCGATTCGTGCCTAGATGGTAGGTTAGGTCAGAAAATAGGTGCAAATATTGTGACTGTTGTGGATGACCCGACGATTAGAGGCGGATATGGAGCATATCCAATAGATGATGAAGGAGTTAATACAAGAACCAAGGAACTGATAACCAATGGTGTTCTGACCGAATATCTCAATCATAGGGAAACAGCAGCACATTTTGATATCCAACCAAATGGAGGCGCTCGTGCCCAAGATGGCCTTCATCATCCTCTTGTTAGAATGTCAAATACTATGATAATGGGTGGCACTCACAATAATATGGATGATTTGTTGGAAGATATCAGTTATGGAATATATGCCTGTGGCTCTCGTGGTGGACAGGTTGATACCGGTAAGGGTTCATTCCAATTCGCAGCACAGGAAGCATGGTTAATAGAAAATGGTGAACTAACAACGCCTCTAAAAGATGTCAGTGTTAGTGGGTTAACATTGGAAATACTACAAAATGTAAACGGATTGACTAGAGATGCAAAATTAGCAGCGCCTGGCTTTTGTGGTAAAGGGCAAACAGTACCTGTTGGAGATGGTGGTCCAATAATGAGAATCAGCGAGGCTTTGGTGGGATAATGTTACCAGATGATGCAGTAACGCGTATCGTTGAAGGTGCGCAAACAATAGGGCAACTATGTCAATCAAAAGGAATTGGTGAATGGGAAGTCGTTGCATTCCAATCTTATGGTCATGAGTTGGATATTGAAGCGGGTAAGATAAAACTCGCAGCTGGTGGTGGCGATGGTGGATATGGTGTACGAGTATTGGATGGCGGAAGATTTGGATATGCTCACTTAGTTGATATTTCCGGAGCCGAACATGCAGTTTCACAGGCACTTTCGATTGCAAAGATTTCACCCGCAGTAGAAGGGTTTTGTCTTCCAGAGAATCAAAAATCAACAGAGGTTTTAGGTCGTTGTGATAATAGAATATTGGATGTAAGTCCAGAAGATTTGTTAGAACAAGCAGATGCGATTTTGAATGAAGTTGCTTCATTAGATTCTAGAGCAGTGGTAACTGGTGGAGGTGTTGGTGTTTCAGCAACTGCAGCCGCTATTGTAACCAGTCAAGGTATTCTTTCCAGCGGGATTACAACCTCTCACGGAGCAGGAGTTCAAGTTAGTATAGATGAAAATGATGAATTAACAAGTGCTTGGGAAAGTAGTTCAAGTCGAAAACTGCTAAAATCAGTTCCAGATTGTATAGAAACTTCAGTTCATTGGGCTCAATGTACTAGAGGGCCGATTGAGGTTGATTCACAAGCAGTAGATTGCCCAGTATTGATGACTAGTGAAGGTTTCACTCCATTATTCTCAGTATGTGTTCCAACAGCGGTTAAGGGTCAAAAATTAGCACGAAAAGAATCGTTTTGGTCTGGAAAGGAAGGGCAAATGGTTCTTGCCAACGACTTGACATTAATCGATGATGGATTGATGGAAGGTGGAATGGGGAGTTCAAGCCGTGATGGCGAAGGAGTACCAAGTCGCACTCAAGTATTGGTTGAAAACGGTAGACTTGTAGGCTCTATGTGGTCAACTAGAGATTCAGCACAAATGATGGCCGAAGGACGTATTGATCATGCTCAATCCACTGGCTCAGCGGTTAGAGGAAGTCATCAATCTCCACCCTATACTGGCTGT
>Ga0206679_10003953_pt1 | contig 11222 bp, 10 predicted proteins | sample M110012015metaG_FD_155464 | JGI IMG/M metagenome (GOLD analysis project Ga0206679, IMG submission 155464) | Ammonia-oxidizing marine archaeal communities from Monterey Bay, California, United States - M1 100m 12015 | ecosystem: Environmental > Aquatic > Marine > Intertidal zone | place: USA... | reverse complement strand
TCCCTTTTCAAAGAACTTGCGTTCAACTCCTGCAAAGCTCATTATATTAGCTTTACTACCAAATACTGTCAATACTATTATTTATACATCAACATTATTATTTTGTTTTAAATTATTCATGCCAGCGAACAGTTGTTTATTAATTTCCGGAAGCATGTTTTTAACAGTCCGGACAATCACTTTTGTCGTGTGATCAAATTCAAGGTTTACAGTATCACCCTTTGTCTTTTTCCCAAGAACGGTTTGCGTTAATGTTTCTGGAATAAGTGAAATTGAAAAGAAATTATCGCCGATTTCAACAACGGTTAAACTGGCACCATCTATGGCAATCCAACCTTTAGGAATTAGATATGCCATCCATTCTTTGCTGCAGCTCACGAAAAGATCACAATTATTTGGTGTATTTCGGACTTCTTTAATAACACCTTTGCAGTCGACATGTCCTGTAACAGAATGTCCGCCAACCTCATCTCCAAAAGCGCACGCACGCTCGATGTCGACGAAATCTCCGACCTTAAGTGTACCAAGATTTGATTTATTGAGTGACTCCCGAATAATGTCAAACTCCGCCCAATCTCCCTCAAAGCGAACAACAGTTAAGCAAACTCCATTTACAGCGACACTTGCACCCTGTTGAAGCTTTTCTGCCAATTCTTCGAGTTGAATCCGTAATCTTCTTCTGCCTTCAAGATCTTCCACAGCTGTTATTTTACGTATTCCCTGTACAATTCCTGTAAACATAATTATCCAATTTATAAGCTTATATTAATACGAAAGTAATTAATCCAGTGGGGGTAATCCCAAAGATTCCTGTACACGTTTTCGAAGCCAGCCTATACTTTCTTCACGCACCACAGGGATAAAGATAACTAGCCCAAGTGCATCTGTTAAAAGCCCGGGTACAATGAGTAAAGCTCCTCCACACCATAGTAATAAATCCGCAAAGACTTCTTCTGTGGGTACTCTCCGGTTACGTAATTCACTTTCGACCAGAGTCCATAATGAAAAATTTTCACCCTGCATTAACCACAAGCCTGCCGCGATTGTCACAACACTCTGTAGAAATATTGTACTGAGCGGCATAAAAACAGTCAGTTGCATGAGCACCCATATTTCGATGCTCGGAACAACTAATAATATAATACTCAGGATCCACCACATTTAATGCTGAACTCTTGTCTGTATGGATTGTGGAGGAATGGAATAAGTACATGTCGCATGTGCCACTGGTTCAGGGTCATCTTGCGAGTAGATAATTACCTCGCCCACGATTAAACGTTTACCCACTTTCATCAGCCATGACTCTCCTACAAGGCCCCGGTGCGGTTCAGGTTTACGTAAAAAATTAATATTCAAATTTGTCGTCACTGCTAAAACCACTGCGCCCATTGTAGTTAAAATTGCAGCATACATTGCGGTGTCCGCAAGTAACATCATCGTTGGTCCAGAGACAGTTCCTCCCGGGCGCAAGTGGGTGTGATCAACATCGAGCCGCAGTCTTGCACGCCGATTTTCACAAGATTCCACGAACATTGGATTTTCGGGAAATTCCTGTTGCAAAAAAATTTGTATTTCATCCGCGGTCATGGTTATATTTTTCAGAAATATAATGATTGTTAATACAGCAGGTTTGAAATGGCTTGCTGAAATACTTGAGTTTGATCAACAATACTTTATCACAAATTAAGCAAAATATTTATTGATCTTTTCCGTTTCATGAATTCATTGTCAGCACTAAACGCACAGCAAAAGGAAGCAGTTACTACTCTAGATGGACCAGTCATGATTCTTGCCGGCGCAGGCAGCGGGAAAACACGTGTCATTATACAGCGTATTGCGTATTTGATCCAGAAAAAGCAGGTTTCTCCTCAGCAAATCCTTGCAGTTACTTTCACAAATAAAGCAGCAGAAGAAATGCGGGAGCGTTTACATGAGATGCTTTCAGGAAAACAGAAAGGTATACATTTGAGTACTTTTCATGCCTTGGGGGTGAGTTTGTTGCGTAAATCGATACATCATCTGGGATACCGTTCCAATTTCATTATTTACGATACACGAGATCAGTTTTCAGTGATCAAAACGATAATGGAGGATCAGGATTTTGACGACAGCGGTTTGATAGATGCGAAGTCTGTACATTATGAAATCAGTCAGGCAAAGTCCACGGGTGCTGTTCCGGGAGATTTTCTGGATCAACAGGAATCACAACAAAAACAATTAGTCGGCAAGATATTTCGGCACTATCAGAAAACAATGAAAGGCTGTAATGCTATTGATTTTGACGACATTCTCAACCTTACGCTGACTTTATTTGAGAAACAACCGGAGGTCATGGACACTTTAACAGAGCGCTTCCGTTATCTAATGGTAGACGAATATCAAGACACAAACCGTATTCAATATAAACTTCTGCGGTATCTGACAAAACGTCACAGAAACCTTTGCGTGGTTGGTGATGATGATCAATCCATTTACGGCTGGCGTGGTGCGGAAGTAAAAAATATTTTAGATTTTGAAAGTGATTTTCCGGAAGTAAAATTTATCCGTTTAGAACAAAATTATCGTTCAACACAAAAAATTCTAACCGCTGCAAACCAGGTTATCTCTGAGAATACTCAGCGTATGCCAAAAAAACTCTGGTCCGAAAAACATGACGGTGACAAACTGGATTGGCTTTTAGCAGATACTGAAGCAGAAGAATTAGAAGCAGTGACAAGGAAAATTCGTACAAAAATAATGCAGCAGGGTCGGCGTTATTTAGACTTCTCAATTCTCTACCGTTCCAATTTTCAGTCACGTCTCGTTGAAGAAGCACTCCGTGAGGCAAAAATACCTTATCGGATGTTAGGTGGAACAAGCTTTTATGATCGAGAAGAAATCCGGGACGCGCTGGCTTATCTGAAAGTTATTCATAACCCAAATGATGAAGTCAGCCTGCACCGTATAATCAACACTCCCCGGCGTGGTATTGGTAAAACATCGTTGATGAAAGCGAATGAGTACTGTCAGGAAACGCATCTCCCTTTGTTTAAAGTAATGAGGGGTGCCAGAAAATATGAAGGTATTCCCAAAGATTCTGCCTTCACAATGGAAATGTTTACAGGTATCATTAGTAATTATCAGCAACGATTCTCCAATGAAAGATTGGGTACTGTGTTCAAGGATTTACTGGATGAAATCGGTTATATTAGATTTCTTGAAACTCAAAGTGGTGACGTCAAGGTGCGCGAACGTCGGGTGATGAATGTGCTTGAATTGCTGGTAAGTGTTCGGAAATATTCTGATAAATTTCCGGAAGCAAATCTTCAGAGCTTTTTGGAGCGTGTGACACTTTTTACGCAAAGTGACAACGATCCGGAAACTAAAGCGAATCAAGTTTCGATCATGACTCTTCATAGTGCTAAGGGCCTGGAATTTCCTTTTGTCTTCATGGTTGGTATGTCTGAAGGTGTCTTTCCTAACAATCGTGCAGTTGAAGAAGGAGGCGAGGATGAGGAGCGTCGTTTATGTTATGTAGGTATCACAAGAGCGCAACAGGAATTAACTTTTTCGATGGCCAAATCCCGAATACGTTACGGAGAAAGCATCAAGCAGGAACCTTCCCGTTTTTTGCTTAACATCGATCCAGAACTGCTCGCAGTTCCAATCATAGGGGAAGCTACTGAAGAAGTAAAAAAGGAACGTAGCCGCAAATCCCGTTCCGCTTTTTTTTCACAGATTAAACATATGGAAACCAGTTGAGACAGATAATAATCTTTAGATATTATTTTTTCAGGCTTGTGCTGCTCATATTCGGCTTAATCTCATTCTCCGGAATTTGTTTTTCACAAACTATAATAATCGCGCTGGGAGATTCCTTAACGGAAGGATTCGGAGTCAGTAAAGAAGAAGCATATCCGTATTTACTGGAAAAGGAAATGTTAAGCAAAGGTCATGAAGTAAAGGTTGTCAATGCAGGGGTCAGCGGCTCCACAAGTGCCAGCGCAGCGTCACGGCTCAAATGGTACATCCGATCTCAACCCGATATAATTATAATTGCATTGGGCGGGAATGATGGTCTGCGTGGATTAAGTGTGGCACACATGAAGAAAAATTTAAGCAAAGCAATTGAGTTAGCGCAGTCTGAAAAAATACAGATTTTGCTCTCCGGAATGCAGATCCCAATAAACTACGGCACGGAATATACAGATTCTTTCCGGGAGGTTTTTCATGAATTGGCGGAGTTATATAAACTGCCGATGATTCCATTTCTGCTGAAAGATGTCGGAGGAATTCCAAGCCTGAACCAGCCAGATGGAATCCATCCTAATCCGGAAGGTCATCAAATTATCGCAGGAACTGTGCTTAAGCATTTAGAACCTCTTCTGCCTGAAATAAATTAAAATCCGCCGAGTTGAGCAGTCAAAAAGTCTGACTGGATCATCTCAGAAGTGCGGCACAAGCCGTGAGATACAAAGTTCAACCGTACCTTCTCATTGACTTTAGGGCTGCCTGAATCTGCTTTTGCTGGTTGAGGTATGCTCTGTTGCGAGGCGCAAGCACATCCACGGCCTTTTTTCCCATTTCCAGAATCTTCAAGACACCATGATTTGCCAGGCTCAGCATTTTGCGCTGTTCATATGCATAATATGCAATTTGAGCGAATTCAGACAGAACAGTTATGTCACCGCGTTTTGGATTTGTAAAAGAAGATCTCTTTAATGCTTTGTGGTATGCGACTATTGCTTTGTTGAAAGTTGGAGTCATGGATGGTCTAGCGGTTAAATCCCGCATCACTACACGTAAAGTTAAGATCCTTAGCGCCTGCATGTGCAGCCTAGCTTCCATAAGATAGGGCAGTGGCAGCTTACTGTCAATTACCTGCAGCTTAGCCACTATTTTCAGTCCGATTGGATGCAGGACGGGTATGCGTTTCATCACTTCAAGTGCTGCCAAAGTTTTGCGGACAACAAGAGTGTGTTTGTTTTTAGCTGAATCAGCACCTCCGAATAAACTCTTCACTCTGTGTTTAGAAGTCAACTCATCCAACTCATCCATTTGCATTGGCATGGTAATGCTGCCGCGAGTATCTTCATCAAGAGAATCAGTGTATTCCAGCAATTTTAAAGTTATTTTTATTTCCTGGATCACCATTGCCTCATTTTCATCAATGTCTTCTTCGTTCTCTTCATCCACTTTTATCAAGTCTTTGACTGAGATTACGTCCAGATTTACATTTTTTAGTTGTTTTGAGTGAACGACGAGCAGATTTTTTTTGTGCGTCGTAATTATTTTTTCCAAATATAAACGGTATGTCTGTCCGGCAATTTGTAAAGTGGCAGGTGTTATATTTCCTAAATAAATAGTAAGAGCAGCCTGAATTAAGAGGTTCCGGTAAAATGACAGAGGGAAATCCCTTTTGTCATGCATAACACTTCTTACCATTTTTACCCTTGCTGCACTGGAGACAGGGTCACTAGCGATTTTTGAAACCAAAGCCGAAATTTCAGCATTATCTGCCTTATTACCTATGATGCTTGCATCAACATGGGTACCCTTAGTATCGGTGTCAGCAGACAGGATTGTTTTGCGCATCTTCAGCATAAAGGAAGAGTTGCTAAGTTTGTTGATGTCTTCAGCAGCCTGTACAATTTGCCTTTGAATTTTTTTAAAATCAAGGCTGGGAATAGGCGTGACTGACTGTGGTTTGTTCTTAAATGTATCCTTCAAAATCCCTCATTTCATTTGCAAAGTAGCAGGTTCTCTTTTTTTAATGTCCTTAAAATTCAATTAAAATGTCTCATACAGAGTTTGCGGAGTTTCCTCAGCAAATAAAGATATTTGTTTTTTTGTTAAAAAATTTAAGCTCACTTTAACTGCTTGATACCTTAATTATTAACATGAATCTGCTGAAAACGAAAGATTGGTATCAGCTTTTGCTCAAAACGAGCTTGTTTGTTTTTGTGTCAAATTGAGTTTCAAGCTTGTCTACACGCAGCATTCAGTATTTTAATGCCGAAATCAACAGCAGTTCCGCATGATTTATGCATTCTGCAGGCATAGTCAGATGACTGGATATTCGTTAATTTATTTCCCCCCAAAATGTCTTTAGACAAAAATTATAGTATTTATTTGAGTTAGTAACTACTGAAAAACTTTGTTCAATATTTCAAAGGAAGCACTCGACGTTTCGGTTAAGAAGGAGTATATTCATTGTCAAGAGAGAGAGCACTTCAACAATGATTACTTCAATGCATAGAACATGCACCGGCAAACATAATTAATTAAGGTTAAGCTCTCGTGCTCAATTTCGGAAAAAACATCTGCAATTGTACGTATATTTTGCGTGTAAGTTGTGTTTCCGGATTCTTTGGGTTTACTAAATTAGTTGACAAAAACTCCGCAATCGTGATTTAAAACCTCCATGTCACAAACTTACTCTCCTGTAAAAATGGGAGGTACTACAGACGGTCTGCTGGTATTAAGTAACGGTCGCTTCTTCAGAGGGAAATTAAGAGGGGCTCCTGTTGAGGCTGCCGGAGAAGTGATCTTCAATACGTCAATGACCGGTTATCAGGAAATCCTTACTGATCCATCCTACACCGGTCAGATAGTGACAATGACATATCCCCAGATAGGCAATTATGGTGTCAATCCGGATGACATGGAGTCAAAAACCACTCATGCTTCTGCTCTTATAGTTCGTGAATTAAGTCATATTAGCAGTAATTGGAGAGCAACTCAAACCCTTGATGAATGGTTAATAGAACGCAGGATTCCTGTTTTAGAAGGAGTGGATACACGTTCTCTGGTTAAGGCAATACGATCAAGCGGTGAATGTTCAGGGTTGCTTGTGCCTTTAGATTCGCGGCACACTTTGGATGAACTGCGTGAAGAAGCACTGGATTTACCTTCAATGATAGGTCAAAACCTGGCGAGGCAAGTTTCTACACGCGAATCATATTTTTGGCCTTCAGAAGCAGAGACCAAACCGTTTAATGTAATTGCTTATGATTTTGGAATTAAATACAATATTCTGCGGATTATGAACAATCTCGGAATGAGTGTAAGGGTCGTGCCCTGGAATACAAATGCGGAAGAAGTGCTGGAGATGAATCCTCAGGGTGTTTTCCTGTCCAATGGTCCTGGCGATCCTGCTGCAGTGAATGAGGCGGTTGAAGCAGTTCGGATTTTGCTTGGCAAAGTACCAATTTTCGGAATCTGTTTAGGTCACCAAATATTATCGCTGGCGTTAGGATGTCAGACCTATAAGTTAGCTTGCGGGCATCATGGGGGCAATCACCCGGTGATTGATTTTTCAACCAATAAAATTGAAATCACTAGTCATAATCACGGTTTTTCAGTTGATGAAAAATCTCTTCCTAAAAATGTCAGCGTGACACACCGTAACCTGAATGATCAAACCGTAGAAGGTCTTGAATCACTCATTCATCCTGCATATTCTGTTCAATATCATCCTGAAGCTGCTCCTGGACCAAGAGATGCATCTTACCTTTTTGGCCGGTTTCTTGAAATGCTGAAAAGCTAAACCGAAATGCAACTATTGAGAATTGATATATGAAGCAATTCATCAGACTAAATTTTAAACCAAAAGAAAAGCAAGTGAGGTTAGATGAGCGTTGGTAAAATGACAGGCCCCAAAAAGGCTGCAATTCTATTGCTTGCCCTTGGTGAAGATGCGGCAGCGGATGTGATGAAAAATTTGGAAGAAGCGGAAATACAACAGGTTGGCTATTATATGAGCCGCTTTACAGATGTTGCTCCGGAAGAATTGGACATTGTGCTCGAGGAGTTTTATCGAAATTCAGTGATGGCTGATGAAGGTGTGAGTATCAGCTCCTCACCTGATTTTGTCAAGAATGCACTGACGAAAGCGCTGGGTGCGGACAGGGCCAAAGAGCTTAATGATAATCTGCGGGCCGGAGAGGATGAAGCCGGACTTGAAGCATTGCGTTATGCAGAACCCATCATGATTTCGAATTATATCCGCAATGAACACCCGCAAACAATTGCGCTAATTCTATCATATTTAAAGAATGTGGAACAATCCGCAACTGTCCTGCGAGAATTGCCCGAAAGCCTTCAGGCGGATGTGTTGTATAGAATGGCAGTGATTGAGAGCATTCCTCCAGGAGTGGTTGCGGAAATGAACGAGGTATTAACTGAAGAAATGAAAACTGCAGGAAGTATGGCAACAAGCGTGGGTGGAGTTGAACCGGTAGCAGAAATCTTAAATTCCGTTGACAAGGCTACAGAAACTAGAATCCTGGCCAGCATCGAAGAATCTAATCCGGATCTGGCGGAACAAATCCGGGAATTGATGTTCACCTTCGAAGATATGGCTCTGATTGATGCCAAGCAAATGCAAATCGTCATGAAGGATGTTGATCAGGCTGACATGGTGCTCGCCCTCAAAACAGCAAGTGATGCAGTTAAAGAACTTATCTTCAGTAGCATGTCATCAAGAGCCGCAGAAATGGTACGTGATGATCTGGAAAACCTTGGCCCAGCAAAATTATCGGACGTAGAAGGAGCACAGCAAAAAATAATAAAAGTCGTTAAGAAGCTTGAGGAAGACGGAACGATAGTCATTGCAGGTGCAGGCGGAGGTGACGTAGTTTGATCAATGAATGCTGTATACTTTAAGTTTGCAGTTTTATAAATCACGCTTAGTTTGTAGAATTAACAGAATTAGGATTATCAAAAAAATTTCCGTGTTGTCTTTTTTAGTACTTGAATTTTTTGCCTGCACAGGTCTCTTCAAAAAAGTTTCAGTTTTCACTATTCAACAGTTATAATTCCAGTTCAGGCCTATGTCCCCGAGATGAATTCGAGGAAAATTTTCTCAGAAAAGGTTTGTTTAAAACAATTATTTTGAAAAAATTATTTAATAAAGAGTTTCGCAATGCCTAAAACAATGTTTGAAAAAATTTGGAGCGCTCATCTTGTTTATGAACAGGAAGGTAATTCAATTGTATACATTGACCGTCATCTCGTGCACGAAGTGACTTCACCACAAGCCTTTGAAGGATTACGCCTCGCCGGGCGTTCAGTTTTGCATCCGGAAGCGACATACGCTGTTCCTGACCACAATATCCCAACCATTAATCAGGACCAACCGATTGAGGATCCGATTTCTGCCCTGCAGGTAGAAACCTTGCGCAAGAACTGCAGAGAATTTGGTATTACTCTTTTTGATCTGGGAGATGAACGTACTGGCATTGTGCATGTAATGGGGCCGGAACAAGGTTTAACTTTGCCTGGTTCAACTATTGTTTGCGGAGACTCACATACCGCAACCCATGGTGCGTTTGGCGCATTAGCCTTTGGTATTGGTACTTCAGAAGTTGAACATGTACTTGCAACGCAGACTCTGCAACAACAAAAACCCAGAACTATGCTGGTGGAAGTTGAAGGTCAGATGCCGGAAACGGTAACTCCTAAAGATATTATTCTTGCAATTATCGGCAAAATTGGCACAGCCGGAGGCACTGGTTATGTGATTGAATATGCAGGAGAAACTATTCGAAAGATGTCAATGGAAGGCCGCATGACCCTCTGCAATATGACTATCGAAGCAGGAGCGCGTGCAGGCATGGTTGCTCCTGATGAAAAAACATTTGAACATCTAAAAAACCGCCCTTTTGCGCCGAAGGGTGAGGCTTTCGCTGACGCAGTGTCTTCCTGGAAAGAGCTCAGTACTGATGCAGATGCGAAATTTGATATGACGGTTAATTTAAACGCGAATGATATTTTACCGCAGGTTACCTGGGGTACAAATCCGGGGATGGTAACTGATATTAACGGCACAGTTCCAGATCCGTCAAAAATTGAAAATTCGATGGAACGCAGTTCTGTTGAACAGGCTTTGAAATATATGGGGCTCAAAGCGAATTTGCCTATTCAGGAAATTAGCATTGACCGTGTTTTTATTGGATCATGCACAAATTCTCGCATCGAAGATTTGCGTTCGGTGGCTGATTATGTTGAAGGTAAAAAAGTTAATGATACAGTTTCGGCCATGATTGTTCCAGGCAGCGGAATTATCAAGCGTCAGGCAGAGGAAGAAGGTCTGGACAAAATTTTTATTGCCGCAGGGTTTGATTGGCGTCAGCCAGGGTGCTCAATGTGTCTCGCCATGAATGATGATGTACTAAAACCAGGTGAACGCTGCGCTTCTACCAGCAATCGAAACTTTGAAGGGCGCCAGGGTAAAGGCAGCCGTACACATCTTGTCAGTCCACTGATGGCCGCAGCCGCGGCGATTGCTGGACATTTTGTTGACCCACGAACTTATTAGTGAACCTTGAATAAATAATAATAATGGAAGCATTTAACACTCTTTACGGAATGACCGCACCACTTGATAAAATAAATGTGGACACAGACCAAATTATTCCAAAGCAATTCCTGAAAAAAATTGAACGCACCGGTTTTGGGGTTCATCTTTTTCACGACTGGCGCTACACAGATGACGCTGGGACAAAGTCGAATTCAGAATTTGTGCTGAACTTAGCACGTTATCAGGGGGCACAGATTTTGTTGACCCGTGAAAATTTTGGCTGTGGATCAAGCCGCGAACATGCTCCTTGGGCTTTGCAGGATTATGGTTTCAAATGTGTTATCGCATCAAGTTTTGCAGATATCTTTTTCAGCAATTGCAGGAAAAACGGTATTCTGGCAGTAGTACTTCAGCGGGAGGAGATACAGTCTTTGTTTGAAGAAGTTGAAGCTAACGAAGGATGTCAACTGACAGTCGATCTACCTCAGCAGACTGTAAGTTCTCCAAATGGTAAGAAGTTCTCTTTCGAAGTTGATGTATTTTCGAAAAACTGTCTGCTTAATGGTTTGGACGATATTGGCTGGACCTTGCAGTTTGAGGAAAAAATTCAAGATTATGAACAACAGGCTAGGCAGCAAAAGCCCTGGTTATTTTTTGATGTGTAATTAAATCCGGTTTAGGAATTCATGTCAGCGTTGCGTTTACCAGTATTGATAATTTTATTCCCAATTCTATTTGCAGCCTGTGGGCGTTCTGATTTAATTCGGATACGTCTGCTCTCTCCGGTTAGTGAGACCAAAAAAGATCACTCCAATTTCACTGACAAAACCGTATCCGCATCCGCAAAGAAAATAACAGTTGCTGACCCAAAAACAAGTGGGGGGGGTGTATATTTTTTGTTCAAAAGTATCGGTCTTGGTTATACAACAATTACTACAAC
>Ga0206679_10003952_pt1 | contig 11225 bp, 8 predicted proteins | sample M110012015metaG_FD_155464 | JGI IMG/M metagenome (GOLD analysis project Ga0206679, IMG submission 155464) | Ammonia-oxidizing marine archaeal communities from Monterey Bay, California, United States - M1 100m 12015 | ecosystem: Environmental > Aquatic > Marine > Intertidal zone | place: USA... | reverse complement strand
GCGAACCATGCCGAGGCTGGTGTCGCGTGTTTCGTCGACGGTGCCATCGATCGACTTGAAAAACGCCGGCCAGCCGCAGCCGGAGTTGTACTTGGTCTCGGAGAGAAACAGCGCCGTGCCGCAGGCTTTGCAGATGTAGGTGCCGTCCTTGAAATGATGATCGTACTTGCCGGTGAACGCTCGCTCGGTGCCTTTCTGTCGGAGGATGCGGTATTCCTCCGGGGTCAGTGTGTCCCGCCACTCGGCATCGGTCTTGACGATTTTTGCAGCAGCGACTTTGGTTGGTTTCATGATCGGTTCATGCTGAATCGGCTGAATCGGCTGAACGGCCTTGGCCGCCGGCCCGGGTTGGGGGTTGATGTTGGCGTGGGCAACTGGTTGCGGCACAGACTCGGCCTTGGCCGGAGGTGCGGGTGGGCCGGGTTCTGGGTCGGCAGACGCGGGGCTTTGTTCCCCCCCCCCGCAGCCAGCCAGTGCCCCCGCCAGGGCAACCGTGAAAACCACATTCTTCATGCGCCAAATCAAAGCACACTCCGCCGCGCGAGACAACCTTGGGCAAGCGTGTATGCTTGCCCGGCCGGTTTGCCCGTGGCATTTTCCGCCGCTATGAAACGAACCCTATCCTTTTTGGGGCTGTTGTTTGCGCTTGGCCAGGCGCAGGCGGTCGAGCGACCGAACATTCTCTGGATTTACCTCGAGGACGTCAGCGGCTGGTTTGGCTGCTACGGCGACAAGATCATCAAGACGCCGCACATCGACCGGCTGGCGGCGAGTGGCATTCGCTTCGACCGGTTTTATACTCCGGCCGGTGTCTGCTCGGCGACGCGATCGTCGATCATTGTCGGCGCGATGCAAACGAGCCTGGGGATCCACAATCACCGCAGCGGCCGCGCGAACTTTCGCGGAAAGGATTTGGGGCCGGTTTACGATGACATCCGTTTGCCCGAGGGTGTGAGGACGCTGCCGGAGATGTTTCGTGCCGCCGGTTACTGGACGTTCAACGAGGGAGGCAAGGACGATTACAACTTCAAGCATGACACCCGCGCGATGTACGACTTCCTGCCCAGGAAACGTGGCTGGGGGCCGGCGGCATTGGTCGCCGGTGAGTGCTGGGAGGGACGCAAAAAAGGCCAGCCATTCTTTGGGCAGGTGCAGCTCGGCGGCGGGAAGCTGGGCCGGCGCGCGCCCAAGGTGATCAACCGCACCAAGGTGCCGGTGCCGCCGTATTATCCGGACATCCCGCTCGTGCGGGAGGAGATCGCTCACCACTACGATTGTTTGCTAAAGACCGACGAGCAAGTCGGGCAGATCATCGCCGCGCTCAAGCGCGACGGGCTTTACGACAACACGCTGATTTTTTGTTTTAGTGATCACGGTTACAAGCTGCACCGGCACAAGCAGTTTGTTTACGAGGGCGGCATCCACATGCCAATGATGGTTGCCGGGCCGGGTGTTGCGGCGAGACAGGTTCGTAAGGACTTGATCAGCGGCATCGACATCGCGCCGGCGTGTTTGAGCGCCGCCGGCATCGAAGTACCGAAGCATATGGAGGGAGCAGACTTCTTGGCTGAGGATTACACGCAACGGAAGTTTGTCGTCGCGTCGCGCGATCGTTGCGACTACACGATCGAGCGAATCCGCGCCTTGGTCACGCCGCAGTTCAAGTACATGCGAAACTACCTCACCGATCGGCCGTTCATGCAGCCGAGTTACAAGGATCCGTGGCCGGTTTCCAAGAAGTTTCGCGAGATGATGGCCAATGGCGAGATGAACGAGACGCAGTTGATTTTCTTCGGCCCAAAAAAAGAGCCGGAGGAACTGTACGATCTGGCCAACGACCCGCACGAGATTCACAATCTGGCCAACGATCCAAAGTTCAAGAAACAACTTCAAAGGCACCGACGGTTGCTCGACAACTGGATTAAAGAGACCGGCGATCAGGGGCTGAAGACCGAGAGCGATCCCGGGCTGCTGGCCGTCCTCAAGCGCTGGGGTGCCAAGTGCGTGAACCCCGAGTACGACAGGGTGCGGCACCTGCTCGAGGCCAAAAAAAAGGAATGATCATTTACCACAACCCACGCTGCTCGAAGAGCCGCCAAGCGCTTGGCATCCTGCGGGAAAATGCCGAGGATCCAGATGTTGTGGAGTACCTCAAGGCGCCGCTTGGTCAAGCGGAGTTGTGCGGATTGCTAAAGAAGCTGGGCTCGCCGGCGCACGATCTCCTGCGCACCAAGGAGGACGAGTACGAGGAGCTTGGCCTTTCGCCGAATACGCCGGAGGAGGACATCCTCACCGCCATCGCGTTGCACCCGATTTTGCTCGAGCGGCCGATCGTCGTGAAAGGTCGCCGGGCCGTCATCGCCCGCCCGCCGGAACTCGTCGAGGAATTGCTCTAACAATCCACCACCCTTGATCACGTGCCGGATAATACATATGAAGTAAATTTATAGTGAATAAAAACAATAATCAAATACTGTACACAGGTGTGTTTGTGATATTGGCGATGTTTCACTTGGTGCCTCAGGAAAGCTTGTTTGCAATCGATCTTGTAAAAGACGAGTCAAAGTCTCCTTCGGATTCTACTACTCAAGGCGAGGATCAGACCATTCTGTTTGTCGATGACAATGCGATTCTCTATCGATCCGGAACGCGGCGCATTCTTCAACAACCCAAGCGACATGCGGCCAATCCCATGATCAGTGAAACCAAGCCTTGGGAGGTGGCCATTGGATATTGCACCGTTTACCGGGACATAAAAACCGGTCTGCACCAGTGCTGGTATCAGGCCTATTCCGGCAATCACGCAAATGATCCCACGCGGCGTGTCGTGGTTTGCTACGCGACTTCCAATGATGGAGTGGTTTGGGAAAAGCCGAATCTTGGCCTCTTTGATTACAACGGCGACCACCATACCAACATTGTCTTGGTGGGCAACGGTGGACGAAGCGTCAACTACGGCGCATCGGTCCTTGTGGATCATCGTGATTCCGACACGGAAAAGCGTTACAAAATGGCCTATTGGGATTTTGTGAATGTTGCAGGCAGACAGGTTCCGGGGCTTTGCGTTGCTTTTTCCCGTGATGGGATTCACTGGGTGAAACATTCGAAAGCACCGCTTCTTCAGGGAGCTTACGGTGATCCCACTCAGCCTCCATTGTCCGCTGGGAGTCAGGGTGAGCCGCCCACCCGTCCGGCAATCAGCGATGTGATTGACCTGATGTGGGACTCCCGGCGCGATTCCTTTGTCATCTATTCCAAAACTTGGATTGATGCCCCCGATGGGCGTCGTTTCTGGAAGCGGGCCATTATCCGGACAGAGTCAAAAGATTTTATCCACTGGTCGATGCCTCAGTTGATCATTGTTCCTGACGATGGCGATTCGGGACAGATACACGGGGCATCCGTGTTTTATCTTCACGGTGTTTATCTTGCCACGTTGCAGCGCCTCGATTTAGGGGGTTTCGATCGGGGCGGCACAGGAAACATGCCGGCCGAGCTGGCCTTAAGCAGGGATGGCATCGATTGGAACCGTTCGTTTCAGGATGAAATGTTTCTTCCAGTGACAGGGGATAGTGAAACGTTTGATGCGGGCTGCCTTTGGACCAGTTCAACGCCAATCCATTTGCCAGAGGAAATCCGATTTTATTACGGTGCCTATCCCGGGTGGAATTCCGATCTTGAAAATGATTCCACTGGTATCGGTCTCGCAATACTCCCGCGTGATCGGTTTGCCGCCATTGAGCCAACGGACGCCATCGCTCAAGTCACACTCAAGTCAATCCAACTGCGCAATGTTAAACGGGTAACCATCAACGCGGATGCCACCGATGGAGATGTACGGGTTGAACTCCTGACCGCTGAAGGTTATCGAGTCGCCGGTTATACTAGGGATCAGTCGGTCATCATTACTGGTAACAGCTTTCGGCACCCGGTGAATTGGAAGGGGAAAACGATGGCTGACCTGGCTGCGGGCCGCTACCAACTGCGTCTCCACCTGAAGAATGCGAGGCTGTTTGCCTTGACCATCCAACGTTGAGTGGGTTTCCGCTCAACCGGCCAAAACTGGCGGTTGACGAAACTTGGCCAAGCGGATTGACTTGGCCAAGCGGCGTTTCCCGTCCACAATTTTTTTTTGAACTCATGATCCAGTTTGCCAACCCATCCGCTGACCTGTTTATTCCCGACGACTTCGAGCCAAGCCAGGCGCTTGGCCGCACGACGCACCTCGGTGTCGGCGCACACCAGGACGACCTCGAGGTGATGGCGTTGCACGGCATCCTCGCCTGCTACAAGCAGTCGGAGAAATGGTTCGGCGGCGTGACGGTGACCAACGGCGCCGGCAGCTCGCGCATCAACGAGTACGCCGACTATACAGATGAGCAGATGCAGGATGTTCGCGCCGAGGAACAGCGCAAGGCGGCTGTTGTTGCCGAGTTTGGTTTTGTGGCGCAACTCGGCTACCCAAGCTCGACGGTGAAGCAACCGGGCAATAGCGACTTCGCCGTCGACCTTCGGACGATCCTCTCGGCGACCAAGCCGGAGGTAGTTTACACGCATAATCTTGCCGACAAGCACGATACGCACGTCGCCGTGGTGGTGCCGTTGATACGGGCATTGCGTGAAATGCCAGCGGAGGAGCGGCCGTCGGAGGTTTACGGCGTCGAGGTCTGGCGCGATCTCAACTGGCTGCTCGACGACGAGAAGGTGTTGCTCAACTTGACCAACCGCCCAAATCTCGTGCGCGGGCTCATCAGTATTTTCGACTCACAAATCAGCGGCGGCAAACGCTACGATCTCGCGCTGGAAGGGAGGCTCCGTTCCAACGCGACATTTTTCGATTCGCACGCTGTTGATGAGATGAACCTTGCCAGCTACGCGATGGATTTGAAGCCGCTAGTGGATGATCCGTCTCTGAACATCGCCAAGTACGTCGATGGATACGTCGAGCGGTTCCGTGAGGACGTCCGCTCGCGGGTGAGTCGGTTCATCGGCGACTGAGCGGCGGGGCGGCTACTGTGTCTCGCCGCGAGTAACCTGCAGGAACACGTCCTCGAGATCCATCTCATCCTCATCCAAGCCAGTGAGTTGCAGCCCGCCGTTGACGATGATCTCCGCGATCACGCTGCCGTTGGCTTGACCCTCGGCCAGCATGACGCGAATGCGGTCGCCCTCCTCCTCAAGTTCCGCTTCGGCGATCTCGGGGCGCTCGCGCAGCAGCTCGAGCGCGCGCTGCGGGTTGTCGGCCACGCGAAGCCGGTGGCCCGATTTTTGCGTGAACTGATCCTGAACACCCTGCACCGGCCCGCTGTAAATCAGGCTGCCTTTCTCGATGATGGCGACGCGGTTGCAGAGCGACTGCAGCTCGCTGAGAATGTGCGACGAGATGAGGATCGTTTTGCCGAGCCGCTGCAACTCCTGCAGGATGGCCATCATCTCGATGCGCGCGCGCGGGTCGAGTCCGCTGGCCGGCTCGTCGAGCAGGAGAATCTCCGGGTCGTGCACGAGCACGCGGGCGAGGCCGATGCGCTGTTGCATGCCCCGGCTGAGCGCACCGATGAGTGAGCCTTTCTTTTCGCTCAAGCCGACGAGCTCGAGCACGTCGCTGATGGTCTGCTCGCGCCTGGCCGCGCCGATGCGGTAGCACGCGGCAAAAAAATCGAGGTACTCCGTGACCTCCATGTCCTTGTACACTCCGAAGAAATCCGGCATGTAGCCAAGGATGCGGCGGACCTGATCCGCCTCGCGTACGACGTCGTGGCCAAGGACGCGCGCGGTGCCGGTCGAGGGCGAGAGAAAGGTCGAGAGGATGCGCAGCGTGGTGGTCTTGCCGGCGCCGTTCGAGCCGATGAAGCCGAACAGGTCGCCGCGATGCACGGTGAGGTCGAGCTGGTTCAGCGCGGTGAGGTTGCCGTAGTGGCGCGTGAGGCCGAACGTCTCGACGGCAGCGCTGGAGAGGGGAGGCGGCAGGGCAGGTGATTCATCTGACATGATTTTGTTTCGTTTGCGCTTGGCTCAAGTGTTACTCGGTCTCGGTGATCTCGAGCGGGATTCGGTACAGGGTTCGCGCCTGGGCAAGTTTGGTTTCAAAAAGTCCCGTGGACGGGATCGGCGCATGATCCTCCGCCAGCAACAACAAGACGGCACTACCGCGTTCGGCGTGGGCGGACAGGTCGAGCCCGCCTGAGCTACTGAAATCGCCAATCGGGCGGCCTGCCGGATTGCTGGAACCGAGTAGCGCCGGAAAGGAACAGGCGACGAGATTCACCAACGAAGGATCGATCCGGCCGCCCTCGGTGTCGCCAAACACCATGTTCCGGGCGTTCACGGCATTCTCAAATCTTCCAGCGTGGCTGAAACTCTCAAAGTCAATGTGTGGATCCGAATCCGGTGACGAGCCGATACGAACGCGAATTGTGCGAGTGTCGCCCGGCGGCGACTGCAATTCCACCTCGGTGACTTTGCCTTCCACCAGCAACATCGCGCCGGTGATTGCTTTATCCAGTCCATTCTTGATGGACAACTCGTAGCTGGCTCGTCCGTTTTTGGTGAGGGCCGCCGTGACGCCGCCGTTGGCCGGGGCGAGCCATTCGGAGCAGAGCAGTCGGCTGGTCCAGATTGGCACGCGGGCACTGGCTTCGAGTTGGCCGGGGGCACGTTGTACGCGCAGGGAGGAGGCCATGTTGCCCCGGAAAGCCCCGCCGTACTCGGAGCGGATGCCGCCCTGCTCGAAGCTGCCGCCAAGCCGGTAGTCGTCGTTGAGTGGCGAATAAATCGACACATAACTCCGGCCGCGCAGCACTTCCTGCTGGCCCGGCAACACGTCGACGATGTGCAGCTCGTTCAACTCGAGTTGGCCGGCGCGCAGCTTGTAGCCGATGAAATAAATCAGCAGCGAAAAAATCGCGACGTACGCCGGGAAGGTCAGCCAGGTGAGCATCTGTTTGTTGATGCGATTGAGCCAGATACGGTCCACCGGCCCGATGATGACGAGATACGCCGCGAGCAGCAGCAGCAGCCAGACGATCGGCAGCTTGCTGATCTGTCGGCTGTCGAGCATCGCGCCATAAACGCCGTCGATACTTGAGCGGCCATACTGTTGGGGGGCTTCCTTTTCAAACCAAGCGGCGGGAACCTTGGCCAAGCGCGCCCAAAACCAGGCGCGGTTTGTCCACGACTTGAACGGCTCGCGTTCGGGGTTAAACCCCAGCACGCTCACTTGGCCAAGGCCGCGATTTGCCTCGGCGGCGACCGGCCGGTTGTCGAGCTCGAAGAGCGCCTCACCCTTGGCCAGGCGCACTTCGGCGGTGGCGAGTTGGCCGGCGGCAAAAGTGGCGTCGGGGCTGGCGACGTCCGGGTAGCCGCCGGTCTCGGCCCAGCGATGCAGCGCCGGGCCAGCGGCGGAGTTTTGCACCGGGCCAAACCGACCGCGAATGAGGCTCGCCAGCCACGGTGTGCTGGTGACATCGCCGGGCTGGTCCACCGCCAAAATCAGATGCCCGCCGCCGAGTACCCAGGTCGAGAGGGCGGCGGCCTGCTCGGTGCGGAGGTTGATGGCACGGGCGGAGTTGAGGTAGAGAGCGTTCAGCCCGCTCAACGCGATGGGGTCGTCGGGGAACGTGTCCAGTTGCAAATGAGCCACGCGCGGGGCGAATCGGTCGTTATCCCATTTGCTCTTGAAGCGTGTCTTGGGCAGCACCGGGCCGCCAGCTTGCTGGCCGCTCAACGCGCCGACAAGAACAGCGGCTGAATCAAAGCTGTCGAGTTTGAGTTCGTCGTCCTTGGCCACAGTTTTGCGGCCATTTTTCAGCTTGGCTGACCAACCGGCGTTGGTGTTGGCGAATACCGCAAGCGTAAACCGCTTTCGTGTGTTGGTGGCCAACTCGACGTTGTAGCGGTAAACCGGGTTGTCGCCGAAGCGTGGCCGCAACTCGACCTGGCCGTCGAAGGTTGGGCCGTCATTGAAGATCTCGAACGTCACTGGAAACCACTCGCCCTGTCGTGCCTTGCCGGCGAACCCCATGAAAACATCGAACTGAACCTCGGCTCTGGTCAGGCTGCCGCCCGCGAGCAGGCAAACCAAGCCCAGCTTGGCCAAGCGGCGGGGGAGTTGTGGGGTGGCAGCGTGCACGTTTACTGGCGGGGAGCTAAAAGCGTAGCCGGTTCGCGGTCAATCCCGAACGCTCAAGTTGGCGCCGGCGCGAATAAAACATTGCGGTCGGCGGCGTTTTTGGGTTCCCTCGGCTGTCCCATGAAATTAATGGCGAAAATGAACCACAACTTGAAGGGCGCCCTGGCCGCAGCCATGGCGTTGACGACGTTTTCCGTAATGGCACAACAGCAAGAAAAACTGGCGGACGGCCTTTACGCCGAGCTCGAGACATCCAAGGGAGTCATCTTGGGAAAGTTGGAATTTGAAAAAACCCCCTTAACCGTTGCCAACTTTGTTGGACTCGCAGAGGGAACCAAGCACTACTCGAAAACCGGCGGCGCGCCGGCCGATGCCAAGGGCACGGCGTACTACGACGGGCTGAATTTTCACCGGGTGATACCCAACTTCATGATCCAAGGTGGCTGCCCGCTGGGAACCGGCACGGGCGATCCGGGCTACAAGTTCCCGGACGAAATCGATTCGTCGTTGACACACAGCAGCCCCGGGATTTTCTCGATGGCCAATTCAGGTCCAGGCACCAACGGTAGCCAGTTTTTCATAACCCACAAGGCTACGCCGCATCTTGATGGCAAACACACCGTCTTTGGCCATGTCATTAAGGGGCAGGATGTTGTCAACACCATCGCCAAGGGCGACAAGATCAACAAGGTCAGCATCAAGCGGGTTGGGGAAAAGGCCAACGCCTTCAAGGGTGACGAGGCGCAGTTTGCTGCGCTGCGAGCTACCATCAAGTCGCCGGAGGACAAAAACAAAGCCGAGGGCGAGGCGTTTCTTGCCAAGGTCAAAAAGGAGGAGGGAGTGAAGACCACTGCTTCCGGTCTGGCCTACAAGGTGTTGACCGCCGGAACCGGTGCCAGCCCGAAAGCCACAAACCAAGTGACCGTGCACTACACCGGCAAGTTGGTCAGCGGCAAAGTGTTCGACAGCTCCGTCAAGCGCGGCGAGCCGGCGACCTTCCCGCTCAACCGCGTGATCCCCGGCTGGACCGAGGGACTGCAGTTGATGAAAAAGGGTGGCAAGTCGGTTTTCTACATTCCGTCCGATCTGGCGTACGGCGCACGCGGCGCCGGTGGAGTGATTCCGCCGAATGCGACACTGGTGTTTGAGGTAGAGCTGCTGGAAATCAAGTAAGCCGCCAAGCGCATCACGCGCCTTCGGTTTTTAGCGACTTGACGAAGCGGGCGGTTCGTTCGCAGGCGGTCTTGATTTGCTCGAGACCGGTGGCGAAGCAGCAGCGCAGGAAGCCTTCGCCGGCATCGCCGAAGGCATTGCCCGGCACGCAGGCGACGTTTTCCTCTTTTACCAGCCGCGACGCGAACTCGCCCGAGCTGAGGCCGGTCGATTGCAGGCTGGGGAAGGCGTAGAACGAACCGCGCGGCAGGTGGCAGTCGAGTCCCATGTCGTTGAATGCCTTTACGATGTAATTCCGGCGGAGGCGGTATTGTTCCTTCATTTCGGCTACCGGCTCGGCGCCGTTTTGCAGCGCCTCGATCGCGGCTTCCTGGCTGATGATGCTCGCGCACAGCATTGAGTATTGGTGGATGCGCATCATCGCCTCGATCAATTCCGCCGGGCCGCAGGCGTAGCCGATGCGGAAGCCGGTCATCGCGTAGGCCTTGGAAAAGCCGTGCAGAAAAATCGTGCGCTCGGCCATGCCGGGCAGCGCCGCGATGCTGGTGTGCTTCCCCTCAAAGGTCAGCTCGGCGTAAATCTCGTCGGTGATCACGAGCAGGTTGTGGCGCTTGGCCAGGCGGGCGATCGCCTCGAGCGACTCGCGGGTCATCGTGCCGCCGGTGGGGTTGGTGGGGAAGTTCAGCACGAGCGCCTTGGACTTGGGCGTGATTGCCTGCTCAATCGCCTCGGCGGTGACGGCGAATCCGTCCTTGGCGAGGCACGGCACGGCCACCGGCACGCCGTGGGCCAGCGCGATGCCGGGCGCGTAGCTGACGTAGCACGGCTCGTGGTAAATGATTTCGTCGCCGGGATCGATGATCGCCCGCAGCGCGATGTCGAGCGCCTCGCTGACGCCGACGCTGACGAGGATTTGCGTCTCCGGATCGTAGCTCACGCCGAATCCCCCGGCGACGTAGCCGCTGATGGCCGCGCGCAGCTTGGGCAGGCCAAGGTTGGATGTATAGCTGGTGTGGCCGCGCTCGAGGGCGTAGATCGCCGACTCGCGAATGTGCCACGGCGTGACGAAGTCCGGTTCGCCTACGCCAAGCGAGATGATGTTGGGCCGCCCCTGCACGAGGTCGAAAAACTCGCGAATTCCGGAGCGGGGAATACGCTGGACCTGCTGGGCGACAGCGTCGCCGGGCTTGAAATCACTCGACATGGCTGGGGATCAGGCTGCGGCCTTTTTTTGCCGGCGCTGGAACACCGGTTCCGCTTGGCCAAGCACGACTTTGTCGGTGACCTTGACCGAAATGATGTCAGTCGCGTCGGGGATCTCGAACATCGTGTCGAGCATCAGTTTCTCCATCAGGCTGCGGAGGCCGCGCGCACCGGCGCCGCGCTTGATGGCGGCCTTGGCCAGTTCCGTCAGGGCGCTCTCGGTGAAGTTGAGTTTCACGCCATCCATCTCGAACAACTTGGCGAACTGCTTGATGAGGGCGTTCTTTGGCTCTGTCATGACGCGGACAAGTTGCGCCTCGTCTAGTTCCTCGAGCGACGTGTGCACCGGCAGGCGGCCGATGAATTCCGGGATGAAACCGTAGCTGAGCAGGTCCTCCGGCTCGACGTGTTTGAGGATGTCCTTGTCCTCCGCGCTGGGTTTGTCGTCGCGCTGGGCATCGTCCTTGCCGGAAAATCCGAGCACGTGCTTGCCGATGCGGCGCTGGATGGTGTTGTCGAGATCGACGAATGCGCCGCCGCAGATGAACAGCACGTTGGTCGTGTCGAGCTTGATGTATTCCTGCTGTGGATGTTTGCGGCCGCCCTGCGGAGGGACGTTGCAGACGGTGCCCTCGAGAATCTTCAGCAGCCCCTGCTGCACACCCTCGCCGGAGACGTCGCGGGTGATTGAGACGTTCTCGGTGCGGCGCGTGATCTTGTC
>Ga0206679_10003951_pt1 | contig 11226 bp, 7 predicted proteins | sample M110012015metaG_FD_155464 | JGI IMG/M metagenome (GOLD analysis project Ga0206679, IMG submission 155464) | Ammonia-oxidizing marine archaeal communities from Monterey Bay, California, United States - M1 100m 12015 | ecosystem: Environmental > Aquatic > Marine > Intertidal zone | place: USA... | reverse complement strand
GGAATCTATAGCGGTTACCACATAGTTTCCGCTGATCACTGTCGTAATCGATGCGCCGGTTCCTACTTCCAGTCCATTAACGGTCCAGATAAATGTGTATTCAGAGTCTCCTCCATCTGCTGAAGCGGATAATACATTGTCCAAGGCATCTATAGATACACTGATTCCTGAAAGACAATCAGAGTCGTATGGCTGTGTCGGACTTCCTTGGGCGCATCCTACGACCCAACTATCTGGATGAGCGGAGGGTGCGCTCGGATCAATCAGTTCCAAAGTGAATCCTAAACCATCAGCTTCCTGAGGCCAAAACTCATTGTCGTTGTAGACCATTACATTCATGATGGTTCCATTGGAGCTGATAAGCTCGATAGTCTCACCTGAATTGTCTAATGAGAAGCCACTTGGGCCAACGTAGAAATCGATTGGATGGCATGTGTATACGCTCTCAAATAGAGTCAGATCTTGGCAGACTACGACACGTTGATCATCTTCAAGTATAGTTCCTTCTGCAAATGTGTATGAGGCGCTATTGATACCATTCCTTACTAGCCAATTGCTAATGTCAATATCGCCGCCCGAAGTGTTCCATAGCTCAACCCAGTCGCCTGGATTTAAAGAGCTCAAAGAGTGATAATTGACTTCGCTGAAAATGATTGGTTCGTTGCAAGGTGAATAGGCTGTGCCTGGCGAGCCTCCTATGCAGCCGTCAAACCAGTTTTCCGGAGCCTCCTGACTCCCATTTCCGGTATATTCCAATGTGCGACCAACTCCGTCGGCGCCTTGAGGCCATGCTGGTGTGTCGTTATAATTCATACTGATGACATAGTTTCCTGAAGGATCTACGATGTTGATGATGTCACCATCGTTTCCGAGGGTAAATTGAGATTCGCTGACCACGTTTTCTACGGCCGGGTAAAACGATTCAAACAGAGCCATGTCACCAGCGAGCACGAGATATTCTCCAGAAGCTAAAACGGTTCCTACTGGGAACGTAAATTCAAACTGCTGGAACTGATCAAATGCCTTGTAAAGACTCAAATCTAGATCGTAGTCGGCTGCGTTGAAAAGCTCAAACCACTCACCACCTGGAATGCTAAGAGAGGGGTTATAGCAGATCTCTGAGATCGTGAGCTCGGTTGCCTGATTGCTGCCATTGAAAACAGCGATGAAATCATCGTCTTCATCTAGGTCGACTACCACAGATTGTTCGCCGTTTAGATTATCCCATTGGTTGTTCGCCTCCCAATGATCAAATGTGTAGCCTGGGTTTGGGATAGCTGTAATCTGGACTGGACATCCATCAAAGTAAACTCCCTGCCAGGGGTATTCATCTGGAGATATCGTGCTGATTTTAATTCGCCCTGCATCTGGAGGGGAGACATCTAGGTAGACGTCTCTTTCGCCACCTAAGTTAAACTCCGAGTTGATATGAGAACGCGCGTAACCGAGCCTAGAAGCGTTAAAATCTGAGATGTTGTCAACGCTATTATTCCATTCATTCGTATTCCCTGGCGCACCCCAACGATCGATATGGTCAGGCATTGCAGAGCTTATAAAGTTCTGAGTCTCCTCAAGCTTTGAATTGAACTGCGTAGGCTCGAAAATTGTATTCATCAGATCGGCGTATCGATTGACGAATTGATGCATGAACTCTGGATTATATAGCACGTGATCAAATAGCTCAGAATGCACACTTTCAACAGCAGGATTTCGAGCAAAATTCAGGTAGTTATCCCAAACCTGACCACCGAAATAACCAAGAGATCCGTCGGTGTCGTATAACATGTATCGCCATTTCCCGCCTTCTTCCTGCGGATGCCAAAGCTTGATGTTATTAGCTCCCCAAGCGATGCCCATCCAGTCTGTGTTCGCTATGTAGGTTTCGATAGCGAAGTAATCAATGTAGTTTTTTATGTCCACTCTTGAATCTAATTCAGGATAGAATTCATCCCCCGTTGGACTCATATTCATAAGAGTGTTAGTGGTTTCATTCCAATGGGCTTGAGACCCCGCCAATAGGTTAAATGAGTTCATCAGATCTACATTTTCCGATGGCACACCATGGTTGTCCTCGACATAGTGCTCGTCAAATTTTTCGCGTGCGCCATACAGCCCCCAAAACTCACCATTAAGAAATACTAGAAAAGGCTGCCATGCCATGTTGTCGGCATCGGTGTCTGCTATTAACCTGCCGATAAATGCATCTTGTAATTTTGAGGACCAAACATGCTGCCCACCGTTCCGAACATTAAAATTATTGAAGCTATCTATCCAGGGCTTGTCGGGCATAATCGAATGTTTAAATCGCCCTGTATATTCGGATTTAAAGTCAAATCGAAAGCTCTTTTGAGGCTCGGCTCGAGACCAGCCGCCATGAATTTCCAGGTCAAATTCTGCATCCCCTTGTTTTATTTGATTTCCATCGAAATACTCTAGGCGAGACCATTTTGACCAAGGCTCCCAAAAATTTGATCCGAAATAGGGATAATCCGTACCTGTTCCATTAGGACCGTATACGTAAATACCCTCATTCCAATCCCACAAATTCACGGAATCCGTATGTACTGAAAACATCGGGAGATTGTGGTTGTTTTGATCGATCACATACGTACGATCAATAGCCGCGCTGGGGAGGAAGTTGCCTGTCGAAAATGCTCGAACACTCAAGACACCACTTTCTTCGTAGGTCAGACTACCTGTTAGAGTTGCATCATCTGCCGTAGGATGGTCACCGTTCTGAGTGAATTTGATGACTTGTGAGCCCGAAGATGGATTGGCGGTTATAATTTGAACCCCGTCGTAGTAGCCAGATTCGAGCGACACTGTAGGAACGGGCTCGACCCCTTCATAACACCAGCTTGTGTTATTTGTGGCTCCTGGAGTTGGCTGGTCAAACACGCACCAATTACTGTTGCCATCTGAGTATCTACCTTGGCTGAGTCCTGTGTCTAGCCCCGGGTCAATGGTGATCTCGTCGATCACATTTCCAGAGGGATCTGAGAGATAGATCGTTTCACCACTCGAGATTTTGAAGTTAGTGTGGTAAAAGGTCTCGCCGAGCGTAAACCAGGATGGAACAGCTTGAAAATTGTTTGAGTCATCCGTGATGCCTGCTGAGAGGAAGAAGTTTCCAGTAATATCTGATGAAAAATCAGAATCGTTGTGAACGGCCACGGCCAAAACATTTTCGCCGACGTTGAGCAAAGTCAAGAGATCATCGTGTTGAATCAATAATTGTTCAGGTAAGCCTCCTTGATATAACTCGGCTTCATGAAGGTCGCTGGCTTCTGTGTTAAATGCAGGGATGGCCCCTTCCAAATTCCAAGAACGTGCAATTTCGACGCCGTTTAAGTAGGCCACAAATGCATCATCGTAGTCCGCATGAAATGCAATTTGTTTAAAAATGTCTAGCGAATTCAAGTTAAAACTGTGTCGCATAAACACAGAAAGCGATTGTTCTATCGTAGTTCCATCATCGGCATCTCCATATCCAATACCACCTGGCCCCTCGTTCCAATTTGAGGCATCAAAACCGATGTCTCTCCAGCCCGGGTATTCTTGTGTCGGGACTACATAGTGCCATAGATTTTCGGCCAATATGATCGATTCCCAATGTTTGGTTCGTTTCACTTCATCGTTTCCAGAGCAATAGATTGGGTAGATTTCAAGTGGGTTTAAGTCTTCAGAAGGGATTTCCCACTTCAAAGGATTGTCTGAGTTATCGCTCAGGAAGTGCCCGGCAATGTCGATTGGGAAGTTATTGTAGTTGATTAATTCTAACCAATCACTTTCTTCACCATATTCTGTGATAAGTCCTTTTTTGGCCGACACTTCATTCAGCTTGAGCTGAGCGAAAGACAGAGAGCTAGATGCAATCAAACATAAAAAGACGAGTACATTTTTAATCATTAAGGCGAGATTTTGGAGGGGGAAGGTTGTTTTAGATGGAGCCCATTTATTTGCCAGCTAAGGTCGGAAAGTTGAGGGGGGTTATAGTTAAATATGACCAAAGGAATAAGAAGATTAGGAATGCAAGAGTGCATCCGCAGTTTTTGGAAAAACGAAAGCGGAGACTATTTAACGGAAATGTCTGCTAAAGTCTTGCTCTCCAGAATCTTTAGGTTGGCGTCACGTACTTCCGCCATGATCCGGTTTAAGCCACAGGTGGCCTGGTCACAATGATCACAAGCCTCATAGTAATGCAAGCTCACACAAGGTAGAAGGGAGATAGGACCGTCAATTAGCCGTATGATTCTAGCCAATAGTATCTCCTCGTCGTCTTTGATCAAAAAGTAGCCGCCGCCTTTGCCTTTCTTACTACCTAGGATGCCGCCTTTCTTTAATTCAAGTAGAATGTGCTCTAGAAATTTGAGGGAAATGGTCCGCTCAGAAGAGATTTCAGAAATCAAGACTGGACCTGAATCTCGCTTTTCACTTAAATAAGTCAAAGCGTGGAATGCGTATTGGGCTTTCTTACTAAGCATAGGTTGAGACACAAATAAAGCAAACTGATAGAATCTTGGGCTTATTGATCCTTTAGCTCAAGATTGTGAGTTAAAAGAACGAAATTACAGACTTAAACCTAGGTATTCATGAGGCTAGTTGTGCTGTTTGTGTGGTGCAGCCTCATCGTATTTAATTGTAAAAGTCAGACGTTTTCCGATGTCTCAACTTTGTTGGGTATTGAGGTGAGTGTCTATGACAATTTGCACGGTGCGGGCGTGAGCTTCGTTGATTTTGATAACGATGGTGACGACGATTTGACTTTTTGCGAAGACAATGTCATCAAGGTCTTTCGGAATGACAACGGGACACCAAATTCTATTGATTTAGGTTTGAATGTGGTTGATAACGCCAAGCATCCGGTTTGGGTGGATTTTGACAATGATGAAGACCTCGATTTCTTCATCACCCAAATGCAAGGCCCCAACTTACTCTACGAACAAACTTCGCCCGGTGTCTTCGAGAATATCACCAACAACTCGGGGCTTTCTACCTACGATGATCCATCCTTTGGTTGCTCTTGGGGCGATTTCGATCGCGATGGTGATCTTGATGTGTATGTGTGTAATTACGTCTACATCGCTCAAAGCGAAGACCCCTACGTCAACAACAATCATCTATTCGAAAATCTAGGGGACGGTCAGTTTGAAGATGTTACCCTCGATGCTGGCGTCTCCGACGGTATTAGCCTTTCGTTTCAATCGATCTGGTCTGATTTTGATCTAGATGGGTGGCCGGATTTATATGTAATCAACGATCTAGAGCATCCTAATCGACTCTATCACAATCAAGGTGATGGCACATTTGAAGATATTAGTATCTCGTCACAATCGGCGGTGACTATGATGGATGCTATGTCCGCTACCTGCGGGGATTTCAATAATGATGGGTACGAAGATATTTTCATTACCAATGTGGCTATTCAAGCTAGCGCCCTTCTCTTAAACAATGGGGATCTCACATTTACCAATGTCGCGGCTGTCGCTGATACAGAACTTTGGCAGTTGTGTTGGGGAGCAAGCTGGCTGGATTTTGACCTAGATGCGGACTTGGACTTATTTGTTTGTGAGAACAATTACACGATGCCCGATCAACCCAATTTCATTTTCAAAAACAATGGAGCCTATGATTTCGAGCAACTGGCGGACGAGATCCTGTTGTTTGACGATGCAAATTCCTATTCCTCTGCTGTAGGCGATTGGAACGGGGATTTTTGGCCGGATGTAGCCGTCAATAATTGGGAAGAAAACAACGCGAATCTTTGGCAAAATAGCGCCTCATTAAGTCATTTTATTTCTGTTGAATTGAAAGGAACGGTCTCAAATAAGTTTGGAATAGGAGCGCGAGTTGAATGTTGGGCAAATGAAGTATATCAAGCAAGACAGTTGTACTGCGGAGAAGGATATTTGAGCCAGAATAGTCAACGCATAACCATTGGGCTTGGCACTGGCAACAACGTGGATTCGCTCGTTGTGAATTGGCCTAGTGGGCATGTGGATAGAATAATTGATATAAGTCTTGATGAGCTAGAGACAATTATAGAAGGGCAGTCGTGGGATGCGGCGAGCCTGTTTCAAACAGACTATTCTATGTGTGCAGGCGATTCAGCGCAAGTGGTTATTCCGGAAAACATCGAAGTTATCGCTAATAGTGATTGGGCTGAAGGACCGATCTATATTTCATCGGGTGAAGAAATCAATATTGATGTGGCCAATGAATTTGGAATTGTTGCTCCCGTGACGATTCAGGCATGGGTGCATCCAGTAGGTGATTTTGAGTTGATATCGACTGAAGTTAATTGTTTCGGTGACTCTGATGGAACTTGCTATTTTACCGGTAACTCGTCGGACTTTTTGTCCATCGAGTGGTCTAATGGCGATGTTGGAACAGAGGCTGACTCTTTGTCCCAAGGCTTAATCACGGCACTCTTGATCACCAATTTTGGTTGTTTGGTTTCTGCCGATCAAATGGTGTCGACCCCCGACGAGATTATAAGCACGATAGAAGTTGTAGATGCAACTTGTTCTGGGTTTGATGATGGCATGATAGAGGTTTTTTTCGACGGAGGGGCCCCTCCGTTTACCCAACAAGGTAGTATCGATTTGACAGGCGTCACTGCCGGTGATCATGAGGTTTTTTTCATAGACCAAAATGGATGTGAATGGGATGAGGTTATTACAGTCGGGGAGCCAGAGCCAATTTCGTTTGAAGCTGAGGTAGATTGCCAATTCGGTTTGTCGATAGACCTTACGCCTTACGGTGGGGTCGCTCCGTTTGAATTTGAATGGAGCAACGGCGAGATTACAGAAGACGTGATTGACCTGGAAAGCATGTGCCTCAATGTCAATATTCATGATTCTCATGGCTGTGCGTTCCAGAGTCCAGAGATCTGTTGCTCGGTTTCAGTTAAGGATCTTGAGAATGATGTTTCCATCCTTCCAAATCCAGTTGTCGATGAACTTCACATTTTCTGTGAAGGGTTATTCTCAGCCCAACTTCTCAATGAGAAAGGTCAAATGATGGATTCAAAGCAAGGCGTTGGAAGCATATCGATCGACATGACGACTTGGTATCGAGGCATTTACATTTTGAGAATAGAAAACTCCGAAGGGGCTTTTTTCGTGCAGAAAGTCGTTAGACTTTAAGACGAAAATCTTGCTTTTCCATACCTGGCCTGCAAAGCAAGATTCCTAATTCGAAAAGGTCTAGACTGAGTTGAAATTCTGGTCTGGCAATTGTCTCCCTCCAAGCTTTTGTCATTCCCTTTGACCAATAAATGTCATCCAATACGATAACCGCCGGTGGGTTGTTTTGGGAAAGAAGCAGATTAACATACCTAATCGTAGCTTCGTAGCTGTGGTTGCCATCCATGAACACAAAATCAAAGGTGGAGTCTTGAATCAAGCTGGGCAGCATATCGTCAAAATCGCCAACTTCCAATTGGATGTTTCCTTGTTTTAGTTTTTCAAATGTTTGCTTCGCAACAGCTGCGATTTCAGGACATCCTTCTACGGTTGTGATCGTGATTTTAGGCCGAGCAGCTGCGAGATATGAGGTCGTAATACCAAGGCTGCTGCCGAGTTCAAGCACACTTTTTGGCTTCAGTGAAAGTGCTAGGCGAAACAGAAGCTGTGCCTGCCGGACTTTTTTAAGCGAGGTTTTAGCTATCTCAGAAACCTTTCTTTCGGCTGATTTCAACTTATGCGAACCCGCTCCGAGGTCGGTGACATGGATAGATCTATGGTCGTTTAATAGCTTGGTTCGATAAGCCTCGATCTCCTTAAATATATAGTACTCTCTATCGTCCCTTAGGGCTTCGTTGTACAAATCGAAGACAAAAGGCGAGTGGATCCCATGCGCGTTTACAGCGGATGTAGCATGTTTCAGATATGATTTGATCTGATGAAAGCTCAAAACTCAAGTTTTTTACGAAAGTAGTCAGCCTTCTCTGTTTTTGAGCTGTTCAGGAAGAGGGAATGCATAGAATTTGCTGAGGCAAAAAAAATTTGGGTCTGTTGGAATTCGATCTATATTTGCACTCCTTTTTTTGAGGCATTAAGCCTTTAAATATCGGGCGATTAGCTCAGTTGGTTCAGAGCACCTGCCTTACAAGCAGGGGGTCACTGGTTCGAATCCAGTATCGCCCACCCGAGGAAAAGCATCACACTTAGTGGTGCTTTTCGCGTTTAACGGGGGTTTGTAGCAGTTCTTCTTTCAAACCACGGTTCTTAAACTAAAAAAAGCTATTCAAAAGGGCGATAATTATCTAGGCAGCAATAATGCGATTGCTATTTAGAGTTTCGTTGATGTCTGAAATAATGTCTTGATTGAAATTGGAGCACATGAATTTGTTTTTGCCTTGAGAATTCTCCGTATTACAATTCTGTGGAGAGATGTAAAAAACCGATACATCTGGCATGATTTGAGTCATGATTTGAATAACCTCTTCGCTTCTCGCATCTCCATTTTTGTACTTGGCGAAGTAGTCATCGATGATGATTAGTGATGGCTTATGATTGAGGCTTTTGATGCAGTCTTGTCCAGATCTAAATTGGTGGACCTTGTCTGAATGACCTAATTCAAGATGATCCCCCCAAAAATCCAGTCCAAGACTATTATACGAGAGAATAAAAACAGTTTTCATATTCAAAGAGTTGCAAAATTAGTACTGCCAATTAAACCAACAATCAAGGGTTTCGCTATAGTGACGGATAATGATTGCAGTCTAGGAATTCGAGTACAATGCTAGGCCAACGAGCTATCCTGTGTTTTTAACGTTTTGTTAAATCTTTTCGACAGGGGTTATCGCTACTTTTGGACTTTCCAAAAAATTGAAGATGAAGAAGACATTGATTCTACTATTGTTATGTGCTCCAATGGTTCTTTTTGCCCAAACGAAGGGCAAGGATACAGGCGGTAAGAGTAAAACCTCTAGCACGGACACGAATACGAAAGAGAAGCCCCTAACTAAAGAACAGTATAACGAGCAGCAGGCGCAGGAACGAGCAGCTAAAAAGTCTACCAAAATAGTGAGTGAGTGGATTTTCGTTGAGGCTGTTTATCTGTCAGCAACAGGTCCGGCTTCGCTTAAGCTTGATTTGGCAAATTCAAAGGATATCATCCTTGACAAAAACACGTCTGTTGGTCTGAACAACGTTAAATCTCGTCGATTCACAACTGTCGCTGAATTTTTTAATGTGATGGGTTCGTTGGGTTTTGAGCTTGTTACGTCATTTGTTGTTCCATTAAGAGGTCAAGAGGAAATACATTTTGTTTTCAAAGGAGCAAATAACCCGCCAGAGGTCAGCAGCACAATGCAAGATGCTGGTAACACAATGTCTAAAAAGAATCCGGGATTGAGCACTAAGAAAAAGTAATTTCCCAATTTCTTCCATAATACTAGAGGCCCGCGAGGGCCTTTTTTATTTTAGCCAAAATGAGAAAGCGAACTAAGTTTCTTTTTTACGCACTGTCCATATACGTCATCACGCAGTTTTCGTGGTGGGCATATCTTCTGATGGAGGTGAATGAGGAGATGGCTCTTGTGTCTTCAAATGACCCTTCGTTCAAAGATCGGTTTTGGATGATCGCGGGAGAGGGCACGGTGTTTTTTGCGCTGTTGGTCACGGGGATCACCATGATTTATTTCAATCTCAATAAAGCGGCTAAAATTGCCCGGGCCGAAAGGAACTTTATGTTGGCTATCACGCATGAGTTGAAGACACCTTTAGCTTCAACCAGACTCCTTCTCCAAACCCTAAAGGAAAAAGAATTATCGAGAGAACAGCAGAAGGAGATTCTTGGAAGCGCGATCAGCGAAAATCAGAGACTCAGTACTTTGACAGAAAATATTCTACTAGCGGCTAGAATTGAGCAAAAGGAGGATCTTATGATCCGATACGAGATCAATCTCCGCCAAACCATTGAGGAGATGCTCAGTTACCTTGGGAAAACCATGGCTCGAGAACACGATCTTAATATGAACGTCCCAGAGGATCTAGTCTTCATAGGTGACGAAACAGGCATTCAATCTGTTATTTCAAATCTACTAGACAATGCGGTCAAATATTCGCCTAAGGGAACGGAAATAACCATATCGGCCTGGAAAGAGAATAAGAAACTTACGCTTGAAATTGCTGATCAGGGGAATGGTATTGCTAAATCGGAGGTCGCCAACGTTTTCAAGAAATTTTACCGAGTAGGAGATGAAAATGTTCGAACCACGAAAGGCAGTGGTTTGGGTCTCTACATTGCTCGATTGATAATTAAATGGCACGATGGGACAGTCGAAGCTCTTCCGAATTATCCGAAGGGCACCATCATGCGAGTAATACTTCCAACAGAATGAGTAAAAGGTGCGCATTGATCATCCTTGATGGATGGGGGCATGGGAAAGAGGATAGTTCTGACGCGATTTACGCGGCGAGAACACCTTTTACAGATAGTCTTTATGATACGGCTATCCATGCTGAACTGAGGACTGACGGAGAAAACGTTGGGCTACCTGAAGGCCAAATGGGAAACTCAGAGGTGGGTCATATGAATATTGGCGCTGGACGTATAGTGTACCAGGATCTTCTCAGGATAAATAAGGATATCCAGTCTGGTGCTTTTGGGGCAAAATCGGAGATTCAGGATTTTGTTGATCGATCCAAATCCGCTCGCGTTGTGCATCTAATGGGACTTCTGTCTGACGGGGGTGTACATTCCCATCAGCAACATCTGCATGCTCTAGTTGATCTGTTGGAGAAAGAAACCGATTCCAGATACGTGATTCACGCATTTACAGATGGGCGCGATACGGATCCCAAATTAGGCGCGCATTGTCTCGAGAAGCTAGAAAAGCATCTTGAGGGCAAGAGAGGGGAGATTGTCTCTGTTGTTGGAAGGTATTACGCAATGGATCGAGATCAGCGTTGGGGACGAATTAAGAAGGCTTACGACCTACTTGTTCATGGTGTTGGCGCAGAGACGGGCAGGGCTTCAGAAGGTGTCCAGCATGCTTATGCGCAGGGTGTCACGGATGAATTTATTGAGCCAATAGTTGTTGGAGATTCTGGAGAGACAATTCAAGAAGGAGATGTTGTGCTATGCGCGAATTTCAGAACCGACCGATGTCGCCAGATCACAAGGGCCCTCACACAAGAAGATTTCCAAGGTCATGGGATGGTGAAAATGGCGTTGGATTATACCACCATGACGACTTACGATGATACGTATGTC
>Ga0206679_10003948_pt1 | contig 11232 bp, 9 predicted proteins | sample M110012015metaG_FD_155464 | JGI IMG/M metagenome (GOLD analysis project Ga0206679, IMG submission 155464) | Ammonia-oxidizing marine archaeal communities from Monterey Bay, California, United States - M1 100m 12015 | ecosystem: Environmental > Aquatic > Marine > Intertidal zone | place: USA... | reverse complement strand
CATTTCACCTGCTTTCTCAAATTGAAAATATTTAGTTTGAAAAGAATCGCCCCATCTTTTATGTTTTGCATTAAATTTGATTAAGACTCTAAGGCTCCTAGCTTCATCTGTTATCTCTATAGTTGCTGGATAACCATCAACAATTACATCAATGCACCCACCATCAACAGGTATGTCTTTTTTTATTATGTTTTTATCAATCATATTTTCTTTTTACAAAGATATATAATATATGTATTACAGATTTATTATTTTATAAAATAAGAGATTACACATGTAATCAAATAAATTTCTTAAGTTTGTTTTAGTAGATTGGTTAGCGGTGCAAAAAGTGGTGCAAATTTTAGTTTTAAAGCTTGCTGTAATCTAGTGAAATAAGTGTTGGTTGTAATCTTGCTACCCCGACTTTTTTATCCCTAATTATTAAAAGAATTGCAATAGCAGTTCTTTTTTTATTTACCTGAATTTCAATTAGTTAAATCCAAAACTATATCAAATTGATATAAATTTTCTATATCTAAAAATACACTTTTCTGGTGATTATTTTCTAAAATAATTATGCCATATTGCTGTATTTTTGTTGTTATTCTACTTCTTAGTAATGTGCAGTTTTACCAAGTTATTTACTTTAAAATTTCCATGTTTTTTGCTTTCATCTCCAAGTTAAAAGTGTATGTTTTTGATTTATAGGTATTTATCATTATTTTTAAAGATAATGACTATTTAGTATAGTTGTAAAAAAATAGAATTAGTATTTTCTTTTACTTCCAACTAAACGAATTAGCTAATACTAAAATAATTATTCCTTGCAGTGCAACCAAAAAATAATGCAGGATATTAATTTGTATTTTAGCATCAGTAAGTTCAAAGCCATATTCCAGTGCTTTGTAAAACAAAAAGGAAAAGCCTAATCCAAGCAAATAGCCCAATTGTTTATTGACATCAATTTTACCTAATAATTCTTTATCCTTTGCAACTAGCGTTTCGGCCCTAACTAAATAACCACCAAAAATAAAAGTAAACTGATATCCCATATAAACTAGTAAGGCAGAAGTGAAGGTATATTGCAAGGCCATAAATACTAATAAAGTCATTAGCATTATTATTTCTACTCCCATTGAGATTTGGAAAAACTTACGGATGTTTAGTAATCTATCGTAAAATTTTGCAATAACAAGCATTGCAGCAGCCAATACAATTCCTCCCAAGGAATAAATAGAAGGATCAGTTAGTGGTTGGTAAATTGTAAATAATATCCCTACTGACAATCCTGTAAAAGATGAATTTAGTAACTTGTACCAAAGAAAATAGTTTTCTTTTAACCTCACCTTGAGTGACTATTAATAATAAGTTAATCTTCTAACTTTAGCAATTTGCTTTGCTAAACGAATAACTTGTTTTGTGTACCCAAACTCATTATCGTACCATACATATAGCACTACATCTTCACCATCAGCAGTAGCAATAGTTGCTTGGCTATCATATACCGAGCAGCAAGTGTTACCGATAATATCAGTAGAAACCAATTCAGGATCTACTTGGTAGTTAATTTGATTTACTAAGTTTCCGTTAAGGGCAGCTTCTCTTATCGTGTTGTTTATTTCATCAACTGAAGTTGCTTTGTTTAGGTTTAACTTAAGAATAGCTAAGGATACATTTGCAGTAGGTACTCTTACTGCATTTGCTGAAAGTTTTCCTGCTAATGATGGAATTACTTTTGTTACTGCATTCCCTGCACCAGTTGAAGTGATTACCATATTAATGGCTGCTGACCTTCCTCTTCTTGGTTTGTTGTGCATGTTATCCAAGAGGTTTTGGTCATTGGTGTAAGAGTGTACCGTTTCTAGGTGCCCTTTGTTTACCCCAAATTTATTTTCAACTATATGTAAGATAGGAGCAATACAGTTTGTTGTACAAGATGCAGCTGAGAAAATATCAGTGTTATCTACATCAATTTCTTTTGAGTTGATTCCGTAAACAATATTAGGAATTCCTTTTCCTGGAGCAGTTAATAATACTTTGTTTACTCCTTTGGATTGTAAATGGCGAGATAAAGATTCTTTATCCGTAAAAGCACCAGTATTATCAATCAATAAAGCATTGTCAATTCCGTGTATAGTATAGTCAATATCCTCAGGGTTACCTCCGTCAATAAATTTGATTACTTGTCCGTTTACCACAATTGCTTGGTTGGCTAAATCTACATCAACTACTCCTCTGAATGATCCATGTACGGAATCGTTTCTAAGCAATGCTGCTCTTTTAACAATCTGAGCATCTGTTAATCTTCTTACAACAATTGCTTTCAATCTTAATTGTTGTCCTTTTCCTGCTTGTTTTATAAGTTCTCTTGCTGCTAATCTTCCAATTCTTCCGAACCCATAAAGAATAACATCTTTAGGTTCAACATCATTATTGTGAGCGCCAATAATATGGCTTAATTTATCTGATAAAAAAGCATTTATATCAGTAGCTCCACTTTCTAAGTATTCAGCCGATAATAAACCAATATCCAATTTTGAAGGAGCTAAATCTAAGTTTAACATTTCGTTAGCAAGTGCAGCAGCAGTTTTAATATTTACAGTTCTGTTTACTACAGTATTAGCATATGACACATAGTTCATTAATTCTGAAACACCAATTTCTAGTAGGTGGTTTCTAAAGAGTATTAATTCAATTCCTTTGTCATACATCAAAGTACCTACAGAATTCAATAGATTTACTGCTGATTTTTCTTTGTTTACCCAATTATTCAATTGCGTTTCATAAGATGCTGACATGCGTTTTGTTTTTTGGTTATAAAATTGCTGCAAAAATAGTTTTTTATAAATAAATGAGCCTAAAGGAAATGCTAAAATTAACCTGCAAGAAAATGTTCAGGTTTCTAGTCTACCCACCAATATTTAAAAACTAAGAACTAATAACTAATAACCAACAACTATTTTCTACTTTTACCACATGATTATAGAATTTTACAAGTACCAAGGGACAGGTAATGATTTCATCTTAATTGATGATAGGGAGAATGAATTTGATAAAAACGATAGCGGACTTATTTCTGCACTTTGTGAAAGAAGAATGGGGATAGGGGCTGATGGATTAATCCTATTGCGTGAACATGCAACCCTTGATTTTGAAATGATTTATTTTAATTCTGATGGAAAGCAATCTAGTATGTGTGGGAATGGAGGAAGATGTATAATTTCCTTTGCTGAAATGCTAGAAATGATTAAAGATGAAACTACTTTTATGGCTATTGATGGAGAACATAAAGGACGAATAATGGAGGATGGAATTTATTTACAGATGCAAGATGTAAAAGAAATAGAAGGAGTGGGTGATGGACTAGTGTTAGATACAGGGTCACCTCATTATATTGAAATGGTGGATGAATTGGATCACCTTAACGTAAATAAAGTAGGAAGGAAAATAAGAAATTCAGCTCAATTTAAAAAGGAAGGAATAAATGTAAATTTTGTTTTGGATGCTACACAGTTGCAAGTGCGTACTTATGAAAGAGGAGTTGAGGCAGAAACCCTAAGTTGTGGTACAGGTGTTGTAGCTACTGCAATTGCAATGCACTATGCTAATTGTATTGAAGAAACTCTAATTGATGTAAAAACTAAAGGAGGGGAGTTAAGTGTTAGCTTTGAGGAGTTTAATGGAGGTTATCGTAATATCTGGCTAAGTGGAGAGGCAAGTATGGTGTATGCTGGCGAATTTGAATGTTAAAAGAAAAGAAAATAGCGCTCCGCACTTTAGAAGCTACTGATTTAGATTTTTTGTTTGGACTGGAAAATGACCGAACTTTATGGGAGGTAAGTGGTACTACTGAGCCATTTTCATTAGTACAATTAACAAATTATATACAGCATGCCAAGGAAGATATAGCTATTGCTGAGCAGTTTCGTTTTGTAATTGATTGGCAAGGAACAGCAATTGGTTGTATTGATTTGTACGAATATAACTTTAGAAAACAAAATGCAGGAGTAGGAATTGTTATTTTGGAAAAATACAGAAGAAAAGGTTTTGCCAAACAATCCTTAAAGGCATTGATAACTCATTCCTGGGAAACATTAAATTTAAAACAATTGCATACAGGGATTTTTTCGGATAATAAAGCAAGTTTGGCTTTGTTTAAAGCTGTTGGTTTCAAAAAAGTAAGTAAAAATAATTATATACTGAATAGATGAGAAAGCTTGTTGTTTTCTTTCTGTCAATCCTATTGTTTGCTTGCCAAAGAGGGGAGGTAAGTACATATACAGAATATTTAAATCATAATGATACCGTAAAATATGTTGGCAAGCAACAGTGCCGAGCTTGTCATGCTGAAATTTATGATTCCTATATGCAAACAGGAATGGGAAAATCCTTTCATTTTGCAACAAAAGAAAATTCAGCTTTGGAAAATTCTGAAATGCCAACCATTCACGATTCTATTAAAAACTTAAACTATCAGCCTTTTTGGAAAAATGACAGTTTGTATTTAAAGGAATTCCGATTGAAAGGAAAAGATACTACTCATCTGCTCATCAAAAAAGTAAACTATAAAATAGGGAGTGGACAACATACCAATTCTCATTTATTTGAGATAAATGGCTTTGTACATCAAATGCCATACACTTATTACACACAAGATAATGTTGCAGATTTACCTCCTGGTTTTGAAAAGGGAAATAACACGCGTTTCAGCCGTGAAATTGGTTTGGAATGCATGAGTTGCCATAATGCTTATCCTAACCATGTTGATGGCTCCCTAAATAAATACAACAGTATTCCTTCTGGGATTGATTGTGAGAGGTGTCATGGGCCGGGAGAGGTGCATGTAAAACAAAAGTTGGCCGGGAATATTATTGATACTTCAAAATACATTGATTATACCATAGTAAACCCAGCAAAATTACCATTGGATTTACAGTTTGATGTGTGTCAAAGATGTCATTTGCAGGGCACTGCTGTGCTGGCTGAAGGAAAAAAGTTTACTGATTTTAAACCAGGACAACATTTAAAAGAAGTAATGGATGTGTATTTGCCAAAATATGAAAATGAAGAGTCATTTATTATGGCCTCTCATGTGGATAGACTAAAAGAAAGTGCTTGTTTCAAATCAGCTGAAATGACATGTGTTACTTGTCATAACCCGCATAAGAGTGTAACTACTTTGTCGACTACTTATTTTGATAATAAGTGCATGCAATGTCATGAGGTTTGCAAGGAAGAAGAAACACAAAATTGTACTTCCTGCCATATGCCAAAATCATCTTCTACCGATATTATGCATGTAAGTATTACTGACCATAAGATTGGAGTTAATTATAAGGAAAAAAAGGAAAAAGGAGCGTTTAGGGGTTTAGTTTCAATCAATAATGCTAAGCCAACAAATTTATCGAAAGCAAAGGCTTATTTAAAGCATTACGAAAGTTTTGATCCGAACCCTATTTACTTGGATAGTGCTTTTTATTTTCTGAAAAAATCAGTTCCTCATTTCACTGCTTACGTGCAGTATTTCTACTTAAAACAAGATGATAAAGGATTGATAAATTTTGTAATGAATAATGAGGTAGATACTGCAAAATATGGCCATAGCAGTTTGGCAATGGCCTATAGTAGAATGGGTGAGGTGTTTGCTGAAAATAACATGAACAGTACTGCTGAAAAATATTTTAAGCAAGCAACAGTACTCATGCCTTTTGTTATTGATTATAAAATAAAATACGGCAATTTTTTACTTAAGATATATAAAAAGCATGATGCGTTTGTTGTCTTTATTAAGGCTTTAGAATTAAATCCAACTATTAAAGAAGTGCATTTGAATTTGGGATATATTGATATATTGACTGGTGAATTTGAAACTGCTGATAATAGATTAAAGCAGGCAATTGCACTTGATCCTGATTATATTTTGGCTTATGAAAATTTAGTGCTTTCGGCACAAATGCAAAATAAAATGGAGGAAGCAAAAGCATATCTCAATAAAATTTTAGAAATTGCTCCCAATCATAAGGCAAGTTTAATTTTAGAAAATTTATAATTTGAAGAGAAAAAGAAAATTTAAGAAAAAATCATCTTTCCGTAAGTTTCTAACTGCATTTATTCTTATTGCAATACTTGGCGGTTTGGGTATGGTTTATGAGTTGTACTCAAGAGTATATCAGCCTAATATTGTTTTGCCTGATAATACTGAAAAGTACATTTATATCCCTACTAGTGCTGAATTTCATGATGTAGTAAAAGTGCTTTCAGAAAATGGATTATTGATTAATACTAATTCCTTTGAGTGGCTCGCAAAACAGAAAAAATACACTTCTAATATTAAAGCAGGGAGATACAAAATTAATAGAGCATTAAATAATAATGACTTGGTTAACTTATTGCGTTCAGGAAAGCAAACACCTATAAAAGTTACTTTTAATAATTTAAGAAATAAAGAACAGTTAGCTGGGAGAATTGCCAGCCAAATTGAAGCAGATTCTTTATCAATTATCAATTATATTACGGATACTACATTCTTAAATAAACTACAATTGACAACTGACAATGTGGCTTGTTTGTTTATTCCAAATACTTATGAGTTTTATTGGAATACTTCAGTAGAGGGTTTTGTAAATAGGATGGTAAAAGAGTATTCTTCTTTTTGGAATTCTAGCCGAAAGAAAAAAGCAGCTGCAATAAAGTTGAATTATTATCAGGTTTCTGCCTTAGCTTCAATAGTTGAAAAGGAACAAAATATAAAGCGGGACGAACGGCCAGAAATTGCGGGCTTATATCTTAATCGTTTAAAAAAACGAATGAAGCTGGAGTCAGATCCAACTCTTATTTTTGCATTAAATGACTTTTCAATTAAGCGTGTTTTAAATAAGGATAAGAAGGTAGATTCTCCTTACAATACCTATAAACACAAGGGGTTACCTCCAGGTCCTATTTGTATTCCTTCCATTAATGCTATTGATGCAGTGTTGAATGCAAGTGATAATAAATATATTTTTATGTGTGCAAAAGAGGATTTTTCAGGCTACCATAATTTTGCTAAAACTTATGCCAAACACCTCATAAATGCACGTAAATATCAAAAGGCATTAAATAAGCGTAAAATTATGCGCTAATTTTATACATTCGCAACCGCTTAAAAACAAGTAAGATGACGAAAATAAAGTTTGGAACAGATGGTTGGAGAGCAATCATTGCAAAAGAATATACCTGTGATAATGTAGCTAGAGTAAGTATTGCTGTGGCCGATTGGTTGAATGAAAATAATGACAACCCTTCAGTAGTAATTGGACATGATTGTCGTTTTGCAGGAGAGCTTTTTGCTGAAACTGCTGCTAAGGTTTTAGCAAGTAAAGGGATATTGGTAAAAATTGCAAAAGGCTTTGTTTCTACCCCTATGGTTTCCTTAGGTGTGGTGAAAGAAAAATCATCTTTGGGTGTTGTAATTACTGCCTCACACAATCCACCAACTTATAATGGATATAAGTTAAAGGGTGATTTTGGAGGACCACTTTTACCTAATGACATTACAGCTGTTGAAAACAGAATTCCTGATGCCAACTCAGTAGATTATAATACAATTAGTATGGAAGCTTTAGTTGCTGAAGGTAAAGTGATTTATGTTGATTTGGAAGACATGTATTGTAAACATGCAATTGCAAGTTTTGATTTGGATGCAATAAATAATTCGGATATGAATTTTGCATATGATGCTATGTTTGGAGCAGGAATGAATGCCGTTAAACGTCTTTTACCAAATGCTACCCTTTTACACTGTGATGACAATCCAGGTTTCTTAGGAACAGCTCCTGAGCCTATCCACAGGAACTTACAAGAGTTTTCTGATTTGATGAAAAATAATGCATTAGATTGTGGACTTGCTACTGATGGAGATGCTGATAGAATTGGACTTTATGACAGTAAAGGAAATTTTGTTGATTCACATCATATTATACTTTTACTGATCCACTACATGGTGAAATATAAAGGAATGTCAGGAAAGGTGGTAACTGCATTTTCTTGTTCAGTTAAAGTAGAACAAATGTGTAAACATTATGGTTTGGAACAAGAAACGGTTCAGATTGGATTTAAGCATATTGCAGGAAAAATGGTAACGGAAGATGTGTTATTAGGAGGTGAGGAGTCAGGTGGTATTGCTACTACAGGTCATATTCCTGAGCGTGACGGAATTTGGATGGGATTAATCCTATTTGAGTTTATGGCTAAATCAGGAAAATCACTAGAGGATTTAATTGCTGAGGTGTATGCAATTGTTGGCCCTTTTGCTTTTGAGCGTATTGATTTACACATTGATAACGATACTAAACTAAGAATTATTGAAGATTGTAAAGCAGGGAAATTCACTCTGTTTGGAAAATACAAAGTGGACAGAATTGATACTACTGATGGTTTTAAATTCTTTTTTGATGAAGATACTTGGCTTATGATTCGCCCTTCAGGTACCGAACCTGTTTTGCGTACTTATGCTGAAGCTTTAACTCAGGAAAAGGTATTTGATATCTTAGCTGATGCTAAGGCTACTATTCTGTAAATGAAAAAACTGTTTCTGATATTATTTTCTTTGCTGGTTATTACTTTATCAGCTCAAGATTGGAAAACTCCTACCTACCAAAAAAGCGGTTGGGATATGGATATTCCTAGCAATATTGATAAGAAAAAAAGAAATATTTTATTGATTTCAGAAGCGGCAGTATATACGGTTTCTCTGGTAGGATTAAATCAACTTTGGTATGCTAATTATCCTAAGAGTAGTTTTCATTTTATAAATGACAATGGTGAGTGGCTTCAGATGGATAAGTTAGGACATATGACAACCTCCTACTATTGTGGGGTTGCTGGGATTAAGGCTTATGAGTGGACTGGAATGAAGAAAAAAAATGCAATATGGTTTGGTGGCTTAACGGGTACTTTTTTCTTAACCGTTATTGAAGTATTGGATGGTCAATCAGAAGAATGGGGTGCTTCATCAGGCGATTTAATTGCAAATACTACTGGTTCATTATTAGCTATTGGTCAGGCTCTAAAATGGAATGAGCAAAGAATTCAGTTAAAATATAGTTATAGACCAACAAAATGGGCTAGTCTGAATCCTGAGCAATTAGGAAATAATCACATGGAAAGAGCTTTAAAAGATTATAATGGACAAACCTATTGGTTGTCGCTCAATATGAAATCATTATTAAATATTCAATCGATTGATTTCCCTGAATGGTTAAATTTATCATTAGGCTATGGCGCTAATTGCATGAAACAACCATATCCAAAAGAGGGTAAGATTGTTTGGCGAAAAAGACAATACTTTTTGTCGTTAGATATTGATTTAACAAGGATAAAAACAAAAAGTAAAGTGTTAAATTCAGTTTTACATACTTTTGGTTTTCTGAAATTTCCAATGCCAACAATTGAACTTAGAAATGGGAAATTGTACGGACATCCAATTTATTACTAATGGAGTTTAAACTTGGAGATAAAGTCCTTTTTAAAACTGAAAACCAGAAAGGAGAGGTAATTAAAATTAATTCACTTTATAAGGTAACTGTAAAAACTGATGATGGTTTTGAAGTTTTTGCTACTACTAAAGAATTAGTTAAAGTTGAAATGAATACCGACATAGCGTCAGCTTACGGAAATAACTTTTATAAAAAGGATAGTGATAATAAGTCTAGTGATTCTTTTAAACGTGATAAAAGTGCTACTGTAATAAAAATTGATTTACATATTGAGCTTCTTACAAAGAATTATCACTACTTGGATAATTTTGAAATAGTTCAGGTTCAATTGAATGAGTGCCATCAAAGAATTGAAAAGGCATTAAATAGCAATTGTCAGAAACTAATTATTGTACACGGAATAGGTACGGGTACGCTTAAAGCTGAAGTGCATAAATTATTGCGTAATTACAATTTACGCTTTTATCTTGCAAAGGATTCTGGTGCTACTGAAGTGATGCTATAATTTTGTAAATAAACTGTTGATAAAGAGGGGCTTTATTTTATAGCTGGTTGTGATTGTATAGTACTTTTGTGCTGTTGTAAAACCCGAAATGAAATAAGAATATAAGTTTTTACTACCTTAATTATTTTCTTCTAGCCTTCCTACTATTTCAGCAATTTGCTTGTAAGAAATTCGTTTAGCAATTATCTTTTTTTCTTTGTCTAACAAATAAATTACAGGAGTAGAGTAGATGTCATATTTATCCCTCCAATCGCTACTAGCAACAGGATTCCCATCTTCATCATGGTTGATGTCAGCAACATTAATCCAATCACCAATTTTTTGAGCATTGATAAACTTTTTCCATTCTGCTTTGTCGAATTCAGTTGCAACAGAAAAAGGTTTAATGTTTATTCCTGTCTCTACTAATGAATCTAATGCATGTTTAATTTTTGGGATCTCTTTTTTACAATGTCCACAAGTTGGACCATAGAAAACTAATAGCGTATAATCAGCTTCTACCTCTTGCAAAGTATGTAGTTTTCCTAAGGTATCCTTCATAAATGGTCTTCCATAAAAATCAAGAAATTCTGATGCTTTTCTTCCAATTAGGTTCGGAGCAATTTTTTGTGCTCTGTCACTAATTTTTACCAATTGTGTAGAATCTACCCAATCACATTGCTTGGTGATGTAGTAAGTTTCAACCATGTGCACAAATACGGCATCCATCCCCATAATTTTTGAGCGCTCATAAGTTGAGGTAATGTAGGAAACTACATATTGAAATATATCTCCATTAGCTTTGGATAGGTTTACTAATACATCAGCAGAAACATTAATTGAATCAGGATGCTTTGCTGTTAATTTATCTAAATACTGATCCATCTTATTGAAGAAGATTGGTGTTCTTAACATTCTTGCATCAGAGAAATCAATATTATCCCAAAAGTGCTTTTTATAAAAACGGTAAGGAAAAGTTTTGTCAGGGTTACCAATACTATCTAAAGGGGACTCTGGAATTACAATTTCAGTAGTTGCTGTAACAATTTTTGAGAAAAATTTATCAGCATTATTTTTCATAAAATCTGAACGGAATTTTTTAACCTTTGAATCAATAGCAGTTGCTTTTTCTTGTAATGCTTTTTTTGAATCCCCTTCAGCAGTTTCTAATTGTTGTCTGATTGGGGTTACTTCTTTTTGCATTTGAGTAATGAAGTTTAAGTACTCATAAAAAGGAGGATTTTCTTTAGAGTTTTTAAATGTCATGCTCCCAATTAAATCATCTATTTT
>Ga0206679_10003947_pt1 | contig 11233 bp, 9 predicted proteins | sample M110012015metaG_FD_155464 | JGI IMG/M metagenome (GOLD analysis project Ga0206679, IMG submission 155464) | Ammonia-oxidizing marine archaeal communities from Monterey Bay, California, United States - M1 100m 12015 | ecosystem: Environmental > Aquatic > Marine > Intertidal zone | place: USA... | reverse complement strand
AAGACAACCCTAATGTGTTTAAGTTAACTAAAATATTGGAATGGTTCTATATCCCTGCTCATGAATTTATTATGCATTTTATTATGATGTTTTCTTCATTCATTATCCCTCAAAGAAAAAACCAGCGTTCAAGGAATACGGCCGTCATTATCATACGATTTTCTTTATTTTTGATACTCATGTTGTTGTTCCCGAAAGTTGGTGTGTTGTATATTTTTTCTACTATTCTATTGCTGACTGTTTTGCGTTTTATGGACTCCATTCAGCATGATTATCCCTATAATTTAACTCTTTTTAGTCGTGATAAGGCGCCCAGAAAAGGACAATATGAATGGGAACAGGAACACACATTTAGTAACCCACATTCCTTTGATATAGAAGCGGTTAACTGGTTAACCTTGAATTTTGGTTTTCACAATGCGCATCATCACAATATGACCGTGCCATGGTATCGTCTGCCTAAAAAGCATCGAGAATTATTTGGTGAGAGCCCAGAAAATGTCGTACCGTTTTTATCCCAATTGAAGATTTTTCATAAAAATCGGGTAATAAGAATTTATGGTAACCATGACGATAATGCGCCCAGCGGTAAAGACTATTTAATCGCTGCTAGAAAAGGTGAAACCTCAGGCGGAAACGCTGCATCGTTTCTGACGTCCTTTTAAAAACTGGGGTTATCTAATATTCAAAATCTTAGGTTTTCTGAGCTTCAGTAAGCCCATCTGAGGCCTGTTCATTTTTTTCATCTCTACGCCAAATTTGTCTTGGTCCGTATCCGTCTTTTCTCAGAAAGTGTTCAGTGTAGACAATTCGATCAGGGTCAAGTCTCATCAATTTACCTTGTGGGGGAGCATCAAAACCAGTGTTAATCTCAGCGGCTGATGATTCCCACCTAAAAATAGTCATTCCGTGTTCCCATTCTTTGGTTCCAGGCTCTAATAAAGCAGCGTTACCAAACAACTGAGCTCCATTTGCAGCAACCCACCCTGCCATAGGATTAGCTACTGCAAAAGAGACTCTTGGGTCTCTTTCCATGGCTTTTAGTTTTGGGCTTCCTGGCTGTGGAAAAATATAAACACTTAGTCCATCAGCATAAAATTCAAGAGGACTTACAATAGGCCCATTTAAGCCTAAGGTTCCTAACATGCCTAGATTTGTAAAGGTTAATACACGTAGAATCCTATCTTCTAATTGTTCTCTAGGAAGCGGTTTGGTTGTCCATGGAATATCTTCTAACCAAGGGTGTGCGTTACTCACTATCTTCTCCTTTTTATTAAACTATGGCGCGCCCGGAGGGATTCGAACCCCCGACCACCTGGTTCGAAGCCAGGTACTCTATCCAGCTGAGCTACAGGCGCACTCTAATCACATTATATCTTAGAAAGAAATGGAAAACTTAACACCCTATCTAGCCAAAGCTTTTCAGCTTCCTCTATGCTAATCCGCTGGAATTTTAGCTGATCCCCAGGTCGCATTTGACCAATCAAGGTTCGATCAGCTTTAGCTACTTGAAAAATTCTAGGGTAGCCTCCCAAAGTCTGGGCATCAGGCCCCAACAAAATGGGTAGACCATTTTCAGGGCATTGAATAGTTCCTGTGAACACAGGCCCACTAATCATGTCTCCGCTTTCATTGATCGCTAGTCTTGGTCCCTCAAGTCTAATTCCCATGCGATTAGAATCATTACTGATCACGTATTCGATGTTTTCTATGTTGTCTTTTGCATGTGAACTCAGTCGTTTGAACTCTGGGCCTTCAGTTACTCTTATTAACCAAGAATTATCATATTGCTGCGAAGTTCCCTGGCTTGATTTTATTAAATTTGTATCAAGACTATTAAAGCCAATTGAGCCCCCTTTCTTTAGAGCTCTTCCGTTGATACCTCCCAATTTACCAGGTTCATAGGTTGAGACGCTGCCTAGAAAGTTAATGGCCTCCATATCACTTGAAAAGGCAACATAGCAACGGCAACCACAGTTATTTGACTGAATTTCGATAGTGCTTCCGGCATCAACATCGATGACTGTGTCATGAGGAACAATCTCATTGTTTATCTTGACTTGCATTTTGGCACCAGTAACCACAATCTGTTGATCAATCAGTAATTTAAGTTTGGGTCCGGAGAGTGTGCATTCAAGAACCGGCGAATTAATATCTTTGCCTAAAAGAACGTTTGCCAAAGCTGCGGAGAATTGATCTGCTGCACCAGACACTGGCACCCCCATCTGTGTCCAACCGGTTCTGCCTAGATCTTGGATGGTGGTCATCAATCCTGGTGAAATAACTTCAAGGCCTTTCATGTTAATTGCTCAGCATGTTGCTAAATTCTTCTTTCGTAATCGATTCAAATCTGAGTCTCATACCGGGTTGAATTGACAATGGGCTTTCTTTCATTGGGTCAAAGAAATTAGTGGGGGTTCTGCCAATGATTGGCCAGCCCCCAGGGCCACCCAGAGAATAGATTCCAGTTCTTTTATTGGCTAAACCAACTGAACCTGACGGCACGAAAACACGAGGTGTCTTTAGTCTTGGAAGCATCAATATATTCGATAAGTCACCGATATAGATGAAGCCAGGTGTAAAACCAATCATTTTGACTTGATATTCAATGTCACAATGTGCATGAATCACTTCTTCCTTTGATAACCCTTTAGATAATGAGATGTCATTCATATCAAGAGCAAACTCATCGTCATAACAAACAGGTACGGTTATTAACTTACTGGATTCTTTATTAAATTCAGGCTGAAAAGCGCCCAATATATTTTTGAGATCCGTGAGATGTTGCAATCTTGTTTTCTTTAAATTATTTATTTTTACTGCCAATGAATCCTCACCAGGTATGACCTCAATGTCAGTCAATGAGGCAAGTAAGGTTTTAGAAAGTTGCCAAAAAATTAATGGGTTTTGGTTAAGGGCATCCGATGGACACTTGATCAGTATCAGATCTTCTGCAAAATTATTTACTGAGAATTCAACACGATCAAGCATAGTATTTAATTTCAATGCCTTCTGTTTCTAATGCTGATCTTATTGATCTTGATGCGGCTAATGCGCCTCGATGATCTCCGTGAATACATAAGGTTTCAGCCCTAATTTCGACTGGACGGTTATCAACAATAATCGAGCGGTCAATGACAATTTGCCTTGCTTGAAGAACTTGGTCGTTCACTGAATTAATCATAGCATTGGCCTCTGATCGTTGAACCAATGTCAAATCTGGGTTGTACCGTCGATCGACAAATGCTTCTGCTATAAAGGGTTGAGTGTGCTCGTTGCATACTTCTTCAAGCATTGAATTACATTGACCAACAATATTAAGGGTTAAGTCACACTCTTTAATGATCGACAGAATCATCTCACATAACTTCCTGCTCTTTGATGCATCATTATAAAGTTGCCCATGCAATTTGATATGACCAACTGTTATCGAGTGCTGACTCGCCACCTCCATAAAATCATTAATTTGTTGACGCAGAGATATCATAAGTTCCTTATCTGAGATCACCACAGGTGTTCTGCCAAAGCCTGGCTTATCAGGATAAGAGGGGTGCATACCAATAGCCACATTGAGCTTTTTAGCATGCTCAATAACTCTAGAGATACTTGATTTATCACCAATATGACCTCCGGATGCAATGTTGCATGAAGAGATCAATTGAAGGAGTTCAACTTCATTGTTAAATTCTTCTTCAGTTTTAAATTCACCTAAATCTGCATTTAGATCGATTGAATGAATAGCCTTCATAGCTCTCTTATTGTAACTGATTATAGAAACTAGATTTTCTTAGATATTGTTACTTAATAGTAAGTTGATTAAAGAAAATGGTTAAATATTTATTAATAAAAATAAAACACTTTGCGCAAAGTAGAACAAAGAATAAAACTTTATTGGATATTTATAAAAATACCTAATAGGACATATTTTTTAATAATATTTTATAAATATAATGGAATTTCATAGGCTTAGAAATATCTCTTAAACTAAAATTTTTTACTTAATAGGACATAAAAATAAATATAGGAAAAAGATTATTTATCCCTATCAAAATTGCTTGAAAAAAGTCTAATGGAAAGTAATATCTTAATCATCTCTATAAGACCGATCAAGAAGTAGACTTAAGACACAGAAAGAAGAGTCAAAAAGAGAAAGAGACCTCAAGGGTGAAAGCGAATCGGAGAAGAATAAGCTAGCGACAAAAAAGAACCGATTCCCACCAAGTCCGAAAAGAAATGTCGGGCAAGGAGCTGAAGAAAAAATTTCGCTTCAGACACCCCAAGGACTCGACTTAAGACAGAGCTTCGGCTCTGTTTTTTTTTACTTATTTTATTTCTTGGATGCTTGGTAAGCTCTATAACCTGTATAGGATAGAAGCCCTGCAAACGGCAACGTGAAAAAAGTTGCTGCTAAGGACGATAAACCCAATAGAACCATGCCTGAAGCTGCAAACCAACTGCCCATTACTTCCCCTGCTCTGGCTAAGAATGTATCCATAAAGACTGTGGATTTATAACGTTGTTGCGTTTTTAAATATGTAAATAAGGTTTCTCTCGCGGGTTTACATAAAGCGTATTCAAATGTTCTTAGAACACAGACAACAAACAAAACAGTCATGATTTCTGGGTAGGCTTCATAGAACAGAAGCGCTGTAAATAAAATCAGCCCATAACTTGCCAAAACAATACCGACACTGAGTCGTTTAAAGATTAAAGAGGTGAGGAAGAATTGAAAAATCAAGGTTAATGGTGTCACGATTTGCTCTATCCTTGCAAAAAAGGCTGTTCGTTGACAAGGGTCTGTTGACCAATCCTGAACAATACCTAGTGCTATCATCCATCCAAATGTCATTAAGGCAGTCCAAAGAATCATGTAAATGCTTAAATTCTTAATAATAGTGCCTTTGAGCGGGATTAACTTAGCAATTAGACCAGAATTCTCATTTTGATTATCCATGGACAACGAATCATCTGTATCGATTCTTGATGGAAAGTTTGTGCTAAGAACTATGGCGACCATTAAGGCCATGATAGAAATTAGAATTAGTGAAAACGGTCCCCAATCCGACATGGTTGCGGTACCACACACCTCCGTTGAAAAATAGCGAGCTATCGAAGAACCACTGAATGCTCCTAATGAGCCTCCAGCACTGATAATCCCAAAATACATCTTTCCTTGTTGGCTCGTGAAATGATTAATCATGGATACCCAGAAAATAGACACTAAAAAGAAAGAAAACACATTACACCAAATATAAAAGGCCTTAGCTATAAGCACCCTGCCCTCATCATCTAATGTAATCCACCCAAGGAAAAAGCAAATGAGATTAAAAACAAAAAATAGATAGGTATAAATCACCACCCTGTTACGATCAATATTAGAAACCACCCATGAGTAAATAGGATTTGCAATCAACATAATCAGAAGAACTATTGACAACAGACCAGGTAAATTTTCTAACCCTGCTTGCACAGCCATCTCGTTTCTTACAGGTCTAATTGAATACCAAGCACAAAGCACAAAGTAGAAAAAAAAGAAGGCTTTAATTAATGAACCAAGATCCTCTTTAGGTAATTGAAAAAAGCTTAATTTTTCTCTGATTATTCCCATGGTTTTATCAAGAGGATGTTTTATTAATTTAGTTTACTATAAATATTGACGACAAGCTTAGATGCTATACATAATTACAAACAAAATATAATAACCTGATGAACACGTTAATACTTTGATGGCATGACACCTAATCAAATAACCTTTAATTTCGATAACAGCTACTCTCGGCTTCCAGATATTTTCTATGAAAATGTCAATCCACAACCTGTAAAGCAACCTCAATTAATTACCTTTAACCAAGCTTTAGGTCACTCTCTCGGCATTCAAAATCTAGAATCTAATGAGTTACTTGCAGAAACCTTTTCTGGCAATTTTATCCCCAACGGATCAAGTCCCATTGCTTTAGCCTATGCCGGACATCAATTTGGTCATTTTGTTAATCAATTAGGGGATGGGCGAGCAGTCCTCTTAGGAGAAGTGATCAATGGAGAGAATGAACGGTTTGATATCCAACTCAAAGGCTCCGGGAAGACCAAATTTTCAAGGCAAGGTGATGGTCGTTCTGCTCTGGGACCGGTGATAAGAGAATACATCTTAAGTGAAGCCATGCATGCCTTAAATGTGCCCACCACCAGAGCCTTAGCAGCAGTAACAAGTGGGGAAGATGTGTATAGAGAAACATCTTTGCCTGGAGGCGTATTCACCCGAGTGGCAAAAAGTCATATACGCATAGGCACTTTTGAATATTTCATGGCACAAAATGATCATCAAAACCTTAAGATTCTTGCAGACTATGTCATTGAGAGACTTTTCCCAGAAGTCCTAAATGCAGATAACCCATACCTAGAAATGCTGTATTCCTTTTCGGAGAAACAATCCAAACTAATAGGCAAATGGATGGGCATTGGTTTTATTCATGGAGTAATGAACACTGATAATACCTCTGTTGCTGGAGAAACGATTGATTATGGTCCGTGTGCATTTATGGATGAATACAACCCTCAATCAGTGTTTAGCTCGATTGATCATCATGGGCGATATGCTTTTGCCAACCAACCGCAAATTGCCCAATGGAATCTAGCCTGTCTTGCCAGTTGTTTGTTGTCTTTAGTTGACGAGAATGAGACTAAGGCCAAAGAAAAAATTAATGATCTATTAACAGACTTCTCAACAAAGGTTAATAAAGCTATATCAAAGACAATGGTAAGAAAAATTGGTCTTAATCATAAAAACAAAGAACACACAGAGCATTTAAAAAAATTACTTAAAATCATGCATGAGGAAAAACCTGATTACACTCTCTCCTTCAGACATTTGAGTGATGTGATTAATAATGAAGAGGAAGCTTTTAAATCTCAGTTTGCTAACAAGGATTTAATCTCAGATTGGTTAAATGCTTGGAAGACCTTGCTTAATAAGGAAACCAATAAGACAGATGAAATTTATAATTCGATGAACTCAGTTAACCCCCTTTATATTCCGAGGAATCATTTGGTGGAAAGAGCGATAAAACTGGCTATTGAAGACAACGACTTTTCCTATATGTTGAAATTGTCAAAGGCCCTAGAAAATCCTTTTATAAAACAAGATGTGGATGCAGATTTTAGCCTGCCACCTAAAGATGATGAAAAAGTTCATCAGACCTTCTGCGGGACTTAATGAATAGGATAATGTTGTCCTTCCACCATAGTAGCTCGTATCTTAATCTCTTTGATTTTAAGTGGGTCTATGGTCAAGGGATTATCAGAGAGCAAAGTAAAATTAGCATATTTCCCTGAACTAATGGTTCCGTAATCATGCTCCATACCAAGAACATAGGCCGCATTGTAAGTGACTGCACGAAGAGCAACTTCTGGACTAATACGCTGATTAGGTCCTGCCACCTTATTGGCAAAATTAACCCGATTAACAGCTGCATGCATCAACAATAAAGGTGCTGCCGGTGCCATTGGCATATCTGAGTGGAGCGATATAGGTATACCTGCTCGATGAACATCACCTAATCTAACCATATCTCTTGAACGAGTAGCGCCAACACCTAGGCGACTGTATAAATCGGATAAGGCGTTAACATAATATGGATTAGCACTAACAATAGCCCCTAGATTTTTAATTCTTTCTACTTGGTCAAAATTAGAATACCCAAAATGCACTATTACTGTTCGATGATCGTCTCGGGGATTGCGTTGTAAATTGTCTTCCAATACATCTAAAAGACGATCCAGACCTGCATCGCCGTTCTGATGGATATGAATCTGATAGCCTGCATCCCAAAACCTTTGAAAGGCCTCACGGTAGATTTTTTCTTGCATTAACCACGCTCCCTGATGACCGTCTAGATAACCGTCTCTCATAACCATGTTTTGCGAGTACATGGCGCCGTCAGTAAATAACTTTATCTGTAAAGGCAAATATTCCACTTTACCTTTACCCCAAGACAAAAATTCCTTGGATTTTTCAACTAACTCATCTGCCGGATATTGTTCAGCTAATAGCAAACCGCTGGGTATGTAGAAAGATCGAAATGGTGTCTCCTCATCACCAAAAACAAAATTCTTTGCGTCTTGAACTGGTTTAAGGGAATAAGCACCAGGGTTAGCAACCAAAGTTACCCCATTCCTATGCAAATATTTCTCAGTAGTTTGAAGACCTTTAATCAGCCGATCAGGTGCGGCTAGATATTTCATCAAGTACGGAAGAATGGAGACCATGCCCTGCTCAGAAAAATGACCCTTCTTAAAACTTGCATACTCTTTTGCTTCCTCGTCAAAATTATTTACAAGCTCTTGTGTAATACCAAAAAAATCAAGGGCACTCGAATTTAGAATAAACTCATGGAAAGAACGGTGAATCACTAAAATGGGTCTAGTCATAGAAATTTTATCTAAGTCTTGTCGGCTTAATTTCCCGTGAAAATAATGGTGGAAACCCCAAGTAACTAAGGGTTTATCAGGTTCTGATAGTAATCGTTCCTCGGCCTTTAAACGGTTAAGATACGCCTCTCTATCGCGGACCCCTTTTGATTGATTCCCTGGTAAATCCCAATCATCAATTGCTATAACATTGGACTCCATGGTGATTGCTGCAAGAAACGGGTGAACATGATGCTCAATAAGTCCTGGAACCATAACATCTTCAGAAAATCTTGTATCTAGTTGAGCGTTAGGAAACTTGTTTATTAATTGTTCGACCTCACCTACACCGATAATTCTATCTTTTTTTATAGCCACCGCAGTAGCCATAGGATAATTCTTATCCAAAGTTACAATCTCTCGAGCTTCATATATTCTCACTTGGTTAACTTCTTGACTAAGAACCAAATCTGGGAGGAGAATAATAATAAGAGCTAGGTGGATTATCTTCATTTTATTAATCTCTACTCTACACTTTGTACTACATCTGTACTACATTAACGATATAAAAAATTACGCTATGAGGCACAACAAATGACTCGATCAAAGATGGGCTCGATTACTTTTTTTCTTCTGGTGACCTTAATCATCCCAGTTTCAAAAACAACTATAACATTTGCAAATGAACCACAAACTAGAATCCTCAATGAACAGGAGTTAATCGATATCATAGTAGGCTCATGCATTCAGTCAACTCGTGGATGCGAAACAGAGGAATCCATTAAACAAATAACAAAGGCTCTTAGTGAAGGTGAAGAGTTTAAACTCATTTCAACGGATAACTTTCCAAATGATTGGATGGTGGTTGCTGTTCAAGGAATTGGTGGAGGAGGAGCATGGGAACATGTAATTGAAAGAACCCAAAAACAAAATCTTCCCACCATAACTGAATCAGAAGCTAACAGCAGAGTGGTTGATCTCTTGAGTGAGCATATGGGCCAGGAAGTAAAAGCACTGATTCGATCTGAAGCAGCAGGTGCAACCACTACAGCTCTTCTAGTTGCTGCCAGCAAAGGTATTCCAACCATAGATGCAGGAATAACAGGGCGAGCTGTGCCCGAGGTACAACAATCCATACCATGGATAAACGGAATTGCTTCAATTCCTACAGCAATTATTACCCGCTGGGGGGATGAGATCATTATTAAAGACGCTGTGGATGAATACAGAGTTGAGGATTTAAGTCGAGCAATTGCAGTGGCAAGTGGTGGTGATGCTACAATAACTATGACCCCCATGTCAGGCGAACAAATTAAACAAGGCGCAATCCCTGGAAATCTTTCTGAGGCTATGCTCTTTGGCAAAACTGTTCGGGAAGCACGACAAAGAGGTGAAGATCCAATAGCTGCTCTATTGGCAGTAACAAATGGTTACAAACTTTTCCAAGGCATTGTGACAAAATCTGATGAACGAGGCGATCGAGGTTTTAACTGGGTCGATGTGGAGATAGAAGGTATCAATGAATATAAAGGTAGCATCTATAAAATCTTCGTGAAGAATGAAAATATTATTGCTTGGCTCGATGATGCAGTAGACGTGATGTCACCCGACTATATTTACAACTTAAATCCAAAAACAGGAGAATCAATAACAGGTGGTATTGGATATGGTGGATATCCTTTGAATGAAGAAGTCGTAATGATTGGTTTACCAGCACATGAACAATGGAGAAACAGAAAAGGAGTTGAATTAATAGGTCCAAAACACTTTGGTTTCGATTTTGAATACATCCCAATAGAAGATCTTCAATAGACTAGTGGCGGAGAGGGAGGGATTCGAACCCTCGATACGCTATAAACGTATACTCCCTTAGCAGGGGAGCGCTTTAAGCCGCTCAGCCACCTCTCCATTACTTTGAAATTTAGATTATACCTTACTGATACTCTAAGCAAAGGTTGGGTTTTAAGACACCCGCCTTTAATGATCTTTTTGGTAAAGATCCCTAGTGAACCGTTAAGTAAAATTCCTGGTACTACTCCATTGTTGGTTTTCTACTTTATCTCTCAAAAAACTTAACTCTCTTTTTAAGGCATTGATTTCTGAATGGAGCTTTTCTTCTGTTTTTATTTTCTGCTCTATTAATTCTAATAATTCAGAGGCAAAATCTTTTGCGTCATTATTTTTTATATCATCTGTTTTGAGCGTAGGTTTTTTTTGTTGGCCAGATAGAGAATAAATATCAATTTTTATATCTGATGATTCTAAGCCATAAGATGCAGCTAGTTCTCTCAACTCAAACACTATTGATGATAAAGCCGTAAAAATATTACTTTTTTCATAATAATAGTTGTTTCTATTAGACAATTTAGAAAGAGATCTAATGGTTGAATAAACTTTTTCAAGCCTCTTAGGAAAGAGTGAATTAAACCTGGATTCTTTATGTTTAAGCCATTTAGAATGGCCTATTTTTCCCTTCTGAATCTCTGTTTTAGTTATTGTTATTGCGTCTTTCATGAACTTTATATTTTATTATATAGTTTTTTATTACTATATTTAATATTATATAGTTATTAAGACATATCAAGTATTATCTTAAAACTTAACAAATCACTCAAGATTCACAAAGATTGAGTTTTGTAGAGTCTTATAAGACTTTAAAGGTAATTCTTTAATTTATAGAAATTTAAATTTCCATAAAGTGGAGTAAATTCTCTCCTAACAAGAAACACGGGAATATTGCTCAAGAATTCTTGGTGAATTTCTTTTCTTGTGCCAATGAAATCATTGGTAAATGAATCTAGGTCAAAATATTTCTCTAGTCCTCGCATAA
>Ga0206679_10003944_pt1 | contig 11235 bp, 15 predicted proteins | sample M110012015metaG_FD_155464 | JGI IMG/M metagenome (GOLD analysis project Ga0206679, IMG submission 155464) | Ammonia-oxidizing marine archaeal communities from Monterey Bay, California, United States - M1 100m 12015 | ecosystem: Environmental > Aquatic > Marine > Intertidal zone | place: USA... | reverse complement strand
ACAAATCATTTTTGCATATTTTTCTAAATCTTGATTATTTTGAATATTTTCAAATTCTTCAATTTTCTTGAATGATTCTTGTTCAAATTTCATTATGTTTTTTAATTCGTTGCTTATTTCTTCTATTCCCATTTTTTCATAATCTTTCGAATTTGATTTTCTGAAACTAATCTCATCAATTAATTTTGTAATTTCGTCTGATTCTTGCATACGTTTATTGTGTTAATTAAATACCAATAAATTAATTCTGATCATCTTTTTTATGTTCTAAAATATGTTTTAGTCCCTTTGACATACTTAGGGAATCTAAATCAATTTCACAATATGGGCATTTCAAACCGCTTCAATTACTATGAGTGTTTTTTTACAATTGGTAGACAAGAATCAATAATTCTTAACATTTCTGATCTAATTACTTTTTTATCTATTGATACCCATACTCTTGATTTTTTAATTGCAAATGAAATTGTCTGTACTTTCTTCCTTTCTTCCCATACAAATTCAACTTCTCCTAAATTCTTATCAAAAAATCCTTCAAGGTCTGTCTTCATAGCAATATGTGAAAACTGGAATTGTGCATTTTTATGATTTAACAGTGGTACTAGATCTTGTCTTCTTTTGTATGTGTGTAATTCTCCACTCTCCCCAATTACGCCTACAAATCTGATATAGGGGCTTATTCCTGAAATAGCTTTACAAATATGTGACATGTCCTTTTTTAACATCTGAATAAACTGAAAAAAGATGATATTTTAATGATTATCGTATTGATCCAATCTAGTTTTAATTAAATACTGCATTCAAATACTCCCTTTGTGGATTTTGTTGATCTATTTCCGTTTGCACCGGAAGTAGGATATCTTAGTTTATCATTAGTGAATTTTTTTGGTTCTCTTGTCCCTTTCGTCCCTTTACCTGGATTTTTGTTACTTGCTACGATGTCTGTTGGAGATCAATTTGATCTACACGTTTTAGCATTACTGTCTGCTGTTACTGCAACTGTCGCTAAACAAATTATTTTCTATGTGAGTTATGGTGGCAGGAAAATGATTAATGAAAAAACTAGGAAACGAATGCGTCCCTTTGAAAGGTTAGTTAAAAAATATGGTGCAGGAGCTGCATTTTTTGCTGCAGCTACTCCAATTCCTGATGATTTAGTATACGTTCCATTGGGCTTGGCAAAATATAATCCAAAAAGATTTTTTATTGCAACTTTGACTGGGAAGATTGTTCTTAGTTATGCTATTGTTTTTATTTCACATAACCTTGGATTGTCTTTAGTTGAGCCATTTTTAGAAAATGTAAATGATGCAACTCCTATCTATATTGGAATAATTATTTTTGGTGTTATGATGACGTCCGTAGTTATTTTACTTTTAAGATTAGATTGGGCGCGAATACTTGGAAAATTTGCTCCTTGGACTTTGGATGAAAATAACAAAGACTAATTTTTGATATCAATTTTAAAATTCCACAATTTATCTACTGATTTTTTAATTCCTATTCTTGATGATGCTATAATTTTATTTGATTTAATACCATTAGTTATGAATAATTTTGGGTTTTTTGTTAAATCTGTACCATACTGTTCTTTTGTTATGTTTAATGCTTGAGCTAATTTTGCAGGACCGTTTGTTAGATTTTTTAAATCTGATATTTTTCGATTTTTTTGCATAGTTTTGATTCCTTTTTCAGGCTCAATTGCTCGAATCAAGACTGCTCCCGCTTTAGTTTTTGGATTTTTGGCAACTACATTAAAGCAATAATGCATCCCATAAGTAAAATAAACATAAGCAATACCTACATCCCCAAACATTACTTTATTTCTATCAGTCATTCTTGTAAATGCGTGACTTGCAGGATCATCTTTGTATCTATATGCTTCAGTTTCTGTAATGATTCCTGAAATTATATTATTTCCAATTCTTCGAATGATTTTTTTCCCTAGTAGCTTTTTTGCAACAGATACTGTATTTTCTAAATAAAATTCTCTAGGAAGACTGTTCAATGTCTATTGAAATCTCTTTATTGTTTTTTAATTCTTTGATTAATTCAAATAGTTTTGCAATATCTTCATTTAATACATCAATTAATTTTTGATTGTAAATTGTTGCAGCTGGATGAATTGTAATGAAATATAATTGATCATTTTTCCTTATTACTTTTCCTCTGAATTTTGTAATTTCAGAACCTCCTAAAATTGAATTAAATGCAGTATTCCCTAAAACACAAATGATTTTTGGTTTAATTATTGAAATCTCTTCTTTTAGATACTCTTGGCATGTGTTTCTTTCATCTGTCTTGGGAACTCTATTGTTTGGTGGTCTGCATTTGACTACGTTTGTGATGTATACTATATCTCTAGAAATTCCCACCATTTCTAGTGCAGAAGTTAGTTTTTTTCCAGCAACTCCGATAAATGGTTCTCCCTGTTTATCTTCATTTCTTCCTGGGGCTTCTCCTACAAAAATTACATCTGATTTAAAATTCCCTTTACCTGGAACTGCATTAGTCCTTGTTTTGTAAAGTTCACATTTTTTACATTTTATTACACTTTGTTTTACTATGTCTAATTTTTCACTCATTTTTTAATTCACACTTTTTACTGTTACTTGGTCTCTAATTGTTGGTTCATCATTTCCCACATACATTGTAAACTTGACTGTTTTATCTGCAAATTCCTGTAGATTAGAATACATAATTAATAAAAACTGTAGGGATTCGTATATCTTCTCTCATCTATTGATTTGAAATTGCAGGCATGGTGAAATAATACTCGTCCTCAAAATTATAGTCTATTTTTCCTTTTTTTCTCAAAAATTCAAAATATTTTGTGCAATTTTTGTAAAATTGTTCATTACCTTCACTCATATTTTCCTTGTATATTTTCACTTTTTTTTAAGAGAGTGAGTAAGTTTAGTTCTGAGGGTTTGTTTTCTTTAAGTAATTTTATTTAACGATTTTACTACCTAATATGATTTCAAAATATTCCACACTGATAATACTAAAAATATACTGTCTGATATGAAAAACTCAAGTATGTCTCTTAGTTTTTCATAATGTGAATAAAACTTTAGAATTATCTGAAATATCCAATTCTGAATGGTTATCTCTGAATCAATTTTTTCATGAAATTAAACAGGTTGACTCCCAATGCATTTCTGTTTATTATCCATATGGAAAAGGGGATGAAACTATCACTTTACTACGAGAAACTAAGAGACTAGAACCATTTGAAAAAATAGAATTAAAAATTGAAAAAACAATAAAACACCTCAAGGAAAATCCTATTTCTGAAGGTAAGTTCACAAAAACTCTTTGTATTTTTGGTTGGATAAAAAATGACAAAATCCATATTAAAAAAATTGGAACCTCTAAAAAACTACCGTATATCTATATGGCAAGTAAAAAACCATATCTCAAACCATTTTCAGATATTCTCAAAATCAATCATAATATTTTACTTGTAACACTTGATCAAAAAACTGCAAGAATTCAGAAATTTCACGGTAATCAAATAGTTCAAGAATCTAAACTCCGAATTGACTTACAAGGAAGACATAGAAAAGGTGGACAGAGTCAAGGTAGATTTCTAAGAGCAAGGCAAACTAAAATCCATGTTTTCTTTAAGAACGTTGCAAAGAAGGTCAAAACAATGGATGATAGTTCAGAGTTACTATTGTTAGGTGGAATTGGGCCTGCGAAAACAGAATTTTATGATCACCTTGATTCAGAATTTGTACAAAAATGTAGATTTGTAGAAACCCTGTCTTTTTCTACACCAATTAATGATATTCACAAAAAAATTATTCATCATCTGTATGAACATAGACGAAAACATGTTGTAGAAATTATTCAAAAATATGAAAAACTTGTTAAAGAAGGATTAACTGCAAAAAGAAATAATGTAATTCTCAAGGCACTAAAAATTGGAGCAGTAGCCACACTAATTGTCTCAGTAAATTATCACACTAATTCACAATTCAAAAATATCCTTAAAATGATGGAAATGGCAAAAAACACGTCAGCCAAAATTGAGTTTGTATCCTCACCTAAAATTATCAAAACATTAGAGATTGATGATTCCGTTTTAGCCATACTAAGATACAAAATAAAATAGATTCAATCTATAGATTTTTTCTAATATCTCTGAAATTAGAATGATTATCTGTTCTACTGTCGTGATTTTCTTACAGTTGCAATCTTTTTTTGTGATCTAGGTGTTTTTGATTTTGCAGTTGATTTACTTACCTTCCCTTCCCTTTTTGTAATTTTCCCGCTTCTTCGAGCAGATCTTGAAACTTTTGCTCTTAATTTTTGCTCTCTTTCTTTTTCTTTTAGTTCCTTATCTGAAAGTTTTTTTCTTACCATGAATTGTAAATTATTTTATTATAGATAAATTAGATCCAATTTTTTCTTATGTTTATAGAATCTGTAGTCTTTTTTTATACCCTCTAATCAGATTTTATATTTTACATATTTTCTTTTTTCCTAGTAAAAAGATTCATGTTAGAAAATTAAATTTCATATTTAGATGAGTGTTATTGGGTTTTCTTTATAAAACTAGAATTAATTTATACAAAGTTATCTATTATGGAAAATTAATTAGGGAATTGATAATTCAAAATAGATAGTTACTTTGTCAAAAATTGTCGTTGATACTAGTGTGATAATTAATGGTCACTTTATTGCACGGATAGAATCTGGTTCATTACGAAATTCTGAAATTATCATTCCTCAAGCTGTGTTTGATGAGTTACAATCTCAGGCTTCTAGTAAAAAAGAAGAGGGGTTTGTAGGGCTGGAAAAAATCAAAAAATTAAAAGAACTATCTGGTAGTTTTGGATTAACTATTGTTACAAAAGGTGATCATCCCTCTAATGATGATATTAAATTTGCCTCTAATGGTAGAATTGATGCACTCATTACAGATGTAGCAAAAGAAAACGATGCAATTCTTTACACTTCTGACAAAGTACAATATTTGGTTGCACAGGCAAAAGATGTAGAGTCTATTTTTCTTAAACCCGAAATTAAACATGAGTCATTAGAATTCTTAAAATTTTTCGATGAACAAACAATGAGTGTTCATCTTAAAGAAAACCAATACCCTTTGGCAAAAAGAGGAAAACCTGGTACTTTTTCATTAACTAAACTTGATGACGAAATTCTTTCACGAGATTATTTGGAGATGATCTCTACCCAAATATCTGACATTACTCGTATTAATGATTCAAGTACTGTTGAAATTTCAAAACTTGGTGCATCTGTTATTCAGCATGAAGATTATAGAATTGCAATTACATATCCTCCTTTTTCAGAATCATTTGAAATAACCATTGTTCATCCTATTGTGAAATTGTCTTTAGATGATTATTCAATTTCTGAAAAATTAATGGAGCGCTTTTCTGATAGGGCTGAAGGAATTCTAATTTCTGGTGCTCCTGGTTCTGGAAAAAGTACTTTAGCATCTGGTCTTGCAAATTTTTACCACTCTGGTGGGAAAATTGTTAAAACATTTGAATCTCCACGTGATTTACAAGTTGATTCTGGAATTACACAATATAGTAAATTAGATGGAAGTTTTGATAATTCTGCCGATATTTTGTTACTGGTACGACCTGATTATACAATTTTTGACGAAGTTAGACGAAAAGAGGATTTTAGAACTTTTGCTGATTTACGATTAACTGGGGTTGGGATGGTTGGAGTAGTTCATGCAAACTCTCCATTGGATGCAATTCAGCGATTTATTGGGAAAATTGAACTTGGAATAATTCCAAATGTTTTGGATACAGTAGTATTTGTCAAAGATGGGCAAATTGAAAAGGTCTATGATTTGGAATTAAAGGTAAAAGTGCCTACTGGAATGACTGAATCTGATTTAGCTAGACCTGTTATTGAAATAAGAAATTTTGCAGATAGTGTATTGGAACATGAAATCTATACATTTGGAGAAGAGAATGTGATTGTTCCTGTTGCAAAAAGAGCCCAAAAAGTTGGTATAGAAAAACTTGCAGAAGATAAAATTAGAGATACTTTCAAAAAATATGATCCTCGTGCACAAGTAGAAATATTATCTGATAATAGAGTTAAGGTATTGGTTGATGAACAGTATATTCCATCTATAATTGGTAGGGGCGGTTCTAACATAAATGAAATTGAAAAATATCTTCAAGTTCATGTTGATGTAGTTCAAAAAGATTCTGAGATTATGGACACTTCTCATGATTTACCATTTACTTTTTCAGAATCTAAAACTTCATTACTTCTAACTGTTGACCGAGAATTTACTTCTATGCACGCTGATGTTTACGTTGATAGTAAATATGTCGCCTCTGTGAAAATTGGAAAAAAAGGTCAAATTAAAATTCCCAAACGTTCTGATACTGCACGAAATCTTTTACAGATTGCTTCTTCTCAAAATGATATACAATTATTTCTTAAAGATTCTTAAAATTTTCAATTATCTTTGGATTTGCTTTTAGAAATGTGATGAATTTTCTTAATTGTTTAATTGTTTTTGGATTAAGATGATGTTCGATTCCTTCAGTATCTTGATTTGCAGTATCATACCCTATTCCTAAAATTTCAAAGAATTCTAGTAAAATTCCATGTTTTTGTCTAATGCCTGATGCAACTTGTGCACCTTTGTTTGTTAAATTAATCCCATGATATTTTTCATATTCTAAAAATCCATTCTCATCTAATCTTTGAAGCATTTTAGTAACACTTGGGGCACTTACCTGCATGTATCTTGAAATATCCAACGTTGTTGCATATCCTTTCAAATCTACTAATTCTGAGATAATCTCTAGATAATCTTCCATTCTTGTGCTGGAGCGAGTCCTTTCTGACTGATGGGCTGCTTTGATTGAATCTAGTCTTTTAGAATTTTTATCTTTCATGTGTTCTTTGTATTTGAAGTAATTCTAGTATAATTGGGTGTCTCTCTATCAAATTTTTGTTATTCTTTATTGACTTGACTGTGACTGGAATTGATCATTGAATCTTAATAATTTTTTTTAAAATTTCATAGTAGAATGAATGATCCTTTAAAGGCACGACTAGATAAATTAAGAAAAGTATCTGAATCTACTAAACGTCGAGCAAATCTATATTCTGATATTGCCAAAATGGATGATTCTCATACTGCTCGTTCATTAGGATCACTTCAAAAAGCATCTGCTCCTGGTAAAAAATTACAAAAAATTGGATTTTTAATGCTATGGGTGCCTGAACCTACTGGTGTTACTTGTGCAATTGGTGGACCTATGATTCTTGCAGGACGTTATCTTGATAAAAAATACAATGGTGCCACAATTCATGATATTGGTCATGCTACAAAAAATACAATGTCCTCGATTAGTGATTTTAAAACATCTGTCATGTAACTATCTTAGTTTTTAAAAGGATTAAAGATATACCAATCTGTGACAACTAGAACTCAAGCATTAGTCCCTATTTTCATTGCTGCAGTTATTATTGGGATTGTTGGTTTGATATCAATTCCAAGTGAAAGCAAATTGGAATCTGTTGAATTTCCTAGAGGGACAATTATGATTGATGATGTTCCACTTGAAGTTCAAATTGCAGATACTGAACCAAGACGTGTTCGTGGTTTAATGTTCCAAGATCAACTTCCATATGATCAGGGCATGATTTTTGTTTTTGATAAACCTGGTCTATATTCACTATGGATGTTGAATATGCAATTTTCTCTTGATATGATGTGGTTTGATGAAGACGGAAAAATTGTTCATATTGAAAAAGATGTGTCTCCATGCCAAACTCCTTTAGAAATAGCTACTTGTCAAAGTATTATTCCTGAAGGCCAAGCAGTTTATGTCATTGAAGTTACATCTGGATTTATTGAACAAAATAATGTTACAAAAGATTCTATTCTAAGCATAATTTCAATTTAGAATATATTTTGTATCCCTATCTAGAACAAATAATGTTGAAACTGTCTAATTATATACCACAAAATGCTTTGATTGGCGATTACAATGATTGATCAACTATGGCTAATTCTTTTAGGATTTGCTGCAGGCATATTGGGCTCTATGATTGGTCTTGGTGGTGGAATTATTGTGGTGCCTGTATTGACTTTTTTGGGGTTTCCTCCTACCGTTGCTGCAAGTAATAGTCTATTTGCAGCATTGAGTAATGCCATTGCATCAACCATATCTTATTCTAAACAAAAAAGAATTGAATTTTCATTAGGCATAAAACTTGGATTATTAACTATTCCTGGAACTGTTTTGGGAGCTGTTATTTCATCTGATGTTTCTTCTGATCTCTTTAAAATTTTATTTGGAATAATTTTAGTTATTTCTGTAGCTTATATTTTTCTTAGAAAAAAACTAGAGACAAAAGAAAAAACATTATCTAAACAAATGATGGTTTTTGCAGTAGGTGCAAGTTTTTTTGCAGGAATTGTTTCTTCATTTTTTGGAATTGGTGGTGGAATCATCTTTGTACCTTTGATGGTTGTTGGAATGGGAATGGCTATGAAAAGGTCAGCTCCAACGTCCCAATTAATTTTATTATTCGCATCATTGTCTGGTGTTATCGTTCATAGTCTCTTGGGGCATCCTGACTTTCTTCAAGCTGGATTATTGGCAATCGGTTCATTTTTTGGTGGATTAGTTGGAGCCCGTTTATCTTTAGATATTAAAGAAAGATATTTGCAAATTTTAGTTTCAGTTGTAATTTTAATTGCTGCTGGAAAATTATTTGTTGATTCTCTTTCTGGAAATTCTGGGTTTTTTAGTTTCTAGCCACAAAATTTTATTTATGCTTTTATACATATTTTATAATGTACATTGTTCATTGGGTCTTTGATCCAAGGGCGGAGGAGACTTGTTGGCTCCTCTGTATCTTTTCTAATAATTTACTAAAATTATAGATACAAAAAAGGGCTATTTTACTACAATAGCCCATGTTTGATTTTGACAACTATGTTGTATGTTGTCTACATGGATCCATACTTCCTCCATCCACACAGCTGATGCATAGACGTCCATATGGTTCTTTTAACACATTGTGCTTTTCTACTTCATGTCCACAATCTTTACATTCGTCTGACATTATCCCTATTGGTTTTCATTATACATTAATTCATGGATTAAAAAATTGAATATTTGTATAATAATTGCTCAAAAATTGAGTAAATGTAACATTGACAAATATTGTTTTTCAAATAAAGAAAAACTGTAGATTGAATTATTTATCTAAACTAATGAGGACTATCGTTTTCTCTGAATTTTAATAATTTAACATAAACGTCTTGAAAAATTTCAATATTTTTTAGAAATTTTTATCCTTCTGAAGCAGTTTTACCGCCGTCTACGTTGAGTATTGTACCTGTAATCCAACTTGCTTCATCTGATGCCAAAAATGATACTGCATTTGCAACATCTTCTGGTTCTCCAATTCTGACTAGTGGAATTCTCTCTTCAATGACTTTTCTTGCTTCAGGATCATCCAAATATGGTTTAATCATACCTGAATTAATTATTCCTGGACTTACACAATTACATCTGATATGTCTTCTTGCATATTCTACTGCAATTGATTTTGTAAACATGGATGTTGCTGCTTTTGTAGATGAGTAAACTGCTAAATGGACTTTAGTTATTGCTCTTTCACCTGCAATAGATCCTACATTAATTATTGAACCACTTTTTACTTCACTCATTTTACTGAGAACTGACTTTGTTATATTGAATAATCCTAACAGATTTACATCTATAATTTTTTTAATTTCCGAATCCCCCATTTTATGAAAATGAATTGGATCGTTGATTGTTCCTGCATTATTTACTAAAATGTCTATTTTCCCATATGTGTCCATAATTTGATTCACAGTTTGCAAAACTTGTGATTCATCAGTTAAGTCACATGAAATTGAGGCAGTTAATTCATTATTTCCAACATCATTCCTGGTTTGCTCTAATTTTTCTAAATCTCTTGCAATTAGAATTACTTTAGCTCCTTCGCCTACAAATTTTTTTACAATGCCTTTACCTATGTCACTTGATGCCCCTGTCACCATTGCTACTTTGTTTTCCAGTTTCATACTATGTATAATCACTTGTAACTTATAGGATTTTTGTAAAATGTTTAAAGGCGCTCTTTTTAAAATTGATTTAAAAAATTAAGATTTTCATGAATTATTTTTTATTGATTTTTCTCATGTATGCAATTATTCCAGTATAATCTATTTCTCCAAATCCTTGATTTACTGCATCGTCGTAAACTTGTTTTGCTTTTTTTAACATTGGTAATTCCAATTCTAATGAATTTGCACTGGATAACATTGTATCAATATCTTTTTTTAAATTTTTTAGAGTAAATGTTGCATCATATTTCCCATCAATCATCTTAAATGCTTTATTTTTACTCATTCCTGTTTTGAAATAAGTCGAATTCAAAATTTCTAGAAATTTTTTGGGGTCTATGTTTGTTTTTTCAACTAACATAATTCCCTCAGATAATGCAAGTGCAAGCATAGTAATTTGTAAATTCATGGCTAATTTAATAGAATGTGCAGCCCCATTATCTCCTAGGAAGAATATTTTGTTTGCAATTTTTTCCAAAATATTTCTACATTGTTCAAAACTTTTTTTGTCCCCCGATACCATCATTACTAACTCTCCTGAAATTGCAACATTTGGACCCCCCATAACTGGAATGTCTAGCTTATTGATGTTATTTTTCAAAAATCTTTCTGAAATTTGTTTTGATTCTAGTGGATCAATTGTACTCATGTCTGCAACAATTAATCCATCATGTGCCCCTTCTGTAATTCCATTACTTTCAAAAGAAATTTCTTTTACCGCATTTGCATCTTTTACTATGATAATGATTAATTCTGATTTTGTTGCAACTTCTTTTGGAGATGTGGCAATAGTGGCACCTTTTTCTTTTAATTGAATTGCTTTCTCTTTTGTTCTATTGAATATTGTAACTTGAAATCCAACATCTAATAGATGCAAAGCAACTGCATTCCCTAGCATTCCAATTCCTATTATTCCAATTTTATTCATGTCTCTCATCTTTTGATTGCATATTTAATGACGTTCTTCATTTTCAACTTCCCATTGATTATTACCAAATCTTGACACTGCAAATTCTAATTGACCAATTGTTTTTTCACCTTTCTTAACTTTTGCAAAATCAAATTTTTTCATTTTGAATAATTTGTCTTTTGGCTTGTATCCTCCTTCA
>Ga0206679_10003941_pt1 | contig 11237 bp, 10 predicted proteins | sample M110012015metaG_FD_155464 | JGI IMG/M metagenome (GOLD analysis project Ga0206679, IMG submission 155464) | Ammonia-oxidizing marine archaeal communities from Monterey Bay, California, United States - M1 100m 12015 | ecosystem: Environmental > Aquatic > Marine > Intertidal zone | place: USA... | reverse complement strand
TCAGACCGATTCCGAGTACGAGACCGTCCCGTTCACCAAGGAGAATGGTTTCCACCCGGACAATTCGGAGTACTTCAACCGCACCGGCGTCAGCGGCGCAACGAGCCTGATGCCCGTCATCTCGAATCCTCAGAACCCCTCCGGTCAGACGCGATCGGGAGAGGAGCTTAGAGAGCTCATCAGGATGGCCGAGCAGCCCGGCAACGGCATCCTGCTCGACGAGGCTTACGAGATGTTTCACTCGCCCTCTGTGAGTGGTATCGAGTTTGTGCAGGACCTCGACAACAGCAACGTCTTCCTCTCGGGGGCCTGCACGAAGGGGCTGCAGTCGCCAGGAATCCGCATAGGCTGGATCATCTCCAGCAAAACCAACATCGAGACGATGTCGAACTACTCTAGCTTCGGCATGGGAGGCGTGAGCCATCCCTCGCAGCACTACGCGGTGAAGCTGCTTGAGCCCGGCCGCGTCAAGCAGGCCCGGAAGGCCGTGGAGCAGCACTACAACTGGCAGCGGGAGCGATATGGGAGTGCATTCGAGGACATGGGGCTCGGCGTCTACACCGGGAACGGCGGATTCTACCACTGGCTCGAGTTGCCCGAAGGCCTCACTAGTGCTGAGTTGAACAAGCGGCTGTTCAAGCGCGGTGCCGCTATCCTATGCGCCTCCGACTGCGACATGGAACGGCCGCATTCCAAGGACCCGAGTTACCAGACGTCGTATCCCCGTTTCTTCCGCTTCTCGTTCGGGCCGTTGCTGCCCGAGACCTTCGATTCCGACATCCGGCTGTTCAGCGAGGTGCTTGAGGAGTACAAGCGGGATGTCGATCACTCGGCTGGGGCGTAGATGTTGTAGGCGTGCAGCGGCGGGGTGTAGATGTGCAGGTTCACGAGTTCGGAATCGGTGTCATTTGAGACTCGGTGGATGTCCGGCTCCTCCGCAGCGCATACCTCACCGGGCTGATAATGCCTGACGTTTATCGGATACGCAAGCCCCTCCTCGTTGGTCTCGTGGATTGTCTCGGTAGATGTGCCGTCGACGATGAGGAAAGCGCAGTCACTGCCAACGTGATCGTGGATCGGGGTCTCCTGACCAGGAAGCCAGCAGACTGCTACGAGTTCATAGAACTTGGATTTCTTGATTACATTCCTCTGGTATCCATCATCGGCGTAGCCGATGCATCGCTTGAGGGCTGGAAGATTGACCTCGAGTCCGTTTAGGTGGTGGTCTAGCTCTGCTAGACCAGGTCTCCTATCGATTGAATCGAGCCATTCGATCAGGCCTGAAAGGCCTGAGCATTCTGCAAGCAGCCCATCTCGAACCTCGGGCTCGAATGTAACCTGAGTTACCACGGCCCTCGGGGGTAGTGGGCCCTCATGACGGTTCCTGCGAAGCAGGAATCCCTCGATTGGGCGTATTCTGGCCTCGTGTGCAGTGCGCAGCACTGGAGTTGTTAGGAATCTCGCTGTGGAGGGAGTAATCTAGTGTCTTCAGCAACACCGGTGATCGGAAAAAACCACCTTTTGAGGGGTTTATTTCCGGATTTCGTAGGATTCTATTATAAATCGTCCACAAAGCCGGCAACTACTCACTTAGGTGAGAGGAAACTGAAAACATGGATATGGATAACATGATGAATGAAATGGGTGGGGCCTTCATGGTTGCCTGGCTTGCTGGTGGAATGGACTCCCTTGGGGGAGCTCTAGTTCTGGCGGCTGCTTGGATGGCTATTGGCGGTGCCCACATACTGCCCGTAATCACTTGGGGCCACATAATGACTGGCGATCTGAGTGATACGGACGCATGGACTGACAACGGAATGCGCTTGGTTGCCCAGGTTGTCGGTGCCGCAATGGCACTGATGATGGTAGGCTCCGGGTCGCACGACGCGGCTGCTGCGCCAGATATGTGGTCATTTGACCTATGGACGGCGCTAGGCGCTGTTGCTGCTGGTGCGCTGCTGTGGACGGTCTACGACCGCTGCGACGCATGGGTTACTGCGTTTGTGATAATGGCAATAGCGATGACTGCGGTTGCAGGCACAGATGATGCTGCAGCTATACCAGCTGCCCTGAACTTTGGCGGTGCTAGTGACATGGGCGGTGCCCTAATTGGCGGTGGCGACGATATGGCTGCCTCGATGGTAGACTGGGTTATGGGCGGCGTATTAGCCGGCGTAGGTGCTTTGGTTGCGACCAAAGTTCCTGATCTAGTCTGATCATTTTAGGAAACTAAACTGGCAGAATTACGTAAGGCGGACTGGGGGGCAAACTGCCTCCCAGTCCAGCCGTTATACTCACCGCCTAAAGCGTTCGCTCACGGTGGATTTTCTCAATTTGTTCACTTGACTAGGGGCAAACTGCTTGTCAGTGCATCGATTTCCGAGCGTGGACCCGGGCCTACGCCTAGTACGGTGACAGTTCCTGAAGGGATCTCTGTGTGACCTGCATCGGTCACCATGTAGCACACCAATCCACAAACTCGGGCATCTCCGAACAGCCTCCTCAATGACTCTAGGTCGGTAGTCTCGCAAACTATCTTCCTCGCCCCATCCCTCATGTAGCGCTTGAGTATCCTCGGCTGCTCGCGCTTGGCCTTCAGAACGCACTCAGCCACAGCATGGCCGCATTGGGCTGCGAGTTTACCCCTAGATAGCTTCAGGTCACTTCGTGTGACCAGCACCATCGTAATCTCAGACTCTGCTCGAGACAGGGTCCCTCACCGCCATTGGAGTCGGGGGTGCGATGTGCCTAGTCATAACTTCGCTGAGAGGGTAGGCCAGCCACGCCACGAAGACTAGATTACCCGCAGCATGCAGTAGGTCGTACGGGATACCAGCCGCCAAATAGACCAGAAACACCTCGCTGCTGAGCGAATGGAGAGCGCTGAGCGAGACTATCCAATCAAATGCGAAGGCTGAGACGGTGGCTAGACCAGCAAGAGCTGGAATCATCATGCGCCCGTCGACGTAGAGTCGGTTCGACAGGGTCGCGCCCACAATTCCCACAACGGACCATCCGGCGGCCTGGTACAGTGACCACAACCCATGCCCCAGCAGCATGTTCGAGCACAGCGCCACCGCTGTTGCTAGTGCCACAGTGCGAGCGGCACCGAAGTGAATGCCGGCCAGTAGCACGATGACAGTAACCGGTTGAACATTAGGTATGGGATCTAGGAGGATGCGTCCTGAGACTGCGAACATACCCAAGAGAACGAGGAGGATTAGGTCACTTCCTGAGGACAATCTCTGCTCTGCCCTCCACAGTGCCCACCCAATCAGAGAGAGCATTGCGATGTTGATTGCGAGCATGCCGTGAGGCCCAAGTGCTACCGCGTGTGCATCGAACATGTACGCCCCCCTCCTAGTGCGATTCAACTTGCACTTCATGGTTGTCCTGCATATGGCATCACCAGGTGTCCACACGCCATGTGATGACGCTGTCAGAGTCTAATTCCAATTCAGTTATCCCAATCAGTGAGAGTGCTCCATTGTGATAGAGTGACCAATATGCACCGCTGAAGTTTCCCGACATCTGGCTGGGATTAACTCCCGCTATCGAGTCAACCATCAGTCCAAATGAGTACTGCGTGGTATTCAGTTGGAAAGCGTCTCCTGTGGAGTTGACTGCTGCATTCAGTAGCGACCAGCCATAGTCATGACCAGAGAATCCGCCGATGCAAGCACCGGTCTCATTCCATTCGTCATCACTCATGAACTCAGACCCATCGTAATCTATGTGTGTGCGGCCGTGTTCAAAGTCCTCGGGTGCCTCGGCTTCAGGGAAGTGGATGCAAACAACCTGTTTGCCGTCCCAAATATCAGGCAGACCAAAGTGCGGATTTTCCTCCTCATCAACCAGCTCCGCGGTCATCCTAGCCCACTCAGTGCTGATTGTAGGGAATGATATGAGCAGTATCACAAGTACCGCTAAGGAGGCTGGTTTCAGCGAGTCGGTCACGGAACCAGAGGTCGGTTGAATCGGTTATTGAACAATCCTAGTCATCCAACTCTGAGATTTTCTTGCGCAGGGCTTCGCTCACGGTCTTGCCGTCTGCTGAGCCACCTAGCTTCTGCATCACAGCACCCATCAACGGGCCCATCGCACCCATCCCGCGCTCACCAATCATGTCCATGTTCTCGGCCACAACCTCCTCAACTGCAGCCTCCACTGTCCCGGTGTTTGCTGGAGTGAACCCGGCTTTCTCGGCCTGCTGCGCAAACCACTCGAGCCGTTCCTTGAATTCGGTGTCAGTTGAGGGCGGTCCTTCCAACCATAGTTTGCGCGCCAGAGGAACCAGTCCTTCGCGTGTGATGATGCCTTCCTCACGCGCGTGCACGGCTAGAATGAGGACTGGCCACGCGATCTCCGATTCGTCGCGTCCGGTGCCTTCGGCTATCTCTGCACGAGTGTTGTCCAGAATCACTGAGCCCCACGCCTTGGCAGGTACCGGTGGGCATCCGCACGATCCACCCTCGGCTCCCGTAATCAGAACGTCATCCATCTCGGAGCCGAGGATGGCTTCCATCTGGTTCTGGGAGAGGTCGAGGTTCTGTAGTCGCTCGCGCCTCTGTTCAGTGCTCAGTGGTAGGTTACCTCGGATGTCGTCCCAGTGCCCAAGAGAGACCTCCAGAATCGGGATGTCGGTCTCGGGGTACATCCGCGCCCCTCCGGGAAGCGGTCGCATGGCTGTCGTCGTTCCATCAGCGGGCTGCCCCTTCCTGATTACGACATTACGGACCTCCTGGGGGATTCTGTGATAGGCACCTCGGGCGCGCTCAACCACCGCTTCCAGGGCAAGATTGGACTGCCATGCCGGAGCCACGCAGAGCACGAAGGCATCAGACCCATCCAAGGAAAGAGTCTGGCGGACCTCTGAAACCTCTGTTTCTGATATACCGTAAGCAGGGAGTTCGTCAGAGTGAAAGATTCCGGCAACTCCTGCCAACCTAGCTGCACTGGCGAGTTCCCTGCCGAGTCGAGGAAGCTGAGCTCCATCGCTGTCGAGTCGCTTGCTTCCGATCTTTCCGTCGAAACCAGGTAGTGCTACTCCCTGCACCGCCGCGCCCCCGGAGAGCGCGTCCTGGACCATCTCCGACTCGCAGTTTACAAAGCAGCCTGTGAGATCGTGAATATTGAGAGGGAGACGCGATGATGCGGCAGCGGCCACTCTGTTTTCGATGGGGATCTCGTCGTCGTCCCTGTCTGAAGGCAGAGGGGATAGGTTGGCCTCGTTTCGGAGTTCATTTGCAAGCCTGTACATATGCAACTGACGTGCCATCTCGAGGCTGATTATCCGCGGTATCCAATCGAGGTCCTGACAGCCTTTGATCTCCACTCGGTCGCCACATGCTATGCTCACATTGAGGTCCTGTCTGATGGAGCCTAGCCCCCTTCTCACCTTGCGGGTGTCCCGAAGCAGCGTGCCCAAGGCAAGTGCGGTCTCCTTGGCATGCTCAGGGGTCTGCACATCCGGGGCCGTAGCGACCTCGACGAGAGGCATTCCTAGCCTGTCGAGAGTATAGAAGACCGTTTCGCCCGAAGAAGAAGGCTGGGTATCCAGTTTTCTGGCTGAGTCCTCCTCTAGGCATATCACATCCACGCCGACCTCTCCGGAGGGAGTGTTTACCGTGCCGTCGGTAGCGATGAGTGTGGTACGCTGGAAACCACTGGTGTTAGATCCGTCCACCACCGTCTTACGCATAGCCTGCAGGGCTGAGACTGGTTTCGCATCCATCATCGCAGCCATGGTCAGAACCACATCGACTGCGTCGCCATCATGCTCGAGAGGAGGGGCCTCGTCCATCTCAATCAATCCAGCGTTGGGGGACTGGACATAGACGAAAGAACGGTTCCTCCTCTGCTCGAAGCGAGCAGCAATATCGATCTGGCCCGCCTCACCCTCGGACGCTCTCAGACGGCGGCTCGACCGAGACCAGTCATCAGGCACCTCGTCGATACCGTAGTCGAACAGCTCGCTTGGCATCCTAGAGTGCAGCTTCCCGGTGGCCAGTTGCTGGTGAATCTCCAATCCGCACATGAATCCGAGTCCAATTGGATCGAGGTTCTGCGGGTTGTCGACATCGCCGCGCGGCTCCAATGCCATCGGCCTCCAGAGAAGGCCCTGTTCAATAGACTCAGCGGGCGAACTGATACACATCGTTGCGAGGACTGAACACCTCGCCGCTCATCCGGAGATGGGAGAGCACATCATCAACGGTAGTCTCAGGGACCTTCCTGACCGAGGCCCTGTTGTAAATTTCTGTGAGGTTAGCTGTCCCGTCGCCCTCCGAGCAGATATCCCGAATAATGCTGCGGACTATGGCATTGGTAGTCCGTGCGCTGGCAGAGACTCCCGAATAGAGCTCTGACTCATCCTCGATTCCGGACTCCTCCCTCCAGTGCCTGAATACCGCGAGAGCTACCCTCGCATCCTCGGAGGAGGCTGTATCCCTGAGATGCATCCGAGCGTGAGCCTCGGTAAGGCGGATGAGAGCCTCAAGAGCGCGAGCTGTAATTGGTATGACCTCAGACTCCCCCATCTGGTCATCACGCCCATAGGACTGGCGTTCATTGGTGTAGTAACTGAGTATCTCGGCTCTGGCGTTTTCGTCGAGGTCAGGGTGGATGTTGCGCTTGGCGTAGGCGATGTACTTACGAAGGAACTCGAGAGTGAAATGTTCGGTCTCATCGACAGCAGTGGCGAATATCTGATCCACCTGTCCCTCAGTGGGATCGAGGTCGAGGGCTTCCTCAATCTTGAATTCGCTGACTCCTTGAGTCCTCATATCCAGAATGTGCCGGGCAATCCTCTCATCGTCCTCGACCTTGACCTCGTCCCTAATCATCCATATGATGTCGAAACGTGAAGCCAGAGGCGGGGGAAGACCGGTCTCGTTGAAAGAGCGCATGACACTCTGATTTGGCCCTCTCTTGGAGAACCTCCCCTCTTTGGGGTTCGCCGCGGCAAGGATTGAGCACCTAGATGGAAGAGTAGCGGTGATTCCTCCCTTGGCCACATGTATCTCCTGCTGTTCCATGGCAGGGTGCATGACCTTCCTGTCCTCATCGCTAATCTTGTCGAACTCATCGATTGCCGCCAAACCTCTGTCGGACAGAGGTAGGACGCCCGCCTCCAAAGCGAATCTGCCGTCTCCGAAAGCATCTCTGACCGCAGCCGCGGTCAAACCGGCTCCTGAAACCCCTCCTCCAGAAGCCAATTTTCCTCGTGGAGAGAGCTTTGACATGTAATTCAAGACTTGGGATTTGGCTACACCAGGGTCACCCATCAGGAGGATGTGTATGTCCCCTCTTGTTCGAGTCCTGTCGGGATTTATTCGAGACACGCCTCCGAACAACTGTAGAGCCAACGAGCGCTTGACATAGTGCATCACCCCAGTGGCGAACACCGAGGGTGCTATCGACTGCTGCATGAGTTTCATCAAATCCTCCCTCCTGGAGATTTCGAGTATCTCATCCCTGTCCTCCTCACTGATTTGGATTTCATTGAACGGGATGCTCTCATGCTCGGAACTAATCAGATGGTAGATGATGTCGAACATGGGGGTTTTCCGGTTGCGGCGGACCTCGCTGCGAACCACGGGCATCACATTCGCCACTACCCTCTCTCCGGGTAAATGCCGGTTCACCTGATCTCCCTCGACAAGGACAGAGGCACGAGTGGGCTGTGCCCCACTGGGCACATTTTCAGGAAGCTCCTGTATCTCTATCCACTGGTTGTTGACCATTCTGGAGATGTTGACCACGAGATTGAATCTCGTCGGGTTGTCCTTTGAGTTCTTACTTCCTCCACACCCGGAGTCGGCCGGGCATCGCAGAGGTTCAACCAGTTCCCTCTCGTTCTTTTGACTGACCTCAATGGTGTTGCCGCAAGCCTCGCAAGTGAAGACGGCTATGTGCAGGCGCGGCTTGAGGTCGGAGATTTTGGTGATGATGGCATCGACGCTGCGCAGGCGCTCGATGTCGGCAGTGCCGATCTCACGTAGAGGTCTCTTGCTATCTCGAGGTAGTTCACCGACTCGTAGCACAGCATCGATGTCTTCACCCCTCTCTCGGCATATCTCTATGAGGGTTTGAGAGCCGCGATCGAGAATCTGACGGGGGTGCTCCAACACGTCGTCAGCGAACTCCGGGTCGAAGGCCTGCAGTTCGTGGAAGGGGATTTCCAAGTAAGGAGGAGCTTGTTTAGAAAGTAGGAGGAGGATCTGATTCTCCTTGGCCTCAGTGAGGAATGTTCGCCATCTGGCTGAGGAGTCGTGTGCCGCCATTGTCATGTTTTCACCGCCGGGCTTCGCGGGTCCGATGTGATGGTCTATGAACAGTGCGTATGGGAAATCCTACCCCTGCTGTTCCAGTGGAAAAAAACTGCTCGGACAGGGCGTCGAATGGGGCACTGGGGGCTTCCACTGCAGGTGCTTGGCTGATTCGGCCGAGGCCCACGGGAAAATCACCTTGGGTGGCATTCAAGCACTGTTACACAATCGCCCACTCATGGAACACACGCGTTCAGGAAGTGACATCCTCGTGCGAATTGACCCTGGGGAAGAAATTCACGCGGCACTAAAGGAACTGGCAGATGATCTTGGATTTGATGCGGCCGCTATCACAAGCGGTATTGGTCGAACTCGTGAAAATCAATATGGCTACATGGATGAGGAAGGCGTTTACCAAAGACGGTCTTTGGACCTCCCATCAGAATTGGTGAGTCTCTCCGGCAATATTGCTCGCACGCTGGAAGGAGACGCATTCACCCATATCCACTGCTGCTGGTCTGATGATGACAATAACGTCCATGCTGGTCATTTGTTTCAAGCGACGGTTCATGTTGTAGCTGAAATACACATCAGGGTCATGGATCATGCCTCCATGACGCGTTGTCCTCTTGCTGAGTTTGAGTTATTGGGTCTGGAATTTGACTAGAACGAATGCGATGGACGAATGATGCGAGTTCTTCGGACTCTCTTTCTGTCGAATCGAATGATTTCAGTGACTGGTGCCACCTAAGAAGTACTCACCAATCTCTGGGTCTGTGAGAATATGGCTGGCATCGCCAGTGTGGACAATCTTACCGTTTGCAATGATGTAGCCGCGATCAGAGCGTGACAGGGACAGTCTAGCATTCTGCTCTACAATCAGAACTGTAATTCCCTGCTCGCGCAGAGAGTCTATCCTGTCTATTATCTGCTGCTGGTAAAGCGGAGATAGTGCGGCCGTGGGCTCGTCTAGTAGGAGGAAGCTGGGATTCGAAATCAGGGCCCTAGATATGGCTAGCATCTGGCGCTCACCGCCTGATAGAGAAGCTGCTACGTCGTAGACTCTGTCTTGGAGATCGGGGAACATCTCGAGAGCCCTCTCAATCCTATCATTCAGGGTAGAACTGTCTAGTAAATTACCTCCCATCTGTAGGTTCTCTTGGACAGACAGCGAGGGGAACACATTGTCCACTTGTGGGACATAAGCTATGCCATGGTTCACCAGCTGGTCCGTTCTCCATCCAGATACATCATTACCTCGGTACTTGACATCGCCAGAATAGTAGGTGGCGATTCCGAAGATAGTTTTGATTAGCGTCGACTTACCACAACCGTTCGGGCCGATTACTGTGACAAACTCGCCCTCATCTACGTACATGTCTATGCCGTGCAGAATCCGGACCGATCCGTATCCTCCTTCAAGGTCATTCACTTCGAGAACTCTGGTCATGCCCCTCCCTCCTGCGGCTCATCGCTTGCTCCTAAGTAGGCCTCGATGACTTCTCTGTTGCCCCTGACCTCATCTGGCGTGCCCTGCATCAGAATCTCTCCTTCGTTCATTACGATGATGCGATCGACTCCCTGTCTGAGGATGAAGTCCATGTTATGCTCAATGATGAGGACCGAGATTCCGGTTTGGTCAACGATATTCCTCAGGTTGTTGAATATCTTCATTGCGAGTGGGCCGGCAACTCCTGCCACCGGCTCGTCGAGCAACAGGAGCTGTGGATCGCCCATCATCGAGCGGCCGATGTCAACCAGTTTGCTCTGCCCACCAGACAATTCGCTTGTCAGGTTAGGCGCCATGTGCGGGACCTCGAGTTGGTCTAGGTTTGTGTATGCCTTCTCTAGGCGCTCAGTCTCAGCTGGATTCGAATACGGTGCGAAGGCTGATCTGATCTTATCGATTATGTTTGAGCCAAACTGACCTCTTGGCGGGACCATTAGATTCTCTACAACTGTCATCTGACGCCACAGTCTTGTGTGCTGGAACGTCCTAGTCATCCCGAGGTTCTGAATCTGATCGGGCCGTAGGTCAGAGATGTCTTGGCCGAACATTTCAACGGTGCCAGAAGTCTGTCTCAGAAGACCACTGATGCAATTGAATGTCGTTGATTTTCCACATCCGTTGGGACCTATCAGGCCCACGAACTCCCCCTCTCCAATCTCGAAGGATATATCATCGACCGCTACAAGACCACCGAACTCCTTTCTTAGGCCCTCGACCTTGAGCACTGCATTCACTGGGTATCACCTCCAGATTCGGTGTTCAAGGGATGCTCTGAGGGACGGAGAGGCCTGCTGGGAACCTCGGGTAGCAGTCCCTTCGGGTTGTACTTGAGAGAGAAGAGCATTAGGGCGCCAATAAGGAGAAGTTTGACGTACGCCATACTAGGTCCCAAGATAGAGACGTTGCCCTCGAAGTTTGTCGCGATTTCTATTGACTTCTCTCCTAAGAAAATGGCAGTAAAGGCAAATACAATAGTACCCCAGACTCCTGTCTCTATGATTGCCCTGGATCTAATTGCCAAGCCTATGACAGTGAGTATCAAGAATGTCTTCGTGACACCCCATTGGCTAGTGATAAGCCACCTATACAAACTGTCTATTTGGAATGTGGTTGAGTAGAGGGGTAAATCAGAAGTGCTTGCAGCGACTAGTACGTTGAATAGGAACTCCATCAACACGATGATGAAGGCTCCAATTACCATTCCTCGATTATTCGCAGCCCCTCCGATAATGAATGCGGCCCAAACAAGGAAGGTCGACTTTGCAGGAGACATGAACGAGGCATCGAAACCTGTTAACTTCCAGGCCCACAGGGCGCCTGCCAACGCAGCGATGGCCGCTCCCAAGGCAAGACTGGCTGCCTTGTTAGTAAGCACGTTGTGTCCATGGTGTTGTGCAACATCCTCATCCTCGCGAATCGCCTTTAGTATCCGGCCCCATGGAGAGGCTAGAAGAGTA
>Ga0206679_10003940_pt1 | contig 11239 bp, 10 predicted proteins | sample M110012015metaG_FD_155464 | JGI IMG/M metagenome (GOLD analysis project Ga0206679, IMG submission 155464) | Ammonia-oxidizing marine archaeal communities from Monterey Bay, California, United States - M1 100m 12015 | ecosystem: Environmental > Aquatic > Marine > Intertidal zone | place: USA... | reverse complement strand
TCGAGATGATATAAAAAAAGAGATTAAACAAAGAAGGCTAGAAGAAATTATTAATCTTCAACAAAAACATAGCAAAGAAAGAAACCAAAGATTCTTGAATTTAACATGTCATGTTTTAATTGATAAATCTTCAAAAAAGTCAGATGGTTTTTGGAGCGGAAGAACTAGTGAAAATAATGTAGTTGTATTTCCAAAAGAAAACTACTCTCCTGGAGATATTGTGCAGGTAACAATTGAAGACTTTACTTCTGCTACATTAATCGGTAAAGCAAAAAATAAATCATTAGCTATTTAATATGGAATCTATTCAATCTGTTAAACAAAGATTTGGAATTATTGGAAATAATAATAAACTAAACAGAGCACTTGAAAAATCAATTCAAGTCTCGAATTCTGATATTTCTGTTCTCGTAACTGGTGAGAGTGGTGTTGGTAAGGAGAATATTCCTAAAATAATTCATCAATACTCTCACAGAAAACATGCTAAGTATATCGCAGTTAACTGTGGAGCAATTCCAGATGGAACAATTGACTCTGAATTATTTGGACATGAAAAAGGTGCTTTTACAGGTGCAACTAGTAACAGGAGTGGATATTTTGAAGTTGCTGATGGAGGAACTATTTTTTTAGATGAAGTTGGTGAACTTCCTTTGTCTACTCAAGTAAGATTATTAAGGATTTTAGAAAGTGGTGAATATATTAAAGTAGGATCATCAAAAGTAGATAAAACCAATGTAAGAATAGTTGCTGCTACAAATACTAATATGGATGATGCGATAAGGTCTGGAAAGTTTCGAGAAGATCTTTTTTATAGATTAAGCACAATAATTATAAACATTCCTCCTTTAAGAGAAAGGAAAGAGGATATTCCAATTTTATTTAGAAAATTTGCATCAGACTTTGCCCAAAAATATAACATGCCTACTTTAAGGCTTGATGAAAAAGCTGAAGAGCTTTTATGTCAAAATGAATGGAGAGGAAACATAAGGCAGTTAAGAAATATCGCTGAACAAATGTCTATACTTGAGAAAGAAAGATTATTAAAAAGTGAACAATTAAATGCTTACTTACCAGATAAAACCAGTAGACTTCCAGCTACACTTAATAGTATTAAAAACGAGTCTGGATCATTTTCATCAGAGAGAGAGATTTTATATAAAGTTTTGTTTGATATGAAAAGTGATTTAACTGATTTAAAACAATTAACTTTAGAGTTAATCAAAAATGAAGATTCAAGTGAAGTTAAAGAAAAAAATCAAGGTTTGATTGAAAAAATTTATGGTGATCCTAGCTCTAAAAATAAGGATATTTCACATGAAATAGATTCTGTAAATATTAAAGATCCTGCTTTGAGCGTTGAAACAAATGAAATTGAAAATTCTGAAAAATTTGAATATGCTGAAACCATTGAAGAAGAAGAGACACTTTCACTTTTAGATAAAGAAATTGAAATGATCAAACAAGCATTAGTCAGAACTAAAGGAAGAAGAAAACTAGCATCTAAAGAACTAGGAATTTCTGAAAGAACTCTTTATAGAAAAATTAAACAACATAAATTAGGAGATATAAATGAACTTTAAACAACTCTTTATTGGTTTATACTTAATTGTTACTTCATGCGGAATTTATTCTTTCACTGGATCATCTATTCCTGTTGGAGCAGAAACTTTTCAAGTAAACTATTTTGAAAATAATTCCGGGGGTAAGCCAGGATCAACAATTGAACCAGGACTTGATAGAGACTTTACTATTGCACTTCAAGACCTTATAGTTAACCAAACAAGTTTAAGTCTTGTTAATGAAGGTGGAGATTTACTCTATGAGGGGGAAATAACTGAATTCAGCATAACTCCAATGGCAGCAACTGCTGAAATTAAAGCTGCACAGAATAGACTTACAATGAAAGTTAGTTTAAATTATGAGAATAAACTAAATGAAGAAGATAATTTCAAAAAACCTTTTTCTTTTTATTATGATTTTCCTGGTAATCTTCAACTATATGATATTAAGGATGCGGCTTTAGTTGATATTTTTGAAAGAATTACTCAGGATATTTTTAATGAAACACTGGCAAAATGGTGATATATGGTATCTGAAAAATTTAACTACATTATTAATAATTTTAACCCAAAAGATAACAATCAGTTGTCTGATTTAAAACACCTCTTTAATAAGTATCCTTATTCTCAGACCATATCTGCCTATTACCTTAAATCGATTAAAAGTCAAGGTGTGAATAACTTTTCTCGTATCCTTAGTAAAGCTGCAATTCTATCATTTGATAGGGCAAATTTGAAAAATTGGATGACTACTGAAATTTTTTTAGATAATAAAAAAGAGATTGACAAAGATTTAGAAGACAAATTTACTTTTCTTGATTGGTTTGATAAAATTTCTAATAAGAGTGATAGTAAAATTGATGAAAAATTAAACCTAATTGAAACCTTTATTGATAAGAAATCAAATTTAATAATTAAAAAGAAAGATTCTGAATATAAATTCAAACCCAAAGAACATGATAAAAATGATCCTGAGTTAATTACAGAGACCCTTGCTAAGATATTAACTAATCAAAAAAAATACAAAAAAGCTATCAAAGCTTATAAAATATTAAGTTTGAAATATCCAAAAAAAAGTAGTTTCTTTGCAGACCACATAAAGAAAATTAAACGTTTAGAAAAAAAATAAAATAATGGGAACATTCTGGATATTTATTTCGCTGATACTTTTTGTCTGTTTTCTTTTAATACTCGTCGTAATGGTTCAAAATCCTAAAGGAGGAGGTCTTTCTTCAACATTTGGAGGAGGTCAACAACAAATTGGTGGAGTGCAAAAGACAACTGACTTTCTTGATAAAAGTACATGGGTATTAGCAATAGTACTTGGTTCATTAATTCTTATTTCTAATGTCTCTCTTATAAATGATGTTAATGATTCAGAATCTATTTTGATAGATATTGAAGAAACAATTCCAGAGATTCCAGAGATTCCAGAGATTCCAGAGAATACTGGAGAAAACAACTAATTAATTTATTGTGTCAAAATGTCATTAAAATGTTATTGGCATAGTTTATGAAAAATATTTAAAAAAAAGATAGTTATGAGTAAAATAAATATTAAACCATTAGCAGACAGAGTTTTAGTTGAACCCTCAGAGGCTGAGACTAAGACATCTTCTGGGATTATAATTCCAGATACTGCAAAAGAAAAACCTCAAAGAGGAAAAATAGTAGCTGTTGGTCCGGGCACAAAGGAAAACCCTATAACAGTTAAAGTTGGAGATATTGTACTTTATGGAAAATACTCAGGAACTGAGCTACAACATGATGGAGTAGACTACTTGATTATGAAAGAAAGTGATATTCTAGCAATTGTTTAATTAAAAATCTAAAAAAATGGCAAAAAAAATTGAATTTGATATAGAAGCTCGTGAAGGCATAAAGCGAGGAGTAGATGCTTTAGCAAATGCTGTTAAAGTTACTTTAGGCCCTAAAGGTAGAAATGTTATTATTGGGAAATCTTTTGGCGCACCTCAAGTAACTAAAGACGGTGTAACTGTTGCAAAAGAAATTGAGCTAAAAGATAATCTTGAAAATATGGGGGCTCAAATGCTTAAAGAGGTAGCTTCTAAAACTAATGATTTAGCTGGAGATGGAACAACAACTGCAACAATATTAGCGCAATCAATAGTAAATGAAGGATTAAAAAATGTTGCTGCAGGAGCAAACCCAATGGACCTTAAAAGAGGTATTGATAAAGCAGTTACATCTGTAGTTCAAGATCTAGAAAAGCAATCAGTAGAAATTGGGAGTGCATCTGATAAAATCCTACAGGTAGCTAGTATCTCTGCAAACAATGATTCGTCAATAGGGACTCTAATTACTGAAGCTTTTGAAAAAGTAGGAAAAGAAGGTGTTATTACAGTTGAAGAGGCAAAAGGTACTGAAACTTACGTTGATGTAGTTGAAGGAATGCAGTTTGATAGAGGTTATATCTCTCCATATTTTGTGACAGATTCAGAAAAAATGGAAGCTGATCTTGAAACTCCTCAAATACTAATTACTGATAAAAAGATATCAGTTATGAAAGATTTACTACCTATACTTGAACCCGTTGCTCAATCTGGCAAACCTCTTTTAATTATTGCAGAAGATATAGATGGTGAAGCACTTGCAACATTAGTGGTTAATAAACTTAGAGGTTCTCTTAAAATTGCTGCAGTTAAAGCTCCTGGTTTTGGTGATAGAAGAAAAGCTATGCTTGAAGATATTGCTATACTAACAGGTGGTACTGTAATTTCAGAAGAAAGAGGCTTTAACTTAGAGAGCGCAACACTTGATATGCTTGGAACCGCTGAAAAAGTAACAATAGATAAGGATAATACCACTATTGTTAATGGTTCAGGTAAGTCAAAAGACATAAAAGATAGAGTTAACCAAATAAAAGCTCAAATTGAATCAACAACATCTGATTATGACAAAGAAAAGCTTCAAGAAAGACTTGCAAAACTCTCAGGAGGTGTTGCTGTTCTTTATGTAGGGGCTCCTTCTGAAGTTGAAATGAAAGAAAAAAAGGATCGAGTTGATGATGCTTTACATGCAACCAGAGCTGCTATAGAAGAAGGAATAGTTGCTGGTGGTGGTGTTGCATTGCTAAATTCTGGATCTGAATTTGATAAAATTAAGTCTAGTAATAGTGATGAGGCAACTGGAATCAAAATAATCAATAAAGCAATTGAAGCACCTCTTAGAATAATAGTCGAAAACTCTGGAGAAGAAGGTTCAGTAGTTATGTCGAAAGTCCTTGAAGGTAATAAAAACTTTGGGTATGATGCTAAAGAGGGTAAATTTGTTGATATGCTAAAAAATGGAATCATTGATCCTAAAAAAGTTGTTAGAGTTGCTTTAGAAAATGCTGCTTCAGTAGCTGGAATGATTTTAACAACAGAATGCGCATTAGTTGACATCAAAGAGGAGACTCCTCCTCAAATGCCTCCAATGGGTGGCGGGGGAATGCCAGGAATGATGTAATTAACACTTAAATAAAAAAACCCTGCTAACTTTAGCAGGTTTTTTTTTGTAATTTAGAATTTGATTATTTAATGAAGAAAATTACTTCCGCTTTAATTTCTGTTTTTGATAAATCTGGTCTTGATCAGATAGTTAATAAACTTAATGGCTCTGGGATAAAGTTATATTCTACAGGTGGTACTTACGATTATATTAAAAAACTAAATATTGATATTAAAAAAGTTGAGGATTTAACTAGTTATCCTTCAATTTTAAACGGCAGAGTTAAAACACTTCATCCAAAAATATTTGGAGGAATATTAAAAACTGATTCTAAATCAGATAAAAATGATGCTGAGAAATATGATATCCCAGATATAGATTTGGTGATTGTTGATCTATATCCCTTTTCTGATACTGTAAAAAAAACTGATGAAGTTGATGAAATAATTGAAAAAATTGATATAGGGGGGGTGTCCCTAATTAGGGCAGCAGCAAAAAATTATAAATCTGTACTTTGTATATCATCAAAATCACAATACCAAGATTTAATAAACCTTTTGGATAAAGATGCTGGTTCAAGTATAATAACTCGAAAAGAATTTGCAACTAAAGCTTTCGAAAATACAATGAATTATGACTCTGAAATATCTAAATACTTTAATAACACCAGTTTAATAAAGAAAAAACTCAGATATGGTGAAAACCCTCATCAAGAAGGTGTTTTTATTGGAGATATCAATAAAAATTTAAATCAATTACATGGAAAAGAAATTTCTTTTAATAATCTTTTAGATATTGATTCTGCAATTAACTTAATAAAAGATTTAAGTTTTGAAGAAAATGTTTTTGCAATATTAAAACATAATAATCCATGTGGAGTTGCAATTAGATCAAAGTTAGTTGATGCATACAAAGATTCTCTGTCGAGTGACAATGTATCTGCATTTGGAGGAGTTCTGGCAACTAATAGTAAAATAGATTTTGAAACAGCTAATGAAATAAATAAGTTATTTTTTGAAATATTAATTGCGCCATCATTTGAACAAAATGCTTTAGATATATTAAAATCTAAAAAAAACAGAATAATACTAAAATTAACTCAATATCCTAATAATGAATCTAATTATAGAAGTTGTTTAGGTGGTGAGTTAAGACAAACCGTTGATAAGATAGTCGATAGTTCAGAAAATTTTAAAATTGTCACTAAAACATCACCCAATAAATCAATAACAGATGATTTAGTTTTTGCTTCAGTTATTTCAAAGCATACCAAATCAAACTGTATAATATTAGTAAAAGACTATAAATTAATAGGTTCTGGCATGGGTCAGGTATCAAGAATAGACGCATTAAACCACGCAATTGAAAAATCTAAAAAATTTGGATTTCAATCAGACTTAACAAGCTGTGTTATGGCAAGTGATGCTTTTTTCCCTTTTAAAGATTGTGTTGAACTTGCACACGCTAATAATATTAAAAATATAATCCAGCCTGGGGGATCAATTAGAGATAATGAATCAATTAATTTTTGTAATAAACACAAAATGACAATGGTTTTTACCGGAACTAGACATTTTAGGCATTAATTTATAATATTTCACTAAATTTGAAGTCCAATTAATTTTAAACTAAACAATGGGAATCTTTACAGAGGAAATAGCTATTGACCTTGGTACAGCAAATACTTTAATCATTCATAATGATAAAGTAGTTATTAATAGTCCTTCTGTTGTTGCGATTGATAGAACTACTAATAAAATTATTGCTATTGGTGAAGAAGCTAATATAATGCAAGGGAAAACACATGAAAACATTAAAACTGTTAGACCTTTAAAAGATGGCGTAATAGCAGATTTTGAAGCATCTGAACAGATGATTAGTACTCTTATTAAGAGTATCCCAACTCTTAAAAAAAGATGGTTTTCTCCTTCTTTAACAATGGTTATTTGTATCCCCTCAGGAATAACTGAAGTTGAGATGAGAGCTGTAAAAGAATCTGCTGAAAGGGTTAATGGGAAAGATGTCTATCTAATCCATGAACCGATGGCTGCAGCTATAGGTATAGGTGTTGATATTTTTAAACCAAAAGGGAATATGGTTGTTGATATTGGTGGAGGAACAACTGAAATAGCTGTGATTGCTCTTTCTGGTATTGTTTGTGAGAAATCGATAAAAGTTGCAGGCGATGTCCTAACAAATGATATTGTTTACTACATGAGAACTAAACATAATTTATCTATAGGTGATAGAACTGCAGAAAAAATTAAAATTAATGTTGGGTCCTGTAGTGAGAAGTTAGATTCTCCTCCAGAGGATATGCATGTTCAAGGAAGAGATCTATTGTCTGGTAAACCAAAAGAAAAAATAATTTCTTATATAGAGGTAACAAAGGCAGTTGACAAGTCAGTAATAAGAATTGAAGACTCTATAATGGAAACATTATCTCAAACTCCTCCTGAATTAGCTGCTGATATATATAATACTGGTATTTACCTTGCTGGAGGTGGAGCTCTTTTAAGAGGTCTGGATGAGAGACTATCAAAGAAAACTGACCTTCCTGTATATATTGCTGAAGATCCACTTCAGGCAATAGTTAGAGGAACTGGGATTTGCTTAAAAAATATTGAAAAGTTTAAATCGGTTCTAATTAAATAAGATTTAATGCAGTCAATAATTAATTCTATTATAAAGTATAGGAACTTAATTATTTATCTTTTATTATTATTTTTCTCATTTAATAATTTATATAATAAGAGTGGCTTACATTTTTTAAAGATTGGGAATATCTCAATTAGCATTGCAGGATTTTCAGCAAATATAATTGATGATTTCAAAAGCTATTTTGATCTAATCAATGAAAACGAATTATTAAAAAAAGAAAATCTAATTCTTAAAAAAAATGAATTAGAAAATTATAGGAACAATACTATTCCTAAATCCGAATCTCTCTTTCCTTCCACTATATCGGCTAATATTATTAGAAATACTACAAATAAAAAGAGAAATTTTATTTTAATTGATAAAGGGTCTAATGATGGGGTCTCAATAGATAGAGGTGTTATAAACTCTTTAGGAATAATTGGAATTATAAATAATGTCAGTAATGATTATTCAAGTATTATTTCAATTTTAAATTCAGATTTAAAAATTAATGCAATTATAGAAAGATTATCAACAGTTGGATCACTTTACTGGGATGGATATAGTCCAAAAAAAATGATTCTTTCTGATATCCCATCTAGTAATCAAATAAAAATAGGAGATACAATTGTTACAGGCGGCATGTCTTTTTACTTTCCTAAAGGAATTCCTATAGGATTAATTTCAAATTATAAAACTAATATTACTGAGGGTTATTTTGAGATTGAAGTTTCATTATTTAATGATTTTTCTTCTTTAAACAATGTTTATATTCTAGATAAACTTGATAACGAACAAATAAATAAATTAATTTCAAATTGAATCAAGAAAATCTAAAATTATTCAGCTCTTTTGTTATCATAATGATATTACAGATTTCTGTTTTCAATAATATGAATCTATTTGAGATCATTAATCCAAGTTTTTATCTTTTGATATTTATTTTATATAGGACGACATTTAATAAGACCTCACTTATACTATTAGGTTTTGTAGCTGGTATAATTATAGATTTAACATCTCAAAGCTATGGATGTCATACAATTGCAGCCATTACAGTTTGTTATATGAGAGGAATAATAGAAAATTACTGCTTTGGTGTTAATGTTCATCTTGGAAAAGCTATGCTATCAGGTGTACCTTTATTCAATAGAATAACTTTTTTCCTTATAATAATATTATTACATCAACTTATTTATTACTCTCTTATTTTTTTCAGTTTTAATTTTATTGATACTATAATCTTATATACATTATTAAACTCAATTATTACTTTTATTGTAATTTGGACAATAACTAAAATTTTCTACGATATAAAAAGATGATTAGAAAAAACTTGCTTATTTGGATAACAATAATTACTTCTATAATCTTTATTTCTCGTCTTGCATATCTTCAATTATCATATGATTTTTACAAATCAGCTTCAAGTAATAATGCTGTTCAAGAATTATCAGTTTATCCTGAAAGAGGTCTTATTTTTGATAGATATGGAGAATTAATTGTATCTAATCAACCAATGTATGAGTTAATTCTAATCCCAGAAAACTTATCTGAATTTGATACCCTTGAGCTAAGTAAAATACTGAGAATTGAAAAAATGAATCTAATAAAAAAAATCTCAGACGCATTTAGTTATTCAAAAAAAGTTCCATCAATTATAAAAGGACAAATTACCCGAGAGGAAAATGCCTTATTACAAGAAAAGATATGGAAGTTTAATGGATTTTATATAAGGAAAAAGTCAACAAGAGATTATATTCTTCCAATTGCAGGTAATTTAATTGGGTATATAGGAGAGGTTAACCCTGATGAAATAGAGAAGGATAAATATTATGAAAAAAGTGAAAATATAGGGAAACAGGGCATCGAAAAATATTATGAAAATGAATTAAGAGGAACCAAAGGAATGCAATTTTTGCAAAAAAATAGATTTAATAAAATTATTGGTCCTTATAATAATTCCTTAAATGATATACCTGCTAAAAAATCAAAAAATTTAACTCTTACTATTGATTCTGAATTACAAAAGTATGCTGAGAAATTAATGGAAAATAAAAGAGGAGGAATAGTTGTTATAGAACCTCAAACTGGTGAAGTATTAAGCCTAGTTAGCTCACCGGTATATAACTTAAACATGCTCTTAGGTGCAAATAGAACAAATAATTATAATACTCTATTAAGAGATACGATTAATAGGCCATTATTTGATAGATCGTTACTAGCACAATACTCTCCTGGCTCTCCATTAAAAGTTATAAATGCTTTAATAGCTCTTCAAGAAAACGTAATTGATAATAACACTTCATTTACATGCTATGGAGGTCACTATTATGCTAGAAATGCATTTATGCGATGTCATAATCCATATGGAACAGTTAGTAATTTAAAAGCTGGGATATATAATTCCTGTAATACCTTTTTTGCTAAAACATATAAGAGAATAATTGAAAAATATGAATCTCCTGCAGAAGGACTTGATTCTTGGTCTAATCATTTAAAAAGTTTTGGACTAGGAAATTATCTTGGTTATGATTTACCTATAGGTAATACTGGATTTATTCCAGGATCCGATTACTATAATAGTTTATATGGAGAGAATAGATGGGGAGCCTCAACAATAATTTCTAATTCAATTGGTCAAGGAGAAGTTCTTACAACTCCAATTCAAATGGCTAATATTGTTTCAGCAATTGCTAATAGAGGCTTTTATATAAAGCCCCATTTTGTCAAGAAAATTGATAATGAACAGGTGAAATCTTTTGAAAAAAATTCTACATCAATTGATCAAGAAAACTTTGATATTGTTATACAGGGGATGTTTGATGTTGTTGAAAGAGGAACTGCTAGAATTGCAAAAGTTAATAATATAAAAATTGCTGGAAAAACTGGTACAATTGAAAATTATACTATAATAAATAATGAAAGAAAGCAACTTACTGATCATTCAACATTTATTGCTTTTGCTCCTATTGATAATCCTCAAATTGCTATTTCTGTATTTATTGAAAATGGCTACTGGGGAAGTAGATGGGCTGCTCCAATAGCAAGTTTAATTATTGAGAAATATATTAATGAAGAAGTTAAAAGAAAGTGGTTAGAACAAAGAATGTTAAATGGCAGTTTATTAGAGGAGTATGAAAAACCTTATAAATTTGATTTATTTGAAATAAATGAATAATATTTTTTCTTTAAAATATGATATAATATCCTTGTCAATTTACTTTATGATTGTTGTCTTTGGATTAATTAATATTTATTCATCAAATTATAATGAAAACTTAATTTCCTTTTTGGATTTATCATACCCTATCGGTAAACAAGTTGCTTTCTTTTTAATTTCTCTTGTATTATTATTTATGATTTTATTTACAAGAGGTAAATTTTTACATGACAATTCATTCCTTTTCTACAATATTTCTATATTACTTCTTATAGGGTTATTCTTTTTTGGTATAAAGGCTGGAGGAGCAAAATCCTGGTATAACTTAGGGTTTATTAATTTCCAACCTTCAGAATTTGTTAAAATAACAACAAGTCTTTTTTTAGCAAAGTATCTTAGTATTATTCAAACAGATATCTCTAGA
>Ga0206679_10003939_pt1 | contig 11241 bp, 5 predicted proteins | sample M110012015metaG_FD_155464 | JGI IMG/M metagenome (GOLD analysis project Ga0206679, IMG submission 155464) | Ammonia-oxidizing marine archaeal communities from Monterey Bay, California, United States - M1 100m 12015 | ecosystem: Environmental > Aquatic > Marine > Intertidal zone | place: USA... | reverse complement strand
CCATAGCCTGTCAAATTGCTCTTCTTTGTCGTTGAACGGAGAATCACTCATGATAACACACCTCTTTAGCGTTCGGGCCACTAACCCCCCCCTCTTAACGGTGTCGGATTTCATAGTTACTGAAAAGGAAACACTGTGAGCAAAGTGGGACAATTATTCACTAGAACTCAGAACCATCTTCTGAATCAAAATCCGGTGCAAAATCATCATCATATCCATAGACTTCATCTTGTGAAAATGAACGATAAGCGTTTTTTCTCTCGGCTTCCTTTTTCTTGATACGTTCATTCATTTCAATCATTTTCTGAACTCTTTCAGTATCGGTTAACAAATGATCTGGTTTTTCGCTGATATCCTCGGCGATTTTCTTATCTGCTGGAAGAGGGTCTAATCCAATTTGTTTGCCCTGAGATTCTGCTATTTCACGATCGATTTGAGGCACCGGCAATGCAGCCGCAAGATAGCGATTCTTTTGTGCCTCTGTACCTTCAATTTCTGCATCGAAAACCATCTCCTTCAAACTCTTTATCAATTGTTCATTCTTTTCCGAGCGGAGTAATTCTTCAGCGGTTACACGCAAAACATCTTCACTTAACAGCCGCGGCAGGAGGTTAATACAGGCAATACGAACTTGCAAGTCCTTACTTCGAGTTCCTGTAAGGACGATGTCTTGAGCCCTGCCGTTATCCTTGTCTAAGTTTTGAATTGCTTTTATCGCAGAAATACGGACTGCTGGATCTATGTCTACCATTGCTCTCTCGGCAAATAAAGTGGCAACTCTTGGCTCATGATTTGCCAATGTTGGTAATGTTTTGGCCGCAATTCTACGAACTTCATCACTTTCATCATTAAGCGCCCATGAAAGCAAATCCCATGCTGAAGACCCTCCCTTTTTCATTACCTTGCGTAGTAATTTAGCCGCCTTGATTCTAAGTTTTACATCTCCATCAAGCATTAGACTATCTATATGGACACATACAACTTCAGGCCAAGTTTCTGACAATCCTTTCAATGCCTCCCAGGCATTATTTTGACGGAAATCTACTGTCGAGCGCAACTCATTGACTAAGATTGTTTCAACGGCTGAAGGGAATACAGGGGCTGAAATTACAAGCGCATTACTCGCAGCCATACTTACATTTACGTCATCATCGTCAAGAAGTACACTAAGCCAATCAAACATTTCATCGGACTTCTGAATTGCTACTTCTGGTAATGCTTGCAAAGCTGCAATCCGAATCGCTGGGTTGTCACTTTCCAATGAAACAAGTAGAACTTTATGCGCCTCTTTTGAAGCAAATCCCTTGAGCAGTTGTAATGCCCTCACACCGTCAACTTGAGTCAATTGATAATCTCTATCTGTCCAAACGGATTTAGCAGATCCAATTTCTCCTTTTGCCAAAGGTATAATGTCTTGTTTGCGCAAACCTTGCCATGGACCGCTTTCGGTTTTTTTGAGCGCTTTTTTCTTAGATTTCTTCTTAGTACCTACATTGATTGGCAACCCAGTTCTTGGGTCCCTTGCGATGTAATCACGTGACAAATCTAACACCCCTAATACGCCCGCATTGACCTCACAGGCTTGAACCTATGGCAGTAATGCTCTCTTCTTTGGACACGGATATAATTAGACAACTTGTTATTAAGTCTGCCAAATATTGAGGATATTGGATTTAAACATCAATCAACAAATTAATTGAGGCAGGTGATTACCCCCTAAATATGGAGAAAGGTTCGAAGGTCAGCAATGGCATCGTTTTGATGCTATTATTCATTTTGCTGACCGCCTCATGGTCTGCCATGATTACAGCAGATGATTATCCACTTAACTCCAACAACACCGTCATGCACATATCTCATTCGAATAACGATTTCAATACCAGTAATGGATTTCTGCATGAAAATACATCGGTTATTAGTGCCACTGGTGAAGCCAAATTAAGCAGACCAGATATCCAGTGGGGAGTAACAAATTCCAATGGATTAATGTTCACTCGTACCGGTGCATGCACTGTCTACCTTGAACAAACAAATGAAATATGGTTGATGGGGGGCAGAATTGACCCAAATCCAACTGCAAATAATGACGAAGGCCCAACAACTGCTGTGGAAATATTTGATGTTTCTACTGGTTCATGGAACTTTTCCACTTCTATGTTGAATGAAACTCAGCAATATGCAGGTTGTGCACAAATTGGTGGTAAGATATATCTTGCTGGCGACTACCACCCTACTGCTAGTCCCGAAATAAGGTCAAGTGGATTGCTGCAAAGTTACGACATGAATACTGGTAATTGGACAATGAAGACATCAATGCCATCTGGCAGTAAAGTTGGATTAGCGGGAGTTGATGCTCTTGACGGATATCTCTACGTTGCTGGTGGAGTCAATAGAAAAAATCGTTTAGACCTAACAGATACATTACTGCGATACGACCCTGTTACAGACAATTGGACCGAATTAGCGAGTATGAATTACAAAAGACATTCTTTCACATTAACTGCCTTCCATGGTAAATTGTACGCTACTGGTGGGGTTTCGGAAGAGCAAAATCCCACAACCAATTTAACTGAAATAATTGATTCCAATAGGACTGAAGTCTATGACCCTATATCCGACACCTGGACTAATTTAAGTGACCTACCTATTTCACTTGCAGCACATGCTGCAACGGTATTTAATGATGAAATTATTCTTATTGGCGGTTATCAAGACCAAACATGGAGTGGAGTAGCAAGTAAGAAGATATATGGTTATCAACCGTTGGAACAAACATGGAGATTACTACATACACTTCCCTTTGGCATATATGATAGCACAATTGCTTCGGGAGGCGGTGCAATCATGTACGCTACAGGAGATTCATCTGGAACAAGATTTGCAACATGGAGTGCTAACTACCTTGCTGAAACAGAATATTTTGAAAATCCCCCAGAACATGAAGGTTGGATAACTTCTCTACCTGTCGATCTTAGATATTCATCACAAGGTACTGCAACTCCATTGTGGATGACTCTTGATGGTTCAACACCATACGGAACAGACCTGCAAATGCAATACAAATCGGGTTCAGATGCTGTTGCTGTGGGAATGAATACTTGGCAACCGGTTGGAACAAATGCAAGTATTCCGGAATTTGTAGGAATTGCAAATCACTCACTCAGCTCCTTGAGTGAAGATTCTTCTTTCATGCAGTACAGAATAAAATATTCAACGACTGCAATGGAAAATTGGACAACTCCTGAATTGGACAATGTAGAAATCATAACCGAAAATGTTGCAATCACCTCTACCATTCCTAGCACAATGCACCCTAATGCCGCACCTGTGTCCTTCACAACACATCATCATGCTTATTCTAATACAGCAGAATATCAACTATCAATTGTTTCCGCAAACTCGCAGGGCTTCAAAGAACCCGCTTCTCAGTGGACCACTATTACTTGGTCACAAGATAGCGCATCATTTACAGTAGATGACCCAGATTTAATGCTACTTTCTCAGCAAACATCTGTCCAAGAAGGCTTGAATAATCAAGATGGAATGTTAATGGATTGGCAATTGTCATTGTCGGAAGGTCTTGCCACGGACTATATCTTGGTGAAGGTGAAAACTATTGGTCTAAGAAATACAACATACAATCATGCAGCACCAATAAGTATTGACAAAGAAGTAGATGTCAGAATCAAATCGGTAACTGCAGACTTTACTAGCATGGGTAACTATACACTCCAAGAAGACGAGGTAGTTCCTGAATTAACTAAACTTAATTTGATGGTTGAAAATTATTTTACAACTTCAGGAAACCAATTATTATCTGGAACGATTCAAGCAAGAGTGCACCTAGATATTATAGAATTTAATCAGACAGAAGAAGGAAAGGATGTATGGAATAATGCAACTACAAGTTGGTTTATCCTAAACATTGGCCAAGATACCACGATTGAATATACCCTTCCAGAAAATGTTTCTGGCAAATCAAGTATTTGGATTGAAGCAACTACTTTAGATGATTTAGTGCTAAATGTTGATGAAACACCACATGATTTTATCCTCAACATTGAAGCACCCATATTGCTATCTGCAACTGTTACTGATGGAGAATACATCAACAAAGACGCCAATCGACTATTTGGAATCCAAATTTATGATGTTGGTGGATTTACATCAAATACAACACAAATGTCAATTTGGATAGAAGGTAGGTCTGATGGAACTAATGGCAATCCACTAGATGGGATTGCTCAGATAGGTGAATACGAACAAAGAAATTTTTCAATTGTAAACATTGGCAACATTTGGTACCTCAATATGACTGTGAATGATACTGCAAATGCTGACCATCAAATTGTTCGTACATTGCTCAGTGGAACTGACATTTCAGGACATGTTTTGCCGATAAGTTCTGCTGAAAATGGTACTTCGTGGTGGCTTAGTCGACAGCCACAGAAAGCGGTGATTAGTGATATTACTCCATTAGGAGAAAATTTCACCAATGGTCAAAGATTTGAGCCTACACGTCAAATTGGCTGGAGAATTACCGCTAGCGATTCAAACGAGATGGAAGACCTTAGTGAATTCAAGATTGAACTAGGTGGAGATTCAACTCTCGGAATCAAATATTTGCCACATGAGGGCATTTGTAGTTCACTAGATGCTAGATTATTAGTTGATGAAAACGATTGTGTGATGACTGTTTCAGGAGATGAAATGACCGTAGAAATGTGGGCAACTATCGATTGGACATTGACAAATTCAGGACTAATAACTGGTCAATTAGATGTAATTGTTCGCGATTACGACGGCGCTACTCGCATCTCACATGAGGGACAATGGTCGCTTGAAAGAGCACTGGATGTTCAATTTCAAAGTTTGATGGATGTTACTGGAAGAGTCAATGGAACTTTAGGAGATTCACCTATCTTGATGGCTGGCGATAGAATTGAAATTGAGGCTTCTGTGAAGCATCTAATTTCAGACACAGATTACAATGGGCAACTAGGAGTAATTTGGTCCGGCAAAATTCAAAATGACAGATGGCAAGGTGGATTAACCGCTGATGTAGTTGATGGAATGCTAATTTTATCAATATCAACCCCAACGGAAAGTGGTCTAATAAATGACGCTAAAATCAGTATTTGGGATCCACTTGATGCAACAAAACTACTCGAAATTGCTTTACCAAATATCGTTGTTGATGCTGATGCACCAATCATATTACAATCACAATTGACTAGTGGAATTTCAAGATATCACCTTGACAATGTGGAAATTGGAGTTAATATTGATGAACCCCAATCTTGGAGTTCTAATTTATCACTGTCATGCCAAGTAAGATCAACAGGTCAAAATTGGGAAATAATTACACTTTCTAATGAACCAAGTACCGTGTTTGATGGAAAGACAATGTTTGCATTCAGTTTTGATTTCAGCAACTCCGGAGACCCTTCCCTACTGTCTAATCAGGCACAAATTGCGTGCTGGGCTGAAGGTTTTGATGACTCGGGATGGCAACTAGATTCAATAGAAGGGAATAGTGAATTATCACCCTGGCTAGTGAGTACATTGAATGACATTGGACCAGATTTAGAATTAGGGGATATCAGTATTTCAGGAGAAATTGTGGCTGGTTCAAAATTATCGATTAAAGTTCAACTGATTAATGGGGGAGAGAAAATACAACACCCATTCAATCTAAGTATTTTTATTGTCCAAAATGAAGAGAAAACGATGGTAGGGCGCCTATTACAGGAAGATTTAGGAGAAAATTCTGCTGTTACAATGAACTCTAGAATCACAGTTCCAAAGGGAAAATGGACTCTGCTTATCTCAGTGGATGATGAACAATTAATTTGGGAATTAGATGAAGAAAATAATATCTGGACAAAGCAATATTCAGGAGATGAACAAGGATTTTCAACTATTACAATAGCACTAGCTGGAGGTGGAATTTCTACACTTATCGGCGCAGCAATATATCTTAACAAAAGAAAGCAAAGTTTAGATCAACTCGTCAATAATTCCGAAAGTAGTTCTGAAAAAGGAGAACCGCCAGCGATTGAGGCAAAAGCCAAGCCTAAGACAGGGCCACCTGGCAGGGCAAAACCATCTGGCGGACCGCCTAGTAAACCAAAACCGAAGAATGGCCCTCCGGGAATTACCTCTTCAGCAGGGCCTACAGGTGCTCCTCCTAATCTATCACAAAGCACGCCAGCAGAACAACCAGAAGTTGATTTGAAGGCTGCCGCTGCTGCACATTTTGGTGCTCTTGATTCACTTGTTGCAGAAAATACACAAAGTCCTGATGAAGAAGTTCAAACATTATTGCATCCAATTTCAACCACTGTTGCTGATTGGTCAGGATTGCCTGGTGGTGGCGATTATGATTATACATCAGATGCAACTTATTATTCTGGTGAAACTTGTGGAAAGTGGTTATTGAATGAGGATAAATCATTCACACGCATAGAATGAGTTGGAAATTTCATCCCTCAACTTATTGAATGTCGGCCACTCATCAGTATTTATGGGGAGCGAGGATATTGACGACATCCGTCGAGTTCTCGCTATTTGTTTTCGAGATGGTAAGGCACTTGATTCAATAGATGTTGAGCGGATCTTATCACTTGATATGGAGTGGTTGTCACCGGATGATGCAGAAACTGCAGTTCAATCATTGATCGCTACCGGATGGTTGAAAGAAGAAGAAAATGCTCTCACTCCGAGTATTGCCATCACTGGAATTACCGCACCACTGGGTTGGTTTCCAAGACCTACTCGCTTGATTAATCCTGTGCCAGTTCAACTCGATGGGGAAGTGAACAAAATAGAAATCACTGAAACGGCACCAATTATTGCCACCCCTATTGAGAAACCGACTGCAAGCGAAATTAATTCTGCAGATCCTAGAGTCAAATTAGCCAAGAGATTAACAAAATACATTGCCAAAACTTCTAAAATCGATATTGCTGAAGTTGAACGCAGAGCTAATAGAAAGCAGAAATCTCTCGCAGTTGCTACCAATTGGATGTGTCTGGCATTAGTGGCAAAAGAGCAGGGAATTCAAATGCAAGAAATCGTTAATGCACTGGCTGTCAGATGAGCATCAGGATATTTTTTCAACTTCTTTTCCACGTTCCACAATCTCAACTAGAACTGGCAATAAAATTAGAGCAAGTATGAGGGAAAAGAATACAGTTACTGCTGTAATGAGCCCGAAATCTTGTATCACCGGCATTGGAGAATAGAGCAGTACTAAGAATCCAAATGCTGTAGTTAAGGCGCTTAAAATTAATGCTACACCAGTTGTAGATAATGCGGCACGTAAAGCCTCCCAATGATTGTCTTTTCTTTGTAATTCAACTTCGAAACGCCTCCACATATGTATCGAATAATCTATTCCAATTCCCAGTGTCAATGCTGTAACCATCACTGTTAAGACATTCCACTTCAATCCAAGTGCAGCCATTGAACCAACTACCCACAATGATGCTAAACCAACAGGGAATAGAACAATTATCGCTGGAAGTACTCTTCTAGTCAAGACCAATAATACTGCACTTGACACAACTAATGAAATTACAGTTGACTCCAATTGACTTTCACTTAAACCTTCTAATACTGTTTGTAAAATCACCAAATCACCTGTAATGTAAATTTGCCCATGCCCGCTTAATGTAGCACGAAGTGTTCCGCTTTCATCATTTGAACCAAGCATTACCTCAAAATCATCAACCACTCTCTTCGACTGTGAGGATGTGGTCGCCTCAACACGAACTTCAGTTCTCAAATGAACAATATCCTCGCCCTGAAGATTTACTGTATTTTGTACGCGTTCAAGCCAAGTCTCACCACTTAATGCATCTGCTATTGTTTGGTTAGAGGAGAGATTTGCAAATGCTGCCCCCAAATCAAGTTGAATATTATGGTCAATCGCATATACTTCTCCACCAAATACCTCCATATTGTGGGCATCACCAAAAGATGAATCTCTCAAAATAGCGTCTCTCAAAACAACATATGGGCCATCATATGAAGGTGAAGAAGTTCTTCCATCCGTACCAACTACATCGTGATTAGATTCTAAATCCGCATGCAAACCCCGCAATTGATTCAGTAAAACTTCATCATCGGGAATTATATTTTCACCCTCTAATGGCTCCATCATGATGTAAACCATCTTCCATCCAGCACTAGCGTAAGACGTTGCCAAATCATCTCTAACCGACATTATTTCCATATCTGAATCAATAAAATCCGCAAGGTCAAAATCAGTTTCTAAAGTGGATGCACCTGCGATAGATAAACCGGAAATAATGATAGCAACAAGTATTACTGGAACTTGCTGCTTCTGTTGAATTTTTACCAGTAAATCAGTGGAACGAGGTAATGTGATGGAATTCTTTGACGAGTCCCTGAGAGGAGCATCAAAGATGATGTGTAGCGAACCGACTACTAGAGTTGCAGATAAGAAAGCACAAATCACCCCTATTGCTAATGCCAATCCAAATGTTGCTAGTGGGGGCAGAGGAGATATCATATTGGCGAGGAATGCCGCAACAGTAGTAATTACCGCTAGCAATAGCGGCACACTTAGCCTAGTGCATGCTCGTGCCCATGCTTCTGCAGGTTCGGGATATTCTTCGCGAATTGAAACATATGCTCTCTGCAAATGTATTGCATAATCAATACCCAATCCCAAAACAAGTGGTGCTACTGCTACCTCAAGTGCGCTAAATTGCGCCCCGATTAAATTGAGTGAACCATACGTCCAAATTAATGCTGACGAGAGTCCGATTAGTGGGAATACAACACCTCTTAGAGACCTAAACGCAATCGATAAGAGAATTATCACGACCAATAATGCTAGCAATATCAAAGTCGCTAAATTATCAAATGTTCCTTGGTCGATATCATGGGATATCAAATCAAGGCTAACCACACCATATGTTAATTCAGAATTTTCAGATAAGAATGTAAATTCATCTCTCATTTGATCTTGGAATATTTTTCTGTGCTGGGTTGGCATATTTGGATCTATTTCCAGTACCCACAGAGTAGATGAGGAAGTAGGAGTACCATCTCCAGTACCACTCTCTAAGTATGAACAAGTAGGCGAGATATCTAAATCTTGATTTAATAATGCAGAAGATGCGTAGGTTGCAGCACTGAGCAATTGGTCATCGGCAGTAAGCCGGCATTCCACATCATCTTCCAATAGTAAGTCTATCATTTGATTCCAACTTTCAATATCGGCTAACTTAGTACCATTTGCTTCTTCATCTAAGCTTATTTGTACAATACTAGGAGCAGCGGTCCAAACTGGAATTTTATTTTTCCCATCAACAATTGTGCTATTTTGTAATTGCTCTAGATGCTGAGCCATCAATTGAAGATTCTCAAGTGAGAGAATATTGCCTCCATCATCAACTGTTACATGTACGAATAATGGCCTGGTCTCATTTGGGAAAAAAGCATGAATTCTTTCATGCGCTTGTTGATTTTCAGAATCTGGTGCAAATTCAGATAAATCCGTTTTGAAAGTAGGAGGTGAAATCATCAAGTTTGCTGCCAAACCAACTGTAAGTAGTCCTGCTAATAGCAAAAATGGAATTGATCCGCGACGAAGATAATGTGACGCACTCGCCACCTTTTCTTCCATAATGGCAGTATCCATTACATCGTCCAATGCATGAGGGTTCAAAAGTGAGATGGTGTCAAAATTAAGAAACAATTGATTTTATCACTTTATTGGCTCAACCAAATGTGAGAATTGGTTGCTGAAACAATATCAAATAATTCAATGCCAATCCACAAGGTTCAAAGGAGAAGCATCGTAGGCCGGAGTGGTCATCATGCCTGTTAAGCTACTACTCCGCGAAAAAAACGAGCTAAAACTACGCGTTATTGGTGAGAGCCATACTGCTCTACAAATGCTACGTGAGCGCATTAACAATCACGCTAAGGTCGAATACGCAAATTACTTTCCAGGTCATCCTGAATTAGATGACCCAGAATTCTATATTCGCACCACTGGGAAGAATGATGCAGAAAAAATCCTTAAGGAAATTATTAATTCAATCTCTAGTGAATATGAGTCATTGAGCCTCTAAACGAGGTGATTTTTTGAGTAAAAAGGACCCACTGGCTCAAGCCATTGGTCTAGAAGGATTTGCTACAAAGACCACCGGTATTGGTGGTGTCCTAAAAGCAAGAGTTACTGATTTTAGAGTTGATGAAATATCTACTAGCGTAAAATTAGATAATAAGGGAAGATTTACTGCTGCAATTGTTACTTTAACAAATTGGGAAACTAATCGATTCTGCACCAACCTTTCTCGTGAATTGAAAATTCCTAGAAATCGGATATTTTTTGCAGGTACTAAAGACAAAAGAGCGGTAACAAGCCAATTATTCGTAATCGATGCACCTCAAAAGAAGGTTGCTGAACTGGAAATGCCGGATGTTTCTATCCAAGTACTAGGCCGCACCCATCAAAAAATTGGATTGGGCAACCACAGAGGAAATCGTTTCACAATTGTTGTTAGAGGTTGTGCTAATTCTGACGGTAGCCCGATGAACGAAGAAGATGCTCTCGCTGAAGTTGAAACGATAAAAAATGAAATGGCCGAAAAAATTGGTGCTAATTTATTTCCAAATTGGATCGGACCACAGCGATTTGGCTCAGGCCGGCCAGTAACTGCCGAAGTAGGAAAACATGTTGTCAATGAGCGCTGGAAGGATGCTGTAATGACATATCTTTCAATGCCAGGATATAGCGAAAGCGAAGATGTTGCTAGCTTTAGAGAAAATATACGAACTAATGGTCCAAATGCTGAAGCATTAGAAAATATACCAAAATGGTTGGGATTCGAAAGAAAAATGTTGGAACATATTGTGAATAATCCCGATGACTGGGTTGGTTCTTTCAAAAAACTACCAACCAATTTGCAACTGATGACCGTTCACGCAATTCAATCCGTTGTTTTCAATAAATCATTGTATGGAAGAATTGAGGCAGGGTTGCCTATTTCGATACCTGTAGCAGGAGATTTGGTTGGAAGAATAGATGAAAAGGGACAACTGAATGCACATAGTTGTGTACTAATTGAAGAAAGAACTCTTCCAAGAATTACTAGAAATTGCCAATTGCGACGATTGACCCCAACCGGTCCCTTGCCAGGTAGTATTATCAGGACATGTCAAGGTAAATCTGGAGAAATTGAAATGGATGCTATTGAA
>Ga0206679_10003938_pt1 | contig 11242 bp, 5 predicted proteins | sample M110012015metaG_FD_155464 | JGI IMG/M metagenome (GOLD analysis project Ga0206679, IMG submission 155464) | Ammonia-oxidizing marine archaeal communities from Monterey Bay, California, United States - M1 100m 12015 | ecosystem: Environmental > Aquatic > Marine > Intertidal zone | place: USA... | reverse complement strand
TTCAAATTATGAGTTTTTGAAGGTTTTTATTTCCAATGATTGTGGTGAAGGCTGGGCACAGCGAAAAACCCTTGGTGGTAATTCATTGTCCTCACAGGCCTCTGTTACAACTTGGGCTCCTAGTTCACAAGCTGACTGGACTACGATTCATATGACCAATGTGACGCCTTCATATTTTGCAGAAAATTTTAGAATGCGATTTAGATTTGAAGGAGAGGGAGGAAATAATTTTTATCTGGATGACATCAATTTATATTCGGGAAGTCCTTCGGATGACATCATCGTGGGGATCTCGGATTTGAGTCAAAATATTCAAATGAATTTGTATCCAAATCCAACAGAATCAGATATCACTGTGGATTTCTCGATGCTGAAAAGTGAAAAAATGAATGCAAAAATCATTGATGTTCGAGGAAAAGTTATTGCCGTATATCAAATTCATGCAAATGAAGGGAATAACAAAGTCATAATGAATACTCAAGACTTGTCAAATGGATCGTATATCATTCAGCTCACAGGAGAATCAGTTTCTTCCTCTATGCCATTTTTCAAGTATTAATCCTTGGAATAATAGCTGATTATTAATTTTGCTTTTGAGTCTCCGATAGCTTCTTTAAGCTCGGTGTAGCTCGCGGTTTTTATTTTCTCAATGGTCTTGAATTCCTTAAACAGTAATGTTTGGCTGTTAGGCCCAATTCCTTTGATATTGATTAAATCCGAGTGTAGAGCCGATTTACTCCTTTTATTTCTATGATGCTTGATTCCGAATCGATGGGCTTCGTTGCGCATAAATTGGATCAGTTTTAGACTCTCGCTTCTTTTGTCCAAATACAGCGGGTGTATTTCTCCAGGAAAAAAGATCTCTTCAAGTCTTTTTGCAATTCCCACTATAGCTATTTTATTTTTCAAACCCAATTGATTCAGTGCATCATTTGCCGCGCTTAGCTGCCCTTTCCCGCCGTCAATGATTATCAGACCGGGTAAGCTCTGTTTTTCCGAAATCAACCTTTTGTATCGTCTGAAAACAACCTCTTTCATCGTTTCAAAGTCATCAGGTCCTTCAACGCTTTGCACATTGAAATGTCGGTAGTCTTTTTTTGAGGGCTTGCCATGCTTAAATACGACGCAGGCCGAAACGGCATCAGTACCTTGCAAATTCGAATTGTCAAAGCACTCCATATGAATCGGTGTCGAATTCAATTTAAATTCTTTTCGAATAGTTTCAAGAATTCTATTTTGATGAGTATTTGTTTTCCTTAAGGCAGCCTTCTTTTTATCGTTACTTATAAAGTGCTTAAGATTATGCAGTGAAAGAGTTAAAAGTTTCTTTTTATCACCTTTGACAGGAGTTTTTAATTCATATTTAGGATGAGCATAGTCGGGTTTAAAATTTGTAATAACAGTTTGATTACTGCTGTTAAACTTTTCTTTAAGTAATTCCAGGCATAAGGCAATCACATCCTGCGGTGTTTCATGAAGTTTTTTAGTTATTTTGTGATTGTAAGCATTCATAATTGCCCCTTCTTTAATTACCATATAATTGAAATAGAAGACGTTTTTGGATTCTTCAATGGACAGAACATCAGTATGCTGTAGTTCGGAGACAATAATAGACTTTGATCTGTATTTTTCTAAACCGAGTATTATTTTTTTTATCTGCTCGGCTTTTTCAAATTTTTGCGCATTGGCATAATCAGACATTTGTTTGTTTAATAATTTCAATAAGGACCTTGTTTTTCCCTGGAGAAGCAGCTTTATTTTTTCTATCATCTCTTCGTATTCCGTTTTGGACTGCAGAGCTTCACAAGGGCCTTTACATTTGTGGATGTGATAATCCAGACAAACTGCATATTTTTTCTGAGCAATTTTTTCTCTGGACAAATCCAGAGAGCAGGACCGGACATAAAAAAGCTCTTTGATGAGGTTTAGCAGTAGAGTCATATGCCTCACATTTGGAAAAGGACCAAAATACACAGAGCCGTCATTGTGTTTTATTCGAGTGGTCAAAACTCTTGGAAAGGGTTCTTTTTTAATGACAATCCAGGGATAGGTCTTGCCGTCTTTCAATAATACATTGTATTTTGGCTGGTGTGATTTAATTAAGTTGTTTTCAAGTAATAAGGCATCTGATTCTGTCTCTACAACGACGAACTTCACTGAAGCAATAGAATTAACAAGCAGCTTTTTCTTAAAACTGTCCTTTGAATTAAAGAAATAAGATTGAACTCTGTTCTTTAGGTTTTTCGCCTTGCCAATATAGATAATAGAACCTTTAGCATTCAAAAATTGATATACACCGGGGTCTGAAGGTAAAATTTTTAAAGAGGTCCTTAATTCTTCTGACAATGTATTCATCCCTTAAAATTAAAAACTAATCTTCAGAATAGCGGCAATACCTTATCTTTGTGGCTATGTTAGATGAGTTTATAATAAACGCACTTAAGGAGGACATTGGAGATGGAGACCATACATCTCTCTCCTGTATTTCTGCACACGAACAGGGGAGTGCTCAATTGGAAGTACGGCAGGAGGGGATTATTGCAGGGATAGAAGTGGCGAAAAGGCTTTATGAAATTTATGATTCATCACTTTCTATAGATATCCTTAAAAAGAATGGGGATTGGGTTCAAAAAGGGGATGTCGTTTTTGTTTTGAATGGATCTGCCCGATCTATTCTAACTACAGAAAGGGTCGTTCTTAATATTATGCAACGGATGAGCGGAATCGCTACAAAAACGCGTAAGCTGGTAAATCAAATTGCCCATACCAATGCTGAATTATTAGACACAAGAAAAACAACTCCGGGTATTCGCTTTATTGAAAAAAAAGCCGTTTTAATTGGCGGAGGTTCCAACCATAGATTTGGACTTTATGATATGATTATGATTAAAGACAATCATGTGGATTTCGCAGGAGGAGTCAGACAGGCCATTACAAAATCAAAAGAGTACCTAAATAGTCAGAAAAAGCCACTTAAAATTGAAGTCGAAGTACGTTCCTTAGATGAATTAAACCAGGTCCTCCTTGTTGGAGGGGTAGATCGTATTATGCTGGATAATTTTACACCGGCAGAAATCAAAAAGGCCCTTGAATTGATACCCACAGAATTTGAAACTGAAGCTTCCGGAGGGATTTCAGATACCAATATAGTTGACTATGCGGAGACGGGAGTCAATTACATATCAGTAGGAGCTTTAACACACTCGGCAATAAGTCTGGATCTTAGCTTGAAGGCGTCATTTTAGGCCTTTCGGAGATTTTATTTTTTATATCCAGCAGAAAATCAATATCCTCCTCTATTTTATTTCCTATAACTACAAGATTTGCTCCTGCGTCATGTGCGCAATTGATCTCTTCAATTGTTTTAAGGCCTCCACCAATAATCAGAGGTAATTCGGTTCGAGAAAGGACTTCAATCATTTCTTTTGAGATGGGATGAATAGCCCCGCTTCCTGCATCAGCATACACCATTTGGTGCCCCAGATACTTACCGGCAATGGCCGTTTTACGCGCTATGCTATAGCCGTCTTTTGGAATCGGGCTCGTGTTAGAAATGTATTCTACGGATGATTTTTTTCCGCCATCAATTAAAATATATGAAGTAGGAATTATTTCAATGCTAATGTGCTCCAGCTCGTCTATGGACGAAATATGATGACCTATTAAATAATCCGGATTCCTTCCGGAAATTAATGAAAGATATAAAAGCGCATCAGCCTGATCAGACAGCTGGTGGGATGCACCCGGGAATAAGACGATTGGGCCAGAGAATTTTTGCTTGGCCAAGGCGACGCATTTTTGAAAATCATCTTTGGAAACAGTACTTCCACCAATAAACAATATGTGGGGATTAGCGCTCGAAACTTTATCCAAAAAAAAGAGAAGATGTTCTTCTTTTTTAAATTTATCTGGATCGATCAGAACAGCAATTCCGTTTTTCATTTCCTTAATGGTATCCAGTATGCTCATGTTATGTACAGTTATATGTCAGAATTTCATTATCAAATCTCTCGTGTAATAAGGTGATTTTTTTTTCTCCTTTAGGGGTCCGAATCATGCATTTGTGTTCATTCTTGTTTCTGTGATAAACAAGAATGTCGTTTTTAAAGCTGAGGCCATTAATATTACAAAGCTTATACACGCTTTCTTTTATTGTCCACAAAATGGTTAAATCTTCTTGCGAATCCATAGGATATAATTCGATTTCAGTTTGATTTACAAATTTATCCTTTACCCTTAATATTCTGGTGTCAATGCGTTCAAGATCAAGGCCAATTGGGTTTTTGGAAACACCCAGGCAAATGCTTTCCTTTGAATGACTTACAGATAGATGCAATGGGCTCGAAAGAAATTTTGGCTTCCCATTGGGTTCATTAATGATAGATTCATTTGGACACAGCTTGTTTCGAATCTGACGTACACCTATAAACTCTCGCTTTCTATTTTCAAAATGAAATCCGTTAAATCGCTGTAGTTCTATTTCAGACATCCACGTTTCAGAATCGACATCCGCCTTGTTTAAAAGACCTATATTCATATTGCCACGCTCGATTAATATCATCTGACTATTTTTTGCAAGAATGAAAATAATGTTGTAAATTTAATACGCCGGATTTATTGAACTACATAAAACTATTTTAATTTTTTAACAATTCTTTTAAGACACTGATTTTTTTTATATTTACCATCTTGAAATTGTTGAATTTTAAACCAACTCATTTGTATTATGATGAATAGATTACATTATATCCTGCTAAGTCTCTTGTTAATAAGCTCTTATTCTTTCTCACAATCAGGGCTAGGTACCTTAAAAGGAATGGTTAAAGATTCTGCTACAAGTGAGCCGCTGCCGTACAGTAAGGTTCTTATCAAGCAGAATGGAAACATTAAAGGAGGAGCAAATACCGATGAAGATGGAAAATTCCAGATTAGTGCGATTCAACCTGGATCTTATAATGTAGAAGTTCGTAATCAGGATGGGTATCAAACTAGTATGATTGAAGGTGTAATAATTTCTTCAGATAAGATTACCTTCCTAGACGATCTAGTTTTAAGTAAACCAAAAAATATTCAGGAATTAGGGGAAGTTAAAGTATTTGCCTATAAAATCCCGCTAATTGATAAGGATGGAGGTGCATCAGGTGCAACGGTTACAAGGGAAGATATTTCGAGATTACCTGTTCGTTCCGCCGCTGATGTGGCGAAATCTGTAGGTGGTGTAAATTCCAATGAGGGATCTGGTGCGATTTCAGTCAGAGGGTCTAGATCCGATGCAACTTATTTTTATATTGACGGAATTAAAGTTAGGGGGTCATCAAATCTACCTAAATCAGCCTTAGAAGAAGTAGCCGTTATTACAGGTGGTGTACCTGCAAATTACGGAGATGTCACAGGTGGTATTATTTCAATTACAACGAGAGGGCCATCTGCCTTTTATTTTGGAAGTTTTGAAGCGGTGTCATCTGGTTTCTATGTGAATGGTGAGGATCCTGATGGATACGATGGAAAAGTATATGGCTTGGATCAATACGGTTATAACCTTTTTGAAGGAATGTTATCGGGGCCGCTATTAATGAAAAGAGATTCAACCGGAAAAAAAACAAAACCTATTCTTGGTTTCTTGGTTTCTGTTAACTTAACAGATCGCCTTGATTCTCGACCTCTTGCAGGAGGAAGCTACAGAATCAAGAAGGATGTGCGTGATGATCTTTTAGCAAATCCTTTACGCCCAACATCTACGGGATTTGGTACATTTCACAATGCCTTATTTTTGAGAGAATCTGATTTTGAAAATACGCCTTGGAGAATGAATGCCAGAAATACCGTTATTTCTGCACAGGGTAAAATCGATGTAAATACTGGTCCAAGTGTCAATCTTCAATTCGGTGGGTCCTTGAATTATTCAACAGGAAGCAACTATTCTCTTGCTGGTTCTTTAATGAACTTCGGGAACTTTGGAGTTTATAAAAATTTGGATTATAGAGTATTTGGACGCTTCACTCAAAGGTTTAATAATTCAAGAGAAGGAAGCAGCTCCAAAATTAAATCGGCCAACTACAATCTGATGGTAGATTATTCCAAATCGGTACGTGACTATTATGATCCCAAGCATCAATACAACATGTTTAATTATGGACACGTAGGTAAGTTCACTACCTCCAGAAGACCATCTTATGAATTTGATCCTATTAATCAGATGTATGTACACAATGGATTCAGAGACTTGGAAGTATCATTTGAACCGTCAGAAGCGAATAGTGCTTTAGCGGCGATTACAAATCAGTACTACGACATATATGAAGGAGATCCAGAAGGACATTATGAAAATTTATTTCAGATACAACAAGGGAATGCGCTTAGGAATGGGGACGCTCCTTCAAGTGTTTATAGTATTTGGAGTAATATTGGTACTCCATACAATGGGTTTTATAAAGGAGAAAATGACCAATTCCGTATTACAGGAGCCGGTTCTGTAATTATTGGTGATCATTCTATATCCTTAGGATTTGAGTATGAGCAGAGAGTGGATAGAGCATGGACTAATGGTACAAGTACAGGTGGGGGGGGTAATGGCCCCATTGGAATTTGGACTATTGCCAGACAGCTTACGAACTTTCACATAACGGAATTGGATTTGAATTCTGGTGTTTTAACAGATTCTGGATCATTTAAAACAATCACTTACAACAGACTGAATACTGGATATGCTTACACATCAGGAACGGGAGAATATGGCGGACAATTAAATAATGACAATCAATCGTTTTTCGATTTTAACTTGAGAGATAAATTAGGCTTAGATGTTTTCGGTAATGATTTTGTAGATATTGATGAGTACGATCCGAATATATTTCAGTTTGATATGTTTTCTCCCGATGAATTATTGAATAGTGGAAATTCGTTTGTGTCTTATTGGGGATATGACCATACTGGTCAAAAAGTAAAAGGAAGTACCGATATCAATAAATATTTTAATGAGTTTGACGAAAACGGAAATTACAAAAGATTTGTTGGCGCATTTCAGCCTATTTATATGGCGGGTTACTTGATGGACAAGTTTGCATTCAATGATATTGTATTTAATGTTGGGGTTCGTGTGGATGTCTTTGATGCGAATCAACCTGTATTGAAAGACCCCTATCTTTTTTATAATGCTCGAACAGTTACCGAAGCACAGGCTTTGAAAGATTCTGATCCCACACAATATGACTGGGTGAATCTACCTGAGAGTATGGGAGGCGACTATGTGGTTTACGTAGATGATGTAAACAACCCGTCATCAATCAATGGGTTTAGAACGGGAATGAGTTGGTTTAATGCAGATGGTACTCCTATTGAGGATCCTACAGTTGTTCAAGGTGCTGCTGGAATTGCACCATGGCTATTGAATCCAGGTCAAGAAACTCCTGACGCGAGTGCATTTGAGGATTATAAAGCACAAATTAATGTAATGCCTCGTATTGCGTTCTCATTTCCAATATCATTAGAAGCATCATTTTTTGCACATTATGACATCCTTACTAAAAGACCAACTTCTGGATATCGATTTGATCCATTTGAATATCAATTTATTCAGTCAAGAAGTGCTATTATTGACAATGCGAATTTAAAACCAGAAACAACTGTTGATTATGAATTAGGATTCCAACAGGTATTGTCAAGAACATCTTCATTAAAGATTTCAGCTTTCTATAGAGAGCAAAGAAACAATGTACAGCTGATTAATGTGTTCCAGGCTTATCCAGCAACATACAGAACCTACGGAAACAGAGATTTTGGTACAATTAAAGGTTTGACTATTGCCTACGATTTGAGAAGAACAGGGAATATTCGAATGACGGCAAATTATACACTTCAATTTGCTGAAGGAACTGGTTCCGATGCTACCTCTGCTGCTGGTTTGATTAATGCAGGATTACCTAATTTGAGAAATATTTTCCCCTATTCTTATGATCAAAGACATGCAATAAATATCACCTTTGACTATAGATATGGAAATGGAGAAGATTATAATGGGCCAATGATTGGTAAAATGCGGGTATTGGAAAATACTGGACTTAATATATTTTCTAATATATATTCTGGGTACCCATACTCTGATCAAACATTTATTACGGATGCAGCTATTGGTAATTTAAATGCTGGTCTTGATGGTACATTAAATGGCTCTAGGTTACCATGGTCGTATAGACTGGATCTTCAGTTGGATAGAACTTTTAATTTGGAGTTTGGTTCGAAAGAGGATAAAAAGAAAGTGGCTTTCTTGAATGTATATGTTCGTGTAACCAATCTTTTAAATCAATTCAATGTACTTGGAGTGTATAGAGCTACTGGTAACTGGGATGATGATGGATATTTAGCGGCAGCATCTAGCCAGGCGTCCATACAAAACCAAATTGATGAACAATCTTTTAGAGACTATTACACAATGAGAATTCAAAACCCATACAATATCAGTTCTCCAAGAACGATTAGGTTGGGGATAAAATTTGACTTTTAATAAATTACAATAAACGGTTTAAACGTTACTAATATGAAAAAGCATTTAATTGCAACAGTTATAGGACTTGGGATTTCAATGAATGGAATGGCATATTTGGGTCCTAACGACAAAAAAGGCGGTAAAGACGAAACCCCAAAGGGAGCCAATTGTAGTCCTGCAACAGCCAAATTAACCATGGAATTCAATGATGTTAGAGCATTAATTGAACAAGGTGGTAGTATGTTTCAAAACAGGCAGGAAGGAACACCGGCATATGAATGTCCGAAAGGAAGTAAGCTATATGTGATCTACGCAGGGGCTCTATGGATGGGAGGAACAGATGTGAACGGTCAGCTAAAGCTGGCAGCTTTGCGTTATCGTCAGGGAAATGACTTTTGGCCTGGACCTTTAACGGTGAATCCAGGTACAGGTACATACAATCCTATAGGTCCTGTAGGTGATGATGCAATTAGAGATTTCGGTGAAGCAAATATTGACCCTGACCAATGTCAGGCATACGATAAATTTTATACGATTAGAAAAGCGGAGATAATCCGATTTAATATTTGGTGGGAATGTAATGCGGGAATTGTAACAGAAGGTTGTGATGACATTACGGCGCCAACCAATGACGAGTTAAATAGAATATATGGTTGGCCAGCTCATGGTGATGTATCAAGAGGCCAGGATTATTTCATGGCACCATTTTATGATAGAGATTCGGATGGAAGTTACAATCCGGATAATGGTGATCACCCTTGGTATGATGACATATTAGGAAGAGATGATATTGAATGTGGTATAGACCGAAGAATTTCATTATTCGGTGATGAAACACATTGGTGGGTATTTAATGATAAAGGAAACATTCATACAGAAACCAGTGGTGATCCAATTGGTATGGAAATAAGAGCTCAGGCCTTTTCATTTGCAACAAATGATGAAGTAAATAGAATGACATTCTATAATTATGAGCTCATAAATAGAGGTACACAAACCCTGTACAACACCTATTTCTCTCAATATTTGGATTGTGATGTGGGTAACTATTCTGATGATTATGTAGGGTGTGATGTATCAAGAGGTTTAGGATTTACCCTTAACGGTGATTTAATTGATGAAAGTGATGGTGGAACTGCCGGATATGGAGAAAACCCACCCGCAATTGGATGTGATTTCTTTGAGGGCCCTTATCAGGATGGAGATGATTTAGATAATCCAGGTCCGTATTTTGATGAGGCAACTCAATTGGATGTTGTACCAACAGTTGTGGATGCACTTGCCAATAATGGGATTGTATATAAAGGAATTGGAATCGGATATTCTGATGGTATTATTGATAATGAGCGATTTGGTATGAGAAGGTTTACGTATTATACATCTACTTCTCAATATCCGTATAATGACCCTGGGACTGCTGCGGAGTATTACAACTTCATGGAAGGTCAATGGGCAAATGGTTCCGAAATGTTTTATGGAGGTCTTGGATATGCGGGATCTACAGGAGTTACCACTGTTCTTTCTGACTATATGTTTCCTGGGACATCGGACCCCTTACACTGGGCAACTGGAGGAGAAGATATGACTGGAGCATTTCCAGCGGGATGGGATGAGAGTACAGATAATAACCCAAATGGAGACCGTCGATTTGTCCAGTCTGCCGGGCCATTTACCTTACGGCCAGGGGCAATTAACAATATTACTGTTGGAATTGTTTACGGTCGAAGTTCTGATGGAGGGCTTTATGCCTCTGTCGACGCGATGAAGCAGGCTGATACTAAAGCACAGGCTCTATTTGATGCATGTTTTAAAATTCTATCTCCACCAGATGCACCTAAATTAACGATTCAGGAATTAGAGAATGAGCTAATAATTATGATAGAAAACCCATCTTCATCAAATAATTATGAGGAAGCTTATGAGGAGATTGATGAAATAAATATTGCAGACCCTACGGTTGACAGATATTATAGATTTGAAGGATATCAAATTTATCAGCTAAAAGATGAAGAAGTATCAATTGCTGATATATATGATACAGAAAAATCAAGATTGGTTGCACAATGTGATATTGAAAATGAAATTGATAGAATTATCAATTTCGAATTTGATGAAGCATTAGGATTTTCAGTGCCAAGAGAAATGGTGGATGGCGCCAATAAAGGAATTAAACATTCATTTAAAGTAACGGATGACAAGTTTGCTCAAGGAAGTCCGACACTTGTAAATCACAAAACATATTATTTTGTTGCTGTAGCATATGCCTATAATCAGTTTAGTGAGTATAATCCAAATGACCCCGCATTACTTGACGGTCAAAAAATACCATATATTTCGTCTCGTTTGAATTTTGATGGTACTGCGATTAGTAGTGTTTCGGCCGTTCCACATAATCCAACACCAGAATCTGGAGGAACTATGCAGCTCATAGAGTATGGATCGTCGCCACAGATTACACGTTTGGATGGTTATGGAAATGGCAATCGAGATCTGGAGCTGACGTCGGAGTCTATTGATGAGATATTGCAAACTGGTTTTATGGAAGACCCTACTTACGAGTATGGTAGGGGTCCAATTAATGTGAAGGTTGTAGATCCTTTGAATTTAGTGGGTGGTTATTTTGAATGTAAGTTTCGGGATTACAATGCTCCGAATTCGGGCAATGGAGCGGATACTGCGAGCTGGGTGATTTATCGCTATGCGAATGAGGGAGATTTAAATGCAATTGATTCTGTCAGCAGTGATCGCACGGTATATTAT
>Ga0206679_10003936_pt1 | contig 11245 bp, 14 predicted proteins | sample M110012015metaG_FD_155464 | JGI IMG/M metagenome (GOLD analysis project Ga0206679, IMG submission 155464) | Ammonia-oxidizing marine archaeal communities from Monterey Bay, California, United States - M1 100m 12015 | ecosystem: Environmental > Aquatic > Marine > Intertidal zone | place: USA... | reverse complement strand
GTTCCAAAATCAATTGCTGCAACCTTAACTGAAGATATTAGAAAGAGAAAAGGCTTAAGCCCTAATCCACCAGAACCATCTGAATTCATAGATAGAGACTAATGGTTAAAATCGAAACTTTTGATGCAACTACTTTTTGGAATAAATCGTATGCTCATCAACGTGGAAAGTTGTTAAAACGTGTACAAGTACCTGATGATCAAATTAAGATTTTGGTAAACAAACCATACCTTGAACTTCCAGCTCCACTTCGATATGAAATAGAAACTAGTGGAATTAAAAAAACTGAAGTAATGTAGCTCATCAAATAAATATAAAAACAATTAACATATCTTATCATGAAAACTGGACTTTTCATAATTGTTGTTTTAATTTCTGGATGCTTTGCGGGTTTAATCCATGGTGGAATTAATCTTGTTATAGTGGAACCATATCTTGATCAGGCAATTGGAATTGAAAATCAAACTCTTTTTGCAACAGGTGAGGAAGAAGATACTACTACATTTTGGGTTGAGTACAATTCATACCGTGTTTGGCAAAAAGGCGGTCAAGTTCTAGCAGGTGCAATTCTTGGAACATCTATTGCAGCGTTGGTAGGAATTGTATTTCTCTTTGTAAGAAATGTATTGCCAGAAGGAAACAATGTCAAAAAAACACTTGTTTTATCTGGCTTGATGTGGTTTACAATATTTGTAATTCCTTTCTTGAAATATCCTGCAAATCCTCCTACTGTAGGAGAATCTGAAACTGTAGTGATGCGTGGAATCCTTTTTCTATCATTTATAGCAATTTCTGGATTTGGGGCTGTTGCATTTTATCAAGTTTACAAAAAATTACAAAATAAGAAAATTCTTGCATTTGCAGGATATGCAGTATTCATCAGCGTTACATTTTTCTTAATGCCTGAAAATCCTGATGAGATAACTGCACCTATCGAACTAGTTGAAGGATTTAGAGGTGCATCATTTGTAGCAGTAACCATTTACTGGTTAACGTTAGGTCTAATTCTTGGTGGATTCATTGAAAAACTTCAAGAACGATTAAATCTTAAGAGATGATGATGGCAGAAATTTTAAAAAAAGATGATTTTCGACGTATTGAACTGTTAAATCTAGTAACTAAAAATGGCAGCTTCAAAAATCTAAGTGATGATCAGCTCATTTTGTTAGACAAGTTATTAAAAAAGAAAGATTACAGTAACGAAAAAAAAGCAGAAAAATCAAAGCAAAAACTACTGAAACAGATTAACATAGAAATTTACAAACGTAATGATACGGCAATCTGGAAAATCTAGATTACATACAAATAATCAGCAATCTGAACTATCACTATGCCAAATAAACTATCTAAAGAAACAAGTCCATATTTAATTCAACACAAAAATAATCCTGTTGAATGGTACTCTTGGAATGATGAATCATTAAAAAAAGCAAAAGATGAAAACAAACCTATTTTCTTATCTGTTGGTTACAGCTCTTGTCACTGGTGCCATGTTATGGCCCATGAATCTTTTGAAAATGATGATGTAGCAAAAATCATGAATGAAAATTTTGTTAATATCAAAGTTGACAGAGAAGAACGGCCAGATTTGGATGATATTTATCAAAAAATATGCCAAATGTCAACTGGTCAAGGTGGATGGCCATTAAGCGTATTTTTAACACCTGATCAAAAGCCATTTTATGTTGGAACATATTTTCCAGTTCTTGATTCGTATGGTAGACCTGGTTTTGGTAGTTTGTGTAGACAGCTTGCACAGACCTGGAAAGAAAAACCAAAAGATGTTGGTACTTCGGCTGAACAATTTATGTCAAACCTTACTAAATTAGAAAGAGTTTCTGAAGGTGGAAAAATTGAAAAATCCATTTTAGATGAAGCAGCAGTTAATCTTTTACAAGTTGCAGATACAAACTATGGTGGATTTGGTCAAGCACCTAAATTTCCAAACGCTGCAAATCTTTCTTTCATGTTTAGATATTCTAAACTTTCAGGAATTGGAAAATTTCAAGAATTTGCGTTAATGACATTAAAGAAAATGGCTAAAGGTGGAATCTTTGATCAAATTGGAGGTGGTTTTCATAGGTATTCTACTGACGCAAGATGGCTTGTACCACATTTTGAAAAAATGTTGTATGATAATGCACTTTTACCTCCTGTATATGTAGAAGCATACCAAATTACAAAAGATCCTTTCTACTTTGATGTTGTTACAAAAACTCTTGATTATGTATTACGTGAAATGACATCTGCATCTGGTTTATTTTACGCTGCACAAGATGCAGATACTAATGGGGAAGAGGGTCAAACATTTGTTTGGAAAAAACGTGAAATTGAAAACATCTTAGGTGATGATTCTGAAATATTTTGCATCTATTATGATGTTACTGATGGCGGAAACTTTGAAGGAAATACTATTCTTGCAAATAACATCAATATCTCATCTCTTTCATTCAAATTTAATAAAACTGAAGATGAAATTAGTAAAATTTTGAAACGTTCATCAAAAAAATTACTTGATGTAAGAAGTAAACGAGTTCAACCTGGAATTGATGATAAAATTATCACGTCATGGAATTCTATGATGATTTCTGCATTTGCTAAAGGTTATCGAATTTCAGGAAATGAAGAATATCTTCATATTGCTGTAAATTCTGCCAAATACTTTTCAGAACAATTTTCTAAACACGGCTTCATGCATAGAACCTTCAAAAATGATATTCCAAAACTAAATGGCTATCTTGATGATTATTCTTATCTTGTAAATTCTCTCATTGATGTTTTTGAGATAACATCTGATGCATATTTTCTTGATATGGCTCAGAAAATTGCACATTATATGGTAGAACACTTTTGGAATGAAACTGAAAAAACATTTTACTTTACAGCCGATACGCATGAATCTTTGATAGTTCGCCCAAAAAATTATTATGATTTGTCTGTACCGTCCGGAAATTCTGTTGCAGCAAATGCATTACTAAAACTATATCATCTTGTAAATGATGAAAAGTTTCTACAAATATCTAAACAAATTTTGGAGTTAAATGGTACTTCTGCTGCAGAAAATCCATTTGCATTTGGTTATCTACTTAATGTAATGAATCTATATCTAAAACATCCTACCGAAATTACAATAATTAATTCTGAAAATTCTGAAATTGTGAATTCTTTGTATAAGAAATTCATACCTGAAGGAATTATAATTCAAATTAAAAATAAAGAAAATCTTGAGTTATTGTCTAAATATTCATTTTTTGAAGGAAAAGAATTCTCCGATAAAACAAACGTAACTATTTGTAAAAATTTTACATGTTCATTACCATTATACGAATTGTCTAAAATAGAAGAAAATCTTTAAATTTTTTGTATATCTATTCTCAATACTTGCCCAACTTGTGGTCTACCAAGTTTTTCATATCTATTTTTTGGCATAGTAATTGAGATATTTGTTTGTGCATAACTCTTCATTTTGATGGTTGGTTGTGCTTGAAGCATTGCTTCAAGTAATGGCATGACTTGTTCTTTTGTATCCTGATCAAGCTTTTTTGAAACATTTTCCATAATCAATTGCTTTTGTGAAATTGGTTCTGTTTGAACGTCTTCTGCAAGTGACATTTGAATTGCTTGACCGTTATCAACAATCTGCTGAATTTTATATCCAATTATTTCTGACATATCTAATCATCTTTTTGTTTAGATTTATTCCTACCTATGGTTTCTTTTCATCTAATGCATTAGTGATCTTCTCAATGTTATCTCTTACAAATTCGTGGAATTCCTGTATATCGTCTAATCTAACTTCTAATTGTTGATTTGAATATGTCTGTAAAAATGCTGAATACACTGTACCTACTATAACTCCAAACGCTATCTCTCTTTTAGAGTTGGAAAATTTATTGTATTCATTTGCAAATTGATTATAGGAATCAGCTTGGTCTATGTAGTATTGTAATAATCCTTCTAAAAATTTTTTATTTTCATCTGAAATTGTCATTTAACATTCTTGCTTGTGTATGTGTATAAGAATTATTATCGAGCTAAAATCTTTGAACATCTGCCAAGTGCATTAGTGATTCTTTCAGGATTTCTTGAAAAAATGACATATGATGATACTGAAATTATTAGTAGTGCGCCTGAACCTAATGGGAATTCTGGAACTGCTGCATACTCGTCTGATTCTGCAATTATGCTATAATCTGCTACATTCATCGATTGATTCTTCTCATAAATTGGAACCAAAAAGTGACTTTCTTCACCAGCTCTCAAAAAATCTGGTTGTATTTGAATTTTTGAAACTGTTAACACTCTTCCATCTCTATCATATAATGTCGCAACAACATTTATCATGTTAGCAGTAATCTCGCCGTTATTTTCAATAGTTCCTGAAATTATTAAATTATCCAATTGATCTCTTTTCATTTCTGACGAAACAATCTCAATTACTTGATTTTTTGGTGCTGCAAGTTTGTATTCAATTCCCAAATCATAATCTAATATATTATCCACTTTTTTTTCATTTGCAATAATGTCAAAACTACCTGTCATTCCTGGCATTATTATATTTGTTAACACTTTCCCATCTATTTTCTCTAATACTTTTCCATTTACATCGACTATTGTGGCAATAATTTTTATTTTGTTTACTGGTGATTTTGAATCATTTTTAATCTCCCCGACAATGTGCATTATGCCATCATTTCCAATGTATGTCTGATCATTTTCAATAACTATATCCCCAAACGCTGGTTGTATCAAAAATAATAGTGGAATTAAAAATAATAATTTTTTCATAAAAATACTATAATCTTAAACGCTTTAAGATTTATCATTTTTTCGTCTTTACTAGATACAACATCTTCCTTCAAGTGATTTTGAATCAAGTTCTCTATTTTTTTCTGTTAATTTAATACATTTTTCATAGTCTAACTCTTGCTCTTTATTTTCAAATGGGGCTCCTAGATTAATTATGCAGGCCGATTCTTGATATTTGTACAAATCTGAAATAACACTCATAGCTTTATCGTATTCTTCTCTTGTCAACTTTTCATTTAGTGGTGTTTCACCTTTCTTTTTTCCTAATTTTGCATCATTAAATGCCTTCAATCCTGCTTGTTCAGCTTCAAAAGATAACTGTGTTAATTCACTAGATCGAATTAATTCTAGTTCATCACCTGTTTTTATCCAATTCAATCTGAGTTCATGTGATTGTATCTGATATTCTAATGACAATTTAAACAATCTTACAGATGATGAAAATGCATCAGGAGGTTGCAATTCATCATATTTTCCTAATAATTTATCAAATTCCTTCAAATGTGATTCTCCAATACTTTTTATTTCTTCATCTGTAATAGTACCTTCTTCCCATTGTGCTATACCCGAGATAAATCGATTTTGTTCGAATGCAATGTCCTCTTGTAATATCTGTATTTCATTCCCAAAAACTGAACCACGAATTTTTGCTTGATCAGCTGAATAGAAGTAAAAGACAATGATTCCTATAATGACAGCGCCTATTATTATAATTGGAAATTTATTTTTAGGTTTTTTTGCCTTGCGTTTTTTCAATTCCTAATCGATATATTTTCCTGCTTCGTCTGATTTTAATTCTATGTTAAGTTCTGTTCCGCTGATAAATGACTCACCTCGAACAGTTCTAATTCTGGCAATAACTAGTTCATGTGGCCAAATCTCCACTACCACCTGACCCACTTCGGGGTTATCTGGCGCATCGACTATCTTGATATCTTCTTTTTTAACACCATATTCTTGTAATTTTTTAATACTGTGTTCAATTAGCGGTTCTGGGTCATTATGACTTAATGCCCACACTGTTCCTGAATATTCAATTTGTGGCAACACAATTTCACTTTCTTTTTTGTATAAGTGTCATTCGCCTTTAATGACATTTAGTGTCATTGTACTTACTACTCTAGATAATTGTCTTATTTTCAATGAAACTGTTTTTTCAAAATCTTCTTGTGTTTCAGCATGAATTTCTGCAATTATATCATATGCACCAAATGTAACATACGCATTTTTTATTTCATTCACTTGTTGTAGTTCTTCTAAAATATATTCTTCAGCTCCTAAATCACAATTTAATAAAACAAATCCGATATGCATTTTTTCTTAACTTCTTTAACTAATCCTTGTCTTTAAGTGTTAAATTACCACTTCTTTTTGCTATCACGGTTTTGTCTTCCATATGATGAGCGTGCACTGTTTCTTCTTTTGTATTGATCTCTGGCAGGTCCATCTTTACTATGTCCACCGCCATAGCTTGATCTTCCTCCACCGCCATAACTTGATCTTCCTCCACCGCCATAACTTGGTCTATTTCTACCCCCATAACTTGGTCTACGTCCGTATCCTGAACGCATTGGTTGTGCGATACGTCGTCCAACATCTCGCTTTAGTGGATCTGGAATATGAACTTCGATTCCCATCTTTTTATTCAAATCCGTCAAATCTGATTTAATTTGTTTTTTAATAAATTTCCAATCTGCGATTGATGAATATGATACAAGTGTGACTGCTTTCCCTTTTGCTCCTGCTCTTGCTGTACGTCCAATTCTATGGAAATAAACCATATCTTGATTTGGAACATCATAGTTTACTACTAATCCTACTTTTGGAACATCTATTCCTCTTGCTGCAACATCTGTGGCAACTAATATGTCTGCCTGATTTTTTCTGAATTTCATCATTGAATATTCCCGTTTATTTTGTGACATATCTCCTTCAATTGCAACCACTTTGTATCTAGATTTTTGTAAATCTCTTGCAACATTTCTTGTTCTAATTTTTGTTGAACAAAATACTATAACTTGACCTTTGTTTTGATTAATGAAATCTGTTAGATACTTGTGTTTTTCTCTGTCTTTAATTACTAAAAATGACTGATCAATTCCTTCGCCGCTTAAATCATCTGAATCAATTAAAATGTTTTTTGCATTATTTAGATACTTGTCTGAAAGTCTAAGAATTTCAGGTGGCATTGTTGCTGACCATAATGATGTAATTCTATTTCCTGGAACTTTTTGTAAAACATATTCTATATCTTCAATGAATCCCATGTCCAGCATCACATCTGCTTCATCTAATACAACATGTTTGATATCGTCTGTTCTAATTGAACCATTATCCAAATGATCAATTAATCTTCCAGGGGTTGCAACTACAATCTCTGGTTTTCTACGTAGTGCATCTAACTGAATTCCAATTCCTTGTCCTCCGTAAACAGTCACCACTTTAATTTTTGTATATTTTCCAATTTTCTTTATCTCTTCTGTAATCTGCATGGCCAATTCTCTTGTTGGAGCTATAACCAATCCTTGAATTCCTCCTCCATGGATGATATTTTGTAGCATTGGTATTCCAAATGTAGCTGTCTTTCCAGTTCCTGTATGTGCTTGACCAATCACATCATTTCCTTGTAAAAGTTCAGGTATAGCCTGTGCTTGTATTGGAAAAGGTGTTGTAAAACCGAGCTCCTTAATGGATCTCAATATGTCTTCATTTATTTCTAATTCTTCAAATGTGTTCATTTTTTTCTGTCTAAAGCAATGACAGAGAAAGCGAACCTAATCCGTCATTATTTCTATTCTCACTCTATTCGTTCGTCTAATAAACCCATGCTTAGAATTAATTGATTCCTATGGTGAATAGTGTATTTGTAAAACACTGTCAAATTGTTTATAACCTATTTTCGATTACTGTGATTATGGATGAGAAAAAACAAAATGAATTGGATAAACAAATTGAGGCTGAAAATTCTGATGTTTCATGTAGTTCATGTCCTATTGATTCTGTTGCCCAAAAAATAATGAGTCTATTCAGGCGTAAATAGTTCTATAACTTTGAAGATAATGCAAGGTTTTTTAATTAAATTTTTATCCTAAACTTATGGCAAACACAAAGGCAATTGGAGTTGGTATTGCTGCTGTAATTCTGATAGTCGCTGTAACAGCTTATGCTTCATCATACATGTCTGATTTCGATAATACACCAAGGAATGTAGAACAAAAATTTGAAACAATAGCATTAGGTTCTGAAACTGCTACTGTCACAATTGTAGAAATTGGTGACTATCAATGTGAAATGTGTAAACTTTGGTTTGAAAAAACACGTCCACTGATCATTGAAAATTATGTTGAGACTGGGAAAGCAAATCTTATTTTTATTGATATGCCTTTTCTAGGAACTGATTCACAACATGCAGCAGCTGCAACATATTGTGCTGATGATCAAGACAAATATTGGGATTACCATGTAAAATTGTATCAGCTACAACAACATGTTGATGACGGATGGGCAAATACAGATAGATTAAGTGCAATTGCATTTAGTCTAGATCTAAATGTGGATGTTTTTGATGAATGTATGAAATCTAAAGAACATTATTCTAGAGTAGATTTTCACAAACAAAAAGCCAAAACTGATTTTGGTGCTAACAGTACTCCTACATTTGTAATTATAAATACTTCTGGAGATTCAAAAAAGATTGTCGGGGCACATCCTTATTCCACTTTTGAAGAAATTATAAATCCAATGCTCTAAATTGACAAACACTTTTACAATAATTTATTCAAATCCATCTAATATTTTAATCGCGGTTGGAATATTTTTTCTACTTTTCATTCCGTTGATTACAATTTCGGAATTTTTATTCTTTGAACCATTTGTAGTCTTTTCATTGTATCCTGAAACCACCTTAAGCTTTTCTCTAATTGTAGTATTGTCATTTCTTTCTTCAATGGCGGTCTCGATGAATATTTATCGTGTTAAACTTATCAAAGAAACCAGAAAAATGAGTTCAAGTATTATTGGAACTATAATTGGAGCATCTGCAGGTGCATGCTCATGTGGTCCGATTGCTTTTTCAATTATTACTACATTTGGAACTACTGGAAGTATTGTAAGTTCATTTCTGACAATATATGAAATTCCAATCAGATTGGCATCAATTATAATTCTTGGAACAGTAATTTTTGTAACATCAAAGTCTCTTTCATACGAGTGTAAGATGAGTCAGTAAGTTTGTTCAATTTTGTTAATGTAAAAAGACAATTTTTTACAACCCACTAAAATTACTTTAGAAATTGTAATTACTTACTATGTCACGATTTTTCATCCCAACACGTCCATCTAAACGTGCATACGATGCTGATGAATTAGATGAGACCGACGATCAATAATAGAATTTTTTCTATATTTTTAAAAATGAATTAATTGGCACTTGTAAATCTGAAAATATATTTGAATGTAAAATTTTTGCTAATATCTCAATTCCCGTAACTGTTCTAATGCTTGGTTTACTAAAAAATGAATTTGCATCAACTGCAAAAACTTTTCTTTCTTTAACTACTCTTAATTGATTCCATCTTGAATCGTTAATAAGATATTTTTCATATTCTGAAATTGTTTTTTGCACATCAAAACCACATGGCATCAAAATTAATACATCCGGATCTACATTTTCAATTTCTGCAATATCCATTTTTCTTGAATGTTCTCCTTTCTTTGTTATCATGTTAATTCCTCCTGAAAATTCAATCATTTCTGGAACCCAATGACCTGCTGTAAAAAATGGCTTTATCCATTCTATTCCTAATACTTTTGGTCTACTTGAAATCGGTACTCTTCTTATTTTATTAATTCGTCTGTTGAGTGAATTAACAAGTTCTTCTCCTTTCTGTATCTCGTCAATTTTTTCTGCAATATCCTTTACAGATCTTAAAATTCCTTGCATATCATGAGTATTCATTGAATAGATTTCTGGTTTTTCTTTGAGAATTTCTATTGCATTTTCTACTTGTGTAGTATATGCTGAACATACTTCACAAATCTCTTGTGAAATTATTAAATCAGGTTTTGCATTAGATACATTTTCTACAACTAGTTTGTAAATATCTTCACCTTTTTCTGAAAGACTACAAATTTTGTCATCAATTTCCTGACTTGACATTTTCTCTGGATTGAAAACACTTTCTATCACTCTTGGCTTATTTAATGCATCACTTGGGTAATTGCACTCGTGTGTTACACCAAATAATCTTTCTTGTACTCCTAATTCATAAATTAATTCTGTTGCACTAGGTAAAAATGAAATAATTCTTTTACCAGTCATTTGAAACTTTTATGTTTCTAGTTCTCTTTAACTTTGTGTCAATTTTTTACTAGATGAATTATTTATTATTCATACATTTTATAGAAATTTATGTATAGATCAGGTTTAGATATTCGAAAGGGAATAGAACAAAACTGGCATGAATATTTATCAAAATATGCTAATCTTTTTTCCTCAAATGAAATACATGGTTCTAGTCCTCCTTCTGTTTTTGTAGGCTCATACGGATATCCAAAAGTTGGCGTTGGTCCAATGCTGCCTCCTATTCATGGTGATACTTCACTTCTAGACGCCCCTGAGAGATGGCTTGGAAAAAGTCTTGAAGAAATTGTAAATTACAGACTAAATCTTGTACGTGGAATACAAAAAACAGGAATTGAAGAAACTAGTGGACGTTTTATTGAGGGTCTTCATGAATTAGCAATGTCATCTGGTACTATTGATTCTGAAATTAAATTTCTAAAAAATCCCTTACCTCTTCCATCTATAGATGGACAAAATGCTCCTTTTGGTCCCATTGGTGAAATCAAAAGTGTAAAATTTTCCCCAAATTCATCAATCAAACCAATAGAAAATGCATACTATGACACTGATCTAAAAGCTGAAGATGCAGTAATGAAACTTTATAATTCTGGAATTGAAATATCTAAAATTCAAAAATGTTTCAGTATTGGAATGTTTGGAAAAAATAGAAAATTGGTACCAACAAAATGGAGTATCACTGCAACAGATCAAATAATTTCTAATGATTTAATGCATAATATACTTGAATTTGATATTATTGACCGGTATAATATTTTTAACTTTGATCATCTTGGAAATTTATTTTCAGTTATATTATTTCCACATAGATGGCTTTTTGAAATGCAAGAGGCATGGCATGATAAAAATTCTATTGGATTTGGAAGTGATTATGAAACTGCAAAAGGCATTGATCATCCGCCATCAATCACCGGTGCATACTTTGCAGGAAAATTGGCAGTTACAGAATACTTACAAAAAATCAAAAAACAATCTGGTGTTATGATATTTAGAGAAATTCAACCCGAATATGCAGTCCCTGTTGGTGTTTGGCAGGTACGAGAAGGAGTTAGAGAAGCAATGACAAAACATCCT
>Ga0206679_10003935_pt1 | contig 11246 bp, 8 predicted proteins | sample M110012015metaG_FD_155464 | JGI IMG/M metagenome (GOLD analysis project Ga0206679, IMG submission 155464) | Ammonia-oxidizing marine archaeal communities from Monterey Bay, California, United States - M1 100m 12015 | ecosystem: Environmental > Aquatic > Marine > Intertidal zone | place: USA... | reverse complement strand
AAAAAATGTATCGGTCGCGTCAGAGGCTCCGAATACACGAGCAATCACGATGTCTCGTATGAGACCTAACACACGCGAAGCCATGGTCATTGATCCAGTAATGCCACTGGCTTTTAGCAGACCCCCACCATCGCCAGACTTACTGGACCGACTTGTATCGACTCGTTCCGAGCCTTGTTGAATTTCAGTCATACCAAATTTTTACTACTATTCCTGTTGGACCATCTCAGTTCTTTGGAAATTTCCCACTTTCGCCAGAATACACCAATTTGGGTTAATAAAAGTTATCGTATAAATGTCTGAATTAGTTAAGTATTCTCATATGTTTTCTCTCTTAAAAGTGCGCAGCATCCTATTGACATAACTTAGTGAAAACGGCATAGTGTCGCTCCTTTGAAGTAGCGGCACTCTCGGTAATCTCAGCATTATCAATCAATCCTAAGATTGAGCTTCCAAAAGAGCTGCCCTGAAAACGTTATACACAGAATTCAAAGACAGAACATTAAAGATCGAATAATAAAGAAAGAATATAAAGGAGTTAGAATTGGCCAATTCTCCACAAGCTAAAAAACGCGCAAGGCAAGGCGAATCTCGCCGTCGTCACAATGCTTCATTCAGGTCTATGGTGCGAACTTACATAAAAAAAGTGGACGCAGCTATTGAAGGTGGCGACCATACAGCAGCCACTGAAGCGTATAAAAATGCCGTGCCTGTTATCGATCGTATGGCCGATAAAGGAATTATTCACAAGAATAAGGCAGCTCGGCATAAGAGCAGACTAAATTCAGCCGTTAAAGCCCTGAAGTAAGACACTAAGTAAATTTGGAAAAGGGTAATAATCGTTTTTGAGTTAACGAAAGGCCAGATCGGTGTCGCCATTAAGAAAGGATTAGGTTATCTCTGTGAATGATTTCTTCTTCCCCGGCATAGCCAAGTAGTTCTGAAATCTTCTCGCTACTTTGCCCCATTAAAGCCTGTACTTCGTCTTTATCGTAATTTACCAAGCCCCGCGCTATTTCTTTTCCGGCTTTATTCGTACAGACCACCACATCTCCACGAGAAAATCTACCATCGACTTGTTTAATACCCACCGCTAACAAACTTTTACCCGATTCCTTCAAGACTCTTACTGCCCCATCATCTAGCACCATTGAACCCTTTAAGGTTAGTTGACCCGCTAGCCACTGCTTTCGAGCAGTAACAGGCTCATTATCTGCCTCAAGTAGCGTTCCAATTTTTACACCACTAGCAATCTGCAATAAGACTTTTTCCATTTTGCCATTAGCGATAATTGTGTTTGTTCCAGATCGGGCAGCTAATTTGGCAGCAGAAATTTTAGTAAACATACCACCGCGACCTAGACTTGAGCCTTTCCCAGCATAATCCATAAGCGAGTCATCGTCTGCGGAGGCAACACTAATAAATTCCGCATCTGCATCCAATCTTGGGTCGGCGCTATAGATACCATCTTGATCCGTAAGAACCACCATAACATCCGCATTTACTAAATTTGCGACGAGCGCCGCAAGCGTATCGTTATCACCAAAACACAGCTCGGCGGTTGCCACAGTGTCATTTTCATTAACAACTGGAACCACTTTCATTTCCAAAAGTGTTGATAGCGTGCTTCGCGCATTTAAATAACGAGTCCGATCAGACAAATCTTCGTGGCTCAATAGAATCTGAGCAGCATGGACACCGTGGCGCATGAAACAACTTTCATAGGCCTGCACTAAGCCCATCTGACCCACTGCCGCGGCCGCTTGCTGTAAATGCACCTTTTTAGGACGAGCGCTTAATTCTAACCGAGCAACGCCTTCAGCAACTGCACCGGAAGAAACCAGTACAACTTGAATCCCCTGCTGCTGCAAGCTAACTAGTTGTTCTGCCCAGTGGGAAATCGCCTTTTTATCCAGACCAAGACCATTATTGGTTACTAGCGAACTACCAACCTTTACTACCCAGCGCTTCGCATTGTTAATCTTATCTTCGCGCATGCTACGACCTAGTCATCCCAATTTTCTTCCCAACTATCATCGTCACTTGCTCTATTATTTTTAGAGCTCTCTATAGTGCGCCGAATCTCGAATGCCATAGCTTTTTCTTGCTGAGACTGTTCCTTTCGATAGTCTTCATCGTCAATTATTTTTTGACGATGAGATTCAATCGATTCCATAAGTTGTTGGCACAAGTCACCACATCCATATTGGTTGATAGCGGAAATCTTGTATATAGGTTTCTGCCAACCCAATTCAACCTTTAATGCAGTTTCCAATATATCAACATCCTTGGGGTCTATCAGATCCACTTTGTTTAGTACGATCCAACGTTCTTTCGCCGCTAAACTTGGGCTGAATTTTTTTAATTCACTTGCAATTTGTTTTGCACTTTCTATAGGGTCAGTGCTGTCAGCAGGAAGTACATCCACCAAATGAAGAAGCAAACGTGTTCGGGACAAATGTTTTAGGAAACGAAAACCTAAACCTGCACCTTCGGAAGCTCCTTCAATCAATCCAGGCACATCTGCCATGACGAAAGATCGTTCCATGCCTAGGCTAACCACTCCTAAATTTGGCACTAAGGTTGTAAAAGGATAGTCGGCAACCTTCGGTTTCGCTGCGGATACTGCTCGAATTAAGGTCGACTTACCGGCATTAGGAAAACCCAGCAATCCCACATCAGCGACTAGGCGAAGCTGCAACTGAAGCGTCCTAGCTTCACCTTCCGTCCCTTTAGTGATCTTTCGCGGTGCGCGATTTGTACTCGATTTAAAACGCGTATTACCCAAACCATGTTTGCCGCCTCGAGCTACCATGACTGGTACTTCTGGGTTATTAAGATCGGCAATTAATTCCTCAGTGTTAACGTCAATAATACTCGTACCTACGGGCACTTTTATCAGCAAATCCTCGCCGCCACGACCAGTGCAGTTTTTGCCTTGCCCTGGCTGACCAGCCTCCGCTCGGTAACGAGGTTGGAAACGGAAATCTACTAAGGTATTCAGAGCCGCATCTGCCTGCATATAAACACTGCCGCCGTCGCCACCATCTCCTCCGTCGGGACCTCCTTTCTCAATGTATTTCTCACGACGAAAACTGAGGCAACCACTACCACCATTGCCCGCATCTACAGTGACCTCTGCTTCGTCGACAAACTTCATGATTTAATCCTGAGCGATACTAGTTGCAGAAACAAAAAAGCCCCGTCGAATGACGAGGCTTTTAGCGAAATTCTTGATTAACTAGGCCGATTCGATGCTGACGAATTTTCTATTATTTGGTCCTTTTACTGCAAACTTAATCACACCGTCAGATTTTGCAAAAAGCGTGTGATCTTTGCCACAACCAACATTTTCGCCAGGATGGAACTTAGTCCCGCGCTGCCGCACAATAATATTGCCAGCTTTAGCTTCTTGGCCGCCAAATAACTTTACACCAAGGCGTTTTGATACCGAATCACGACCGTTATTAGTACTACCACCTGCTTTTTTATGCGCCATAGCGAGCTCCCTACTTTAAGCCTTGATGCCAGTGATTTTTACTTCAGTGAATAACTGACGATGGCCCTGCGTCTTCTTGTAATGCTTACGACGGTTAAACTTAATGATTTTGATCTTATCGCCACGGCCTTGCTTTAAAACTTCTGCTTCGACCTGACTACCCTCGACATAAGGCGTTCCAATCTTTACTGATTCGCCTTCACCAACGAGCAGAATCTTATCGAATTTCACCTTGTCACCAGTGGCGGCTTCAAATTTTTCGAGCTGAAGGACTTCGCCCTCCTCTACTCTATGCTGCTTGCCACCACTTTCAATTACCGCGTACATATCTGTCTCCAAAAACCTCAGGAATAATAATGACCCATTCCCTCGAGGAGCCGAATTCTACGGGATCAAAGGATTTGAAGCAAGATAAATTGGCGTTAGTATCAGCAGCTTCCTAAAATTAAAGAATGGCCTGAATGTACCTGATTTCGCGGGTTTTCCCGACTTGACAGTCTTTATTCCGCTCCCTAGCATGCACACACACAAATCAGGCAAAGTAACTAAAAAGTTACCTTAAATTTCTACTTTTTCGGTTTACCTTTAGAATGTATCAAGATATTCGCAGTGTCGTCGAAACTGAATTCCTAGCCGTTAATGATTTCATCGTCGAACAGCTGCACTCGGAAGTTACTCTTGTTGAAAGCATTGGTCACTATATTGTCGATGCTGGCGGCAAGCGGTTACGCCCAATGCTGACTCTTTTGGCTTCGAAGGCCTGTGGTATCGATAGTCAGCAACATATTCCTATGGCCGCAGTCATTGAGTTTATCCATACGGCCACCCTATTGCACGATGATGTCGTCGACATGTCGACCCTTAGGCGCGGACGTCCCACCGCAAATGCTAAATGGAATAATCCTTCAAGCGTGCTGGTAGGCGACTTTATCTATTCTCGTGCCTTTCAGGTCCTGGTCAAGATTGGTGATATGCGTATTATGAAGATCATCGCAGATACCACAAACAAAATTGCCGAAGGCGAAGTACTCCAACTTATTACAAAAAATAATCCCAGCGCTTCTGAAGCAAATTATATGCAGGTAATAGAAAGCAAAACCGCCATTCTTTTCCAAGCTGCAGCCCAATGCGGCGCACTGTTGGCAAATGCTGATAAGGCTTCTGAAAAAGGACTTCGGAATTTTGGCAAAAGTATCGGCATGGCGTTTCAATTAATAGACGATGTCTTGGATTATGCTGGAGATGCCACAGATCTTGGCAAAAACATTGGAGACGATTTAGCAGAAGGCAAGCCGACACTACCCCTAATCTACGCCATAGAAAAAAGCGACAAACAACAACAGAAGCTAATTCAACAAGCACTAAAAACTGAGCAGCTTAATCCAGAAATGCTGAAAGATGTCATTGAGATTGTGCGCCACAGCGGAGGCCTCGAATACACTCAAGGCTTAGCAAAAGAGCAATCAAAGGCAGCGTTGAATTGTTTGCAAACTTTACCTGACTCTGAGTATCGCCAAGCGATGGAAGCCATGGTGAATTTTTCTTTAAGTAGGAAGAGTTAATAAATCCTATATTGAAGGCTCTATTAATAACAGCGAATTAAGTCTATTTGTATTCTAAATATCCAAGTTCGCGCAAAAAACCAATCCACCGCTGAGGAAAGCGATAGCTGAAGTAAGATAGTTGCAAACACCTGTCTACATACCCGGATAATTGGGACCACCTCCACCTTCAGGCACTACCCAATGGATATTCTGCGCCGGATCCTTAATATCACAAGTCTTACAATGGACACAGTTTTGGGAATTTATCTGGAATTTTTTCTCTCCGCCGGCATCTTCTATAATTTCATAAACACCGGCGGGACAGTAGCGTTGCGCAGGCTCATCAAACATCGGCAGATTAACTTCTATAGGAATAGAGACATCCTTAAGTTGCAGATGGCAGGGCTGATCCTCAGCGTGATTAGTATTGGATAAGAAAACTGAAGATAACTTATCGAAACTAATCTCACCGTCTGGTTTAGGGTAATCAATCCTAGGGCATTCAGCTGCAGGTCTTAATTGACAATGGTCTTTAGATTTATCGTGGAAGGTAAGAGGAAATTTCCCGAAAAATAGATTTTGTTCGATAAATGCCAAAGTACTGCCCAACCAAAATCCAAATTTGTGAAACCCAGCGGAAAAATTGCGAGTCGTATGTAATTCCTTATACAGATCAGACTTGCTAAAGCGTTCTGTATAGTCGCTGAGTTCTGATGCGCCGATATTTTCTTTACTTAGCGCTTCGAACAAGGACTCTGCTGCTAGCATGCCAGAACGCATTGCTGTATGGCTTCCCTTAATTTTTGCCGAGTTTAACGTTCCAGCGTCGCACCCTATCAGGAGCCCCCCCGGAAAAATCATTTTTGGTAATGAATTAAGCCCGCCTTTAATAATAGCTCTCGCACCATAGCTAATGCGCTTACCGCCACTTATAACCTTTTTGATAACTGGGTGATGTTTAAATTTCTGGAACTCATCGTAAGGACTAAGATGCGGGTTTGAATAAGACAGATCAACGATCAAACCTAAGGAAACTTGATTATTTTCAATATGGTAAAGAAATCCACCACTTGCCGCCGAAAAACTAGAACCTAACATAGGGTAACCCGAGGAATGAACCACTAGTCCTTCTTTGTGTTGAGGCTCAGGAATCTCCCAAACTTCTTTGATGCCGATGCCATAGTGTTGCGGATCACTATCTTTGTCTAATTTGAATTTCTGAATGACCTCTTTTCCTAAGTGACCTCGACAGCCTTCAGCGAATATTGTGTACTTGGCATGAAATTCGAACCCTGGCTCATAAGATGCTTTGTGCTCACCTTTGGCATCTACTCCCATATCTCCAGTGGCTACACCTTTGACTCTGCCGTCTTCTCCATAAAGAATTTCTGCCGCCGCAAAACCAGGAAATACTTCGGCACCAAGTTCCATTGCCTGCTCTGCCAACCAGCTGCATAGATTTCCCAAGGAAATAATATAATTACCATGATTATGCATTGGTCGTGGAACCAGAAAGTTTGGAAACTTGAACGAGGACTTTTCATTCGGTAGATAGTAAACATCATCTCCAGTGACACGGGTATTAAGTGGAGCCCCTTTTTCTTTCCAATCAGGAATTAATTCATCCAATGCTGACGTTTCAAACACTGCTCCGGACAGTATATGAGCACCCACCTCAGAACCTTTTTCAAGAACACAGACTGAAAGCTCTTTTTCTGCAGTTTGTGCCATTTGTAGTAACCGGCAGGCCGTAGCTAACCCCGCAGGTCCTGCACCCACTATTACTACATCAACTTCCATGGATTCGCGTTGCATAAAACAGCCTCTGAAATTTCTTCTCAATTAGTCGATATGAAGGTACTGGATTCTAGAATTCACCGTATATCCATCGAATTCACTAAGACTGTGCACAGAACCAACAGTGCTAGCAAAGCGTTATTATCCTTAATTAGCTAATTCAGCGCAAAAAAGCGGTTTGTTAGCGTTGGCATTACAAAAAATCACATTTTGTGGAGAATTTGAGAATACTCTGGGGGGTTAAATGTTCATACTTGCGCGTCGTTAAGATAACTCAATTAGTAATAATTAATTAAGCATTTCGGAGACATAAATGCTTCCCTCGAAAATCCAAGTTAAAGCATTACCAGCCCTCCTTAGTGCAATACTTTTCGCTCATACGCCCAATACAGTGGCACAGGATTTACCTACTACGGACGAAAATTCAACAGTTACCTATCCTGCAGCCTATTTCGATCAATATGAACCCTTCTCCGTTAGCGACATGCTTGATCGAATTCCTGGTATAACCGTAGCCAGACAAGGCGGCGGTGGGCCTGGCGGAAGCAGCAGCGGACCCGGCAGCTCACAAGGTTCAGATCGTCGAGGCTTAGGGCTTGGTGGCGACCAAGTATTAATCAATGGCCGCCGTATTGCTGGCAAGGAGAATGAAGGGAATAGTCAACTATCAAGAATTCCGGCAAATCAAGTTCAGAGGATTGAAATAATCCGAGGCACTTCTGGCGATCTCGATGTCCGCGGCGGCAATCAGGTAATTAACATAGTACTGCTAGAACTAGAATCAAGCTCCTCTATTGCTTATGAAATAAATATGGACCATTACCATGATGGAGAATTAAAACCCGGAGGAAGTGTTTCCCTAAGTGGGCAAAATGGCGCTTTCGATTACTTACTGAGCGCAGAATCAGAACCTCGGTGGGAATATAGGAAAGGTTTCGAAACTAGTTTCCTAGCTGGTGGCAGACCAAACGACTACATAGATAAAAAACAATATACAGATCAACAACCGCTAACCCTCACTACAAACATTGGCTATCAAATTTCTGACCGGAGCATTGCGCACATAAATGCACAATACAACCAGAACGATGCACCAGGAAGTGAGAACCGATTAATCACAAATTTACTCACAAGCCCTAATACACTCGATACTACACTTGATGATATTTCCGTTGAAGAAGATTTTTGGGAGATCGGAGGGGATTTCGAACATACATTTACTGATGGTAACCGGCTTAAATCGTTGTTTATTATCAATCAAAGAGACTCAAATCGACTACGAGAAAGATTTGACCTTGATAATAATCGCAGCAAAGATTTGTACTTAAAAACATTTAACCAATATGAAGAGAAAATTCTAAGATCCTCTTATTCTATGTTCCTTAACCCTACTCAGGATATTGAATTCGGTGTAGAAAGAGCGCAAACCACACTAGACTCAACATTGGGACTAGGACTATTAACCGAGACAGGCCTCGTTTCTGAAAGCTTTGGCGGGCTTACGCCAATAACAAATTCTGATGCAACCGTAGAAGAAGTTCGATATGAAGCATTTGCTGTCCATAACTGGCGGATAAATAACCGCATGTCGCTAGAAAGCACACTAATTTATGAGAAATCCACTATCGAGCAATCTGGCGATGTTGCTAAAAAAAGAGAGTTTGATTTTGTTAGGCCTAAAATTGATTACCGATTTGACATTACTTCATCATTGCAATTTAAAGCAACAATAGAAAAAGATGTCGCTCAGTTAAGCTTCAATGATTTTACTTCCAATATCAATTCTGGCGATGATGATCAAAATGCTATCGCAGGCAATCCTGATTTACGACAAGAACAGTCATGGCGTTATGACATAAATTTGGAATACAGATTCGACAATAATAATGGAGTACTTAATTCAAACCTTTTCTATCATGATCTTGAAGATGTGATTGAAAAAATTGATGTCTCCACGACAACAAAAATTCAATCAGCAAACGGTAACATTGGTGACGGCGAGCGTTATGGAGGAAGCATTGATGCAAGTTTACGGCTTGCCAGTTTAAATCTTCCCCAACTTCTGCTTACTTCTCGTATCGAAATAGAAGATGGCAACGTTATAGATCCTTTCTTTGGTATTGATCGACGTTTGCAGCGTCAAGGTCGAGGTCAATATCGTTATGGTTTCCGACATGATATGAGCAGCAGAAACATCAACTACGGTATTACTGTGAGAGGTAGTTTTGATGGTGGTTCAATAGTTTATGATATCGACAAAATAGAAAAATATGATATGGATGATTTTGTCATAGCATTTGTAGAGTGGCAAGGCTGGGGCGGTCTTACCTACAGATTCGAAGCAACGAATTTTCATGAACAAGAAAGATGCCGTGTTCGATCGCGCTATATCGGCGGAACAATAGCGACTGGTTCTTTTAATGAAATCGAAAACTCTTGTAGTCAAGCTGGCGAGAAATATGCGATAAAAGTCCGCGGAACTTTCTAACAATCGTCTTAATGAGCCCTCTAAATTAATGAGTCATTTTTAGTTAAAGTTTTAATTTTTATGGTCGCTATCAAAAGATCATTTGAGAGTTACAACCAACGTAGCTAACATCTGAAATATGGCAATTTTGCCACCACATTTGCACAATTTGTTACACTTTTCCTAGAAGGGCATAGCTATAATTCGGCCTCTTTCGCAGGAAGCAAATATTCTCAGTAAGAGAAACACGTCACCTGCACCCGGGACGAGATCAATTCACAAAAAAATCTCTGACGCGGAAAACCAAAAACTATTTTTTCACGTTATATACGCGAGACCGGTGATTTAAAGAACTAGCGGTCTCAACAATTTAAAATGAGGTTTTTGATGGCTGCAGCTGTTACTTCAGGATTTCTTAAAGCTAGCATCCTTTTCCTTGCTATTGCTTCTTCAGTTGAGGCAACAGCTCAACAGGGAACTGAAGCGATCATAGAAGGCTCGACGATAGTTTATGATGCTGATTTTTTCGCTGAGTTTTCTCCCGTTAATGTAAATGACATGATGGATCGAATTCCTGGAATTAGCCTCGCCATGAATAACCGAGGCGGCGGCAATAGAAGAGGCCTTGGTCCTGGCGAAAACGAAATCCTAATTAATGGACAACGTCAGACAGGGAAAAGCAATGAAGGCCGTGACCAGCTAAGCCGACTCTCTGCTGATCAAGTGGATTACATCGAGATCATCCGCGGTACTTCCGAGGAAATGGATATTAGAAGTGGCGGGCAAGTAGTCAACATAGTGTTGCTAGACTCCCGTTCACGCTCCAACATCACTGCAGAAGCGAATATGGACCGATATCATGATGGCACTTTTGAGCCTGGCGCTAAATTGTCTTGGACTGGCCAATCAGGACCCCTTAATTATTTGTTCCACCTAGAAGGCGAGCCTAGTTACCAGAATCGCCTCAGTAAAGAATTTAGTCGTGATCCGGCTGGCAATTTACTTGAAACACGTTTTGAAGACAGCACTCGCGAACAGACCGACTACGAAACCAGTTTTAATCTTGGTTATCAATTCGATAACAGTCTAGTGCAGTTAAATGGCCTATATGGTGGCGACTGCGCACCAGAAGATAAAGAGCGTCTTATCAACGACTATAGCGATTCTGGCATCGTGTCTCAGCTGGAAAGAGAAGACATTGATCGCTGTCGTGAAAACTGGGAAATAGGCGGTGACTATGAATATGAATTTAGGAACGGTGGTAAATATCGCTTTTTGTTTATCGTAAATGATGGCCAGTGGCTCCAAGAACGCGACCGCTTCGAAGTCTTTGACGATCGTGAAGAAAAAGATTTGTTTCTTTACAATAACGGGCGCGACCAAGAAAGAATTTTCAGAACATCTTACACCTTCGACCCAATTCCTAATCATGGTCTCGAGTTCGGAATTGAGCGTGCACAAACCCTCAGAGATGGAAATTTACGATTGGGGCTCGACCTGGGTGGCACACCCTCACCTGAACATGGCTTCTTAACAGCTGTCGCTGTTGATAATTCCAACTCCACTGTTGAAGAAGTTAGATATGAGAACTTCTTAGTTCATAACTGGCAAATTAATGATAAGTCCTCTCTCGAAAGCTCACTAATTTATGAGACATCAACAATTACTCAGACAGGTGATGTCTATAACGAAAGAGATTTCGATTTTGTGCGCCCCAAGTTGGATTATCGGTACAATATCAATCAATCGATGCAGTTGAGGGCGACAGCAGAAAAGCTTGTCTCGCAACTTAGTTTCTCAGATTTTATGGCCTCTTCTGATAGCGATGACGACGACCAAAATACGCAAGCCGGAAATCCTCAAATAGTTCAAGAACAACATTGGGAATATTCACTTAATTTAGAATATCGACTTCCTAATAGCATTGGTGTATTAAATT
>Ga0206679_10003933_pt1 | contig 11247 bp, 9 predicted proteins | sample M110012015metaG_FD_155464 | JGI IMG/M metagenome (GOLD analysis project Ga0206679, IMG submission 155464) | Ammonia-oxidizing marine archaeal communities from Monterey Bay, California, United States - M1 100m 12015 | ecosystem: Environmental > Aquatic > Marine > Intertidal zone | place: USA... | reverse complement strand
TGGCGCAAAAGAATCTTGATGGCCTGTCCGCCGCCAATTTCCTTGATAGTTTCAATAATGTGATTTTTTTCCTGCCGGGTCGCCTCGGGTGATGTCAGCCCAGTATCAAGGTCATAGAGCGCGGCTTCACCGAAATGCCGCAGCGATACCCTGGTGACTCCCTGCAGAGAAGCAATGGCGAGTTTTTCCACCAGGATGTTGACGAGTCTGGGGTCGTGCAGGTTACCGGCAGCAACGATGGCTCGTTCTACGATTAGCGGGTCGATATCTTCCAGAAGCTCAACCAGGTAGCCGGAAAAATGGGGGACACCTGTTTCAGCGATGACTTCGGCGGCGAATAATCGTTCGTTAATATCCTGCGACCGAACACTGTCGAGTAGGTAACGGTTGGCAATCTCGTTGTCTTGGTCGAAGCATAGAATCCCGACCAGTGCACCTTTCCTGATGTTTTGGTCTGATGTGTCAAGGTAGGGAAGTAACCTGTCTGTGGTGTCAGCAGGTCCCAGGGTTGCGTAGGTTTTTAATGCCTGGCCCTTAACTATTGGGTCGGATTCCTCTCCCACTCTATCCAGCACGCGATTGATTAAGGGCTGAATATTCAGCGAAGCAACCCTGCGCAAAACGTCCATTCGGACATCACGGTCGTGGTTGTCCATGAGCGTTTTGATGAGCTCAGTGATCTCCGGGTGTTCCATCTCTTCGAGTAGATTGAGGCAATAGAAAATTTCTGCCGGGTAACTGCTTTTTAGCCCACCTTTAATGATGTCAAGGCTGGCATTATCCAGATCACTAAGTGCGATCTCGCCCAGCTTTCTTTTTTGAATATTGACTACGAGGTTGGACACGTAGAGCCGTCTAACAAAAAAGCCGATAACGATCCACGTCAGCATCAGCGCGCTCAGTACAACTAGATATGATTTCGGCTCTAATCCAAACTGTGTTGTGAGCACGTAAAGGCAGATACCGGCAAAGCCGCCGGCCACCGGGTCGATCACTCCTTCTGTGAGTGCAATACCCTGACTTCTTTGCCGATCTGGCAGCACCTGGAACAGGACGGTGACGCTGCTTTTCCAGATCGCGGATTGAAGGACGAACCTGGCTGCGTTGGTTACCACCATCACGATAAAGATAACGGCCGCCTCGAATCCTGAAAATTCCATCGCGGTGACCGCTGTAGAACCAATAAATATGACCACGGGGAATGTAATGACACCGGCCAGAATGCCAAATTTCCGGAGGAATGGAGCGAAGACAATAATCATTACAAGCACTGTTAGGAAGCCTGAGATGGCATAGAACTGGGCAATGAAGGCGGCCAATGAATTCTGGTCATTGAAGTGGCGTGATGCATAGTCGTAGAACGCAACATCCAGAAAGAAGTACGCAAACATGTAGGCGACGTAACAGAACGTGATGAGCCGAACGTAGGGGAGCCGGAACAGACCGAGCAGGCGTAATTCGCCGGATGGGATGTCGTCCGCGGAGACATATAAGGTAGAGCGATAATACGTGACGGTGTAGCTGACGACGCCGAAGACGATGAAAGTGGTGAACATGGCGACGATTAAAAGATCTTGCACCTGAATAAACTTAAGCAGCAACACCACGAGGAATCCCCCAGCCATCTCTGCCAGAAATTCACCTGAACGGGCGATCCCAGAGAGTCGTTTGGTTTGTCACACATTGAGCAGCCTGGATAGCAGCGCCACGAACTGCAGACTAAACAGCATATACACCAATTCGAAGAAGAGCGGCAACGTAAAGATCAGGTATGGGCTGCTGCTGACGCCTAGCAACAGGCGCATCGTAAGTAGGCCAGCAAGAATGATTCCAATGATCGTAAACAGGTAGTTACGCACAGCGAACCGGTGAGTCAGACGATCGATCAGCAGCGTCATTGGCATACCAACTGCTGCGATCAGAATTGCGATGAGCGCCAGTTGTTCAGCTGCCCAATAGTTCAGGAAGAGCGTGAAGGCGCAAACACGAATCATGCCGATGCCGATGCCAGACATGAACATGTTACTGAACAACAGCGAGGTGGGTGTCTGGTCGTCGGGGCGAATGCCAAGCCTGGCTAGAAAGCGATCCCCGACGGTCAATGGAGCACCTGGCGCAACTGCCATATCACTCAAGCTGAATTGCCCTTTAATTGTCATAGAAGGTATCAGTACGACACCCATCGGTCATTCTAGTATGCGTCATAATGCAGTATCAATCGACACAGATTTTGTTCCTGAATTTGCTGGAGGGGTTGGTGGTTAGGCGTTTTCGTGCACTTTGAAGATCGAATCTGCTAATCTTTCAGGCGATAATTATAGGGAGAAAAAAGGGATGTCAGCAGTCGGTACTGAAGGAAACCCACTCCGGGTTGCAATCATTGGCTCGGGCCCAGCAGGTTTCTACACTGTCAGTAATTTTCTGAAGAAAAAAGAACTAGTTGTAGAGCTCGACATGTACGACCGGCTTCCCACTCCCTTTGGTTTGGTCCGTGCTGGTGTTGCGCCGGACCACCAAAAAGACAAGTCAGTACAACGTGCCTATGACAAAAGCGCGCAGATGCCAAACTATCGGTTCTATGGCAACGTTGAGTATGGGTCAGACGTTCATCTAGAAGACCTGAAGAAGCATTACCATCAGGTGATGTTTACAACGGGTGCGCCATTCGACCGTAGCCTGGGTGTGCCGGGTGAACACCTTGAAGGTAGTTTTTCCGCGACCGAGTTCGTCGCATGGTACAACGGCCATCCGGATTTTGCGGATCGCCGGTTTGATCTTAGTCAAGAAAGTGTCGCGATCGTGGGGATCGGCAACGTTGCCATGGATGTCGCCCGGATTCTGTGTAAGACCTACGATGAACTGGCGGTAACCGACATCGCCGACCATGCCCTCGAGGCTCTAAAGAACAGCAAGGTAAAGAATGTGTACATTCTGGGCCGGCGTGGTCCGGCGCAGGCGGCCTTCACACCGCCTGAAATCAAAGAGATGGGTGAGTTCGATGATGCAGATGTTACTGTGCCATCAGATGAAGCCGTCGTTGGCCCCGCGAGCCAAGCCATTCTTGATGAGAGCGGAGATAAAAACGCACGGAAGAATGTAGGCTTTATCCAGGAATACGCCCAGCGTCCGCTTGACGGAAAGTCGCGGTTGCTGACGATCCGTTTCCTGGTATCACCCACGGACCTGGTGGGTGAAGATGGCAGAGTGGCCGCGATCAAGCTGGTTAAAAATGAGCTGGTCCAGGGTGACGATGGCTCGGTTCGACCAAGAGCGACTGAGCGGGAAGAAACCATTCCTGTTGGGTTGGTATTCCGCTCTGTGGGATACAAGGGCTTGCCGTTACCGAATATCCCCTATCATCAGAACTTGGGAACGATTCTTAATGAGGCTGGCAGGGTTGTCGATGAATCTGGTGATGCAGTAACGGGTCTATATACGGCCGGTTGGATAAAGCGCGGCCCGAGTGGTGTGATTGGTACGAACAAAACCTGTGCACAGGAAACGGTGGCCTGCATGGCTGAAGACCTTGCGGCCGGTAGGTTCAATGAGCCTGAAGATCCGAGCATTGAAGGTGCGGCAGCCCTGGTTGGAGAGCGAGAGCCAGAGGCAATCAGCTACCAGCAATGGCAGACCATTGATGCTGTGGAAGTCGGTAAGGGCGAAGCCCAGGGACGACCCAGGGTTAAATTTACACGCGTGGCCGATATGGTCAGTGTTGGAAAAAACTAGCCTTTTACCGCAGGTATTACCTCATCCAGGTAAGCGTTCAGTGCTTCCTCATTCCAGGGTGCGCGTAAAGCAATGTTGATCATGTCTGCACCGGCTTCCTTGTAAGCATTGATGCGATCAACCGCTTCAGCGGGCGTACATAAGAGTGCGCCGCCTTCAACTCGCCTGGCGGCGGGGCCCCAGGCAGTGACAAGTTTCTCTCGTTCTGCGTCTACTTCTGCCTGTGAGGTACCAAGGTGAAACATCAGGTTGATTGAACGCTGGAGTGTCGCGGGGTCACGGTCTAGTTTCTCACACCACATATCGAGTACGCCTGAAAGCCGGGTAAAGTTTTCCACTGAGGTATAGGCTGCGTTCCAGCCATCTGCATGTTTGGCGACCAGCTTCAGCGTTTTCTTTTCCCCGAGGCCGCCCAGCCATATGGGCAGTCTGTCTTGAATGGGCAACGGGAGACTCGAAGCATTGTCGACGCTATAGTGCTTGCCCGTGAAGGAGGTTCGCTCCTGGGTCAGTAACCCTCGAATGATTGTTGTCGCTTCGTCCAGCATATCAAGGCGGGTGCCGACGCCTGGAAAGTCATATCCATAGGCTGTTGCTTCCTGTTCGTGCCAGCCTGCGCCCAGTCCCAATTCGAATCGCCCACCGGAGATATGATCCAGAGTCGCTGCAGCCTTGGCAATGCTGGCGGGATTGCGATATCCGACGTAAAAAACCAGGCATCCGAGGCGAGCATTTTTGGTTTCGGCAGCAAGGGCTCCCAGCGTTGTCATCGCTTCGAAATGATCGATCGTACCGCCGGCGGGTGGGGCTTCATAAAAATGATCCCAGGCGGAAATCCAGTCGACCTTTTCATCGAGCCTTCGCCAGAGCGTCCGCATAGTATCCATCGACATGTTTTGTTGACCGACATGCACGCCCAGTTTCAAAGACATCTGTAGAACTCCTGACGAGTAGCAATAGTTGATAGAAATAGGTTATCCCATGATAACACCAATGAATTTATTGCTTGGCAATCGTTAAACGGTTGAGGATGATGAAGTGTGGCTATTATTGACCTGACCAAGGGGGCCGTAGGGGCCCAACTGACCCGCATGACGATCCCTTATTTTCTGGGGATATCGTCCATGATCCTTGCTTCAATGATCGAGACGATCTATATCGGGATTCTTGGTGCGAGGGAACTTGCTGCCTACAGTTTTATGTTTCCGGTCATTATGGCGCTCACCAGTATTTCCATGGGGGTTGGCATTGGCGCGTCGTCACTGATCGCTAGAGCCGAGGGTGAGGGTGATCGGGAACAGGTCAAGAGACTGGCCACACATACGGTTTTTCTCACGCTGGCGTTAACGCTGGTGCTCAGTTGCTCGACCTATTTTTTCCTCGAATTTTTCTATGCGTCGATGGGTGCAAAAGGTGAAGTGTTACAACTGGTGGTGGCCTATGCCGAAATCTGGGTTGTATTCGGGTTGGTCTCATTTACCATACCGATGGTGAGTAGTACGGTGCTTCGCGCGCTTGGCATAGCCAAGGTGCCTGGATACATCATGACGATCACGTCAGGGGTTCAGCTGGTTGTCTCACCGATCCTCATTTTCGGGTTGTTCGGCGTGCCTGCCCAGGGATTATTGGGTTCGGCGTATGGCTTCCTGATTATCGGATTTATCCGGATCATTGCCTTTGGTGTTCTGGTGGCTAATGAAAATATTCTTCTGACGAGAGAAGTGCTCAAGGGATGGCTCCTGTCTGCCAAGGCCATCATGTATATTGCGCTGCCGTCGATGCTTTCCTCACTGATTGGTCCGATCAGCATCGGCATCACTATTGCGTTACTTGCGGCTCATGGCGACGTTATCGTTGCTGCATTCGGGGTTGTTTCCAGAATTGAAATGTTGGTGACGATGATACTTGGTGCGCTTGCTTCAAGCGTTGCGCCGTTTGTCGGGCAAAACTGGGGCGCAAAGCAGGACGACCGGGTTCGAGAGGGTTTATCGATAGCCTATCGATTTTGTTTGTTATGGGGCGTGGTGTGTTTCATCGTCTTGGGACTCTTCGGCGACAACCTGGTGGCCTTGATTAACGATGATGAACAATTAACAGAAGCCGCTGGCTGGTTCTTGATTATTGTCCCGATCGGGTTTGGGTTGATGGGCGTTGGCCAGGTTGCGGCATCTGTCTTCATTGCGCTGGGCAAACCTATGCCGCCGACAATTCTGTCCATACTCCGAACAGTCGTGGTGTATATCCCCATGGCGATCGCGTTCGATAGGTACTGGGGCTACATTGGTATCTTTGTTTCTCTGATGGTCGCCAATGTCCTGTTTGGTGGCGCTGCTTATGCCTGGGGTAAAATTATGCTAAGAAAGGAACTTCTACTCAGGGCTTAATTGCGAGATTGATTAACCGCCTTCAGTAACTCAACTATGTCTGTCGCAGGTTCATCCTTGAACTGAGCGAGCCGTTCAAAGACAACAGCCGCAGCTGTGTGGAAGCCACCCGGAAGACCGGTATTCTCAAAGGTGGCGGCAATCTCCTGCATTTCTCCCTCAAACCGCCAGGCCTTTGCCGAGTTAGCGACAACACGGTGGTGGGTTTGTTCTGTAAAGGTCTGTCCCCACTGAGACTCCAGAACATTCCTGACACCTTCTTTCTCCGCAACGCCTAAAATTGCCGCCAGTAAGGCTGTAGTTCCTTTGGTGTAGGCGGCAAATACCATTTTCATGGCCGAGGCGGCGCCGATCTCGCCAGGAATAATAGTGGTCTCTAGAGGGGAATTGTTGAACAGGGCTGCTATTTCCTTTGACCTGTCTCCTGAAAGGTAAAGCCGTGTGCCTGACTCGTTTGTCCAGGCGGGTCCGCCAACAATGCCGCCATCAACAAAGTTCTGATACCCAAACCGTTCAGCTATCTGACGACTCTTCTCTGGGGCGATCGCATTGCAATCAACAAAGAGGCCGGAGAATGCGCGCTGTTTCACCTGCCGGGCAACGTCTTCTGCGTAGTGGGGAGGGCATACGCTCAGGATAATATCTGAATCCTTAACCAGCGTATCGATAGTGCCACCATTTTCTAAGCCTGCTTCCGATGCGCGGGTGTGACTCGCCTTGCTGCGGCCGTCACCCGCCCAGATGACCCTCGTGGCCGAGTGGGATGCTGCGGCGCCGATCGAAGCGCCCATTTGTCCCGGGCTGATGAGTCCGATGACTGTCATTTGGACTTCTCCATATTTTCTTACCGTAGCGTCTTTATCCAAGCTTTCTTTATCAAAATGCTCTTTATTTAGAGGAAGTCTTTGGCGATCTGGTCTATGTATTCCAGCATCTGTTCTTCGTTTTGTCCGGTTTGCAGGAGAATCAATCTGGAGACACCCATGTCTTCAAACTCTTTAATCACTTCATCTGTCAATGGAACACGAGGAGTGATGCTGATTTCCAGTTCACCCAGATCAGTGCTCCGGTTGGTTGATTCAGACAAGGTCTTTAGCGCATCAACACTTTCCTGACTTGACGCAACGTTTAGCGCAAACCCGTACCAGCCGTGACCTTTTTGAATGGCGCGACGGTACGCGGCGTTACTGGTACCGCCCACAATGACAGGCGGGCCGCCGTTTTGGTAGGCCAATGGACGGCTTTGGATTCCCTTATAGTTTACAAACTGTCCTGCGAACTCCGGTTTCGTGGAAGTCCAGAGTTCCCGAATGGCGTCTATATACTCATCGGTCCGTGCACCGCGTTCCTCAAAGTTAATGCCCAGCGCTTCGAATTCCTGTATCAGGTAGCCTGCGCCGATGCCGAACAAGAGGCGGCCTTTTGATAGTTGGTCAACGCTTGCGGTCTCTTTGGCGAGCACGACTGCATTTCTTTGGGCAATCAACGTAATGCCTGTGCCCAGGAGAATTTTGTCGGTGGGGGCAGCGAGAAAGGACAATGCAGTAAAAGGATGGATGAAAGGTTGAAGGGGCGGGGCGGGCGAAGGGGGTGCCTGGGGGTCTGGCAGTACAACGTGCTCGGCTGTCCAAAGCGATTCAAAGCCTGCATTTTCTGCAGCCACGGAAACGTTGCGCATGACATCTGGGTTCCCGCAGGGGCCTGTGTTGATACCGAACAATCCAAATCTCATGGGATCTTCCTTTTAAAATGATTGCAAAGCGCTAATATCGGCAAGTTCGCCTGACAAGTAAAGACCGTCGTACCCTGGAGCAATTATTTGGTGTGCAGGACTTTTCCGGCTACTGATATCCCCCAGCACCAGATACTTCGGCCAGTATTCTCTCAATACTTATCACGCAAGAGCCTTTTTATAGCACGCTCTTTTTCGAAGGTCGCAGCACAGATACCAACCAGGATGCGCCGAATACGATCGGCATCAGTAATCCGCCGACAATAATCCCCAGTATCCCATTGAGGAGCATGGAGGCCAGGGTTGTGAGTACTGAACCTATCGATGCCAGTTCGCTGATTGGGTGCAGGATTAGTTCAAACAACCCGAGTATCTCTGGAATACTATGTGCAAGGATACCGCCACCTACCAGGAACATTGCCGCGGTGCCCACGATGGTAAGCCCCTTCATCAGGTAGGGCGCGAAATCGAGGATTTGTTCTCCGATCCATTTTTTTGAACCGGAATCTCCACCGGAATCTATCAGGTGCAGGCCAAGGTCGTCGAGCCTTACAATCCCCGCTACTAATCCGTAGACGCCGATGGTCATTAATGCGGCGATAGTAATAACGGTCAATATTTGGGTTATCAAAGCTGCGTCTTGCACAGTGCCCAGTGCTATGACGATAATCTCAGCGGAAAGAACGAAGTCGGTTCGAATGGCCCCCTTGATTTTTTCTTTTTCGAAAGTAACCATGTCAACTTTGGGGTCGCGTTGGGCAGACAGGACTTTGTTTTTCTCAGCCGCCCGGTCCTCGGGATGGAGAAAAGCAGAAGCGATTTTCTCGAATCCCTCGTAGCAAAGATAACACCCTCCCAGCATCAGAAAAGGCGTAATCGTCCAGGGGGCGATTGCCGCGAGCACCAGTGCTGATGGCACAAGGATCAATTTGTTGCGTGCTGAACCCTTAAAGACGGCCCACACGACGGGAAGCTCACGGTCTGCGCGAACGCCGGACACCTGCTCCGCATTCAGGGCAAGATCATCTCCAAGGACCCCGGCAGTTCTGATTGCAGTGACCTTGGTCATGGCGGCGACGTCGTCCAGTACGGTCGCTATATCATCGAGTAATACGAGCAGACTGGTAGCCATCAGTTATTCCGCATCTTTTCGGCGATGCCCACATATTGGTCCAGCAAGGGCAGTACTATCTCTTCGCCCTCGGATGGCAGGCCAAACACAAAGTGATTGAACCCCTCGTTCAGTTTTGATTCAACAAAGTCTTCGTCAGCCGGTACACCGAACATCGCGATGGTGATGTCAGAAAGCTTTCTGCCCCGATTCACTAGTGCCTTTTCGATTTCGGGAAGGTGATCTGCCTCAAGTCCTGCGATGGGTAACCAGCCATCACAGTACTCAGCGATACGGTCGTAGCTCCACTTTGAGGTCGCCCCCATCAGGACTGGAGGTCCACCAGGCTGTATGGGTTTTGGATTGGACCAGACCGGGTCGAAGTCTACAAACTCACCATGGAACTCAGCTTCGTCTTTTGTCCAGATTTCGCGCATCGCTAGAATTTTTTCGCGCACCACCTTCCAGCGATGCTTGTATTCAACCCCGTGATTTTCCATTTCTTCTGCGTTCCAGCCCGCGCCAATACCAAGGATGAAACGGCCGCCGGAAATGCGATCAATAGAGGCGATCTCTTTCGCAAGGGTTAGTACATCACGCTCTACGACCAGACAGATACCTGTTCCCAGCTTGATACGTTCGGTTGCGCCAGCGCAAGCCCCGAAGGCGACGAAAGGGTCGTAGGTATGGGAGTACTCCTTTGGTAGCTCTCCGCCAGCCGGGTAGGGGGAGCGCCTTGATGCAGGAATGTGCGTGTGCTCAGGAAAGAAAAGCGAGTCCAGCCCGCGTTCCTCTATAGCTCTTGCTAGCTCGACGGGGTGCATTGCGTAGTCCGTTGGGAAAATCAGCGCACCAAATTCAGCCATTGAAGAACTCCCTGCTTAAAAAGATAAATTAACGATCACTGACTTAGGATAAACCAGCATTGCTTCCCGCGCCATCTTGGCCGGTCAGATAGGCTCGATGTTGTCGAACACTGCGGGCTGATTGGCCCCTGATGAGGTCCTGCTCATGAGCGTTTAGTTTCCCGATGAACAGATTCGTGATGTCGTACACCTTGACTGCTGTGGCAGTCGGTGTGCACACCGGACAGTCGGAACCAAACATCAACTGCCGCGGTGTGAATCTAGTTTTAACGCCATGGTTTCCTCGGAGTAACAATCGGAAAGCGTCGTTCGAATTGATCGAATAATCCGGACAATTGAAGCAAAGCACCTGCATCGCCCTCTATTTTCAGATCCCCATCAGTCATTAGGGTAGCGGCATCTTTCTGTCCAGCCATCAGGAGCTTGAAGTTGAGTTGGCTGATTTTCAGCGTCGCTGCGGCATCGCCTGACTGGCGTCCACAGAATGTATTCAGCACTGAGTTCTTGATACTGAGCAACGTGTGTTCACTGTCGTTAAACGCCAGGTTGATTTGCAGCGTGATGCCATCAGCACGATCTGCGTTTAACCTCACCGCCATGATCTGGTACAGGTTGTCCAATGGGATTGAGCCAGCCATGCCCGCACTGGCAGCATAGTTTGCGCCTGTCGGCAGGCCCTCCCGAAGTTCGAGGACGCCGCACAGGTAAAAATTACGCCACGGACCTGATTCTGACTGGTAGCCCAGTTGCTCAAGGGTGTCAGCGAGCAGCGCTCTTGCCTCAACCTGATCGGGGTCGTCCATCACGACATGATTTAATACTTCAGCCACCCAACGGTAGTTGCCTGCTTCAAAGTCTTCCCGGGCTTTCAACACGATGGCGTCGACGCCGCCCATGTAGCGGAGATAGTTCCCTGCAGACTCGACGGGTGGCAGTGGATGTAATGTCGAGGGATTGCCATCAAAGAATCCAAGGTACCTGACGTAAACAGCTCTCGCATTGGCGTACAGAGTGCCGTAGTAGTCACGGTTATAGAACTCAAGCCCCAGCGAGTCGGGTAACTCAAGTTGTTCGGCGATTTCCTCTTTGTTGTAACCCAGGTTGGCGAGCCTGAGGGTTTGGTCATGAATAAATTTGTAAAGATCTCTTTGTTTCGACATGTAGTCCATAACAGACTGCTGGCCCCAGATAGGCCAGTGGTGGCTTGCGAACTGTACTTCCAGCTTGCTACCAAAGAGGTCAATGGATTCGTTGATCTGATCTGCCCAGGCGAGGGCATCACGGACTTGTGCGCCCCTTGGCGTGTAAACGTTATGTAGGTGATGTGACGTTATTTCTGACATACACAGTGCTTTGAACTGGGGAAAGTAAAACACCATCTCGGCAGGCGCCTCTGTACCCATGGTCATTTGGAACTCGATCTGA
>Ga0206679_10003932_pt1 | contig 11248 bp, 12 predicted proteins | sample M110012015metaG_FD_155464 | JGI IMG/M metagenome (GOLD analysis project Ga0206679, IMG submission 155464) | Ammonia-oxidizing marine archaeal communities from Monterey Bay, California, United States - M1 100m 12015 | ecosystem: Environmental > Aquatic > Marine > Intertidal zone | place: USA... | reverse complement strand
TTGCATGTGTGTTGCGGCTACGGCCAGACGCCAACAAAACAGTCAAAGTTGGGCCAGGCTGTTCTGGGGGCATCACTGAAAACAGAATACATCCTTTCGGAAAGAAGCAGGTGTTGAGTGAGTTGCATGCATCCTGTGTCGGTTGTTGGACGAACCACATCCGAAACGCAGCATAAACCAAAATTACAAAATTAAAACCACAAAAGTTGGCATTTTCTGCTAAAAATGGCGTAAATAACATGGATTATACCATAAAAGCCGTCATTATTACACTTAAAGCGAATTTAAATCTGGAACCTTACAAAAAATAATGTTGTTTTGTGGCTTGTCTAAGGTTAGTGTGGATCACGGAGCGGCTGGGGAGTGCGATGTCTCTGAAAAAAGAAAAACGGCGGAAAGCGATTTCGGCCCTTGTGCTTGATCAGGGGGCGGCCACCGTTGGCTCGCTCGCTGAGCAGCTGAACGTTTCCATGCAAACTATTCGCCGTGATGTCGATGCATTGTGTGAGGACGACATGTTGCACCGTGTGCACGGCAGGATTGAGTTAAGCAGAGAATTTTTGAATACGCCTTTTGACCAGCGCACAGATACAAACCCGCTCGGTAAGCGGGCGATTGGCGAGGCCGCTGCGCGGCTGATCCCGGATGGGTCGACTTTGTTCATGTCCATTGGATCAACGCCATTGAGTGTCGCTCAGGCTTTACGCAGCAGAAAAAACCTGACTGTCATCACAAATAACCTGAATGTTGCCATGGCGATGAGCGATGAGCCTTCAAACCGTATCATCATACCCGAGGGGGAGTTGCGTCTGCCGGATCGCGATATCTTGGGCAATGATGTTCTGGAATTATTTGGCCGTTATAGGGCGGAGTTTGCGATCTTTGGTGTGGCTGGTGTTGAGTTGGACGGCAGCCTTTTAGATTTCCATTCCACCGAAGTCCGAGCGCGTCAAAAGATTAGTGCGAATGCGCAAAAATCTATCTTAGTCGTCGACCACTCCAAGTTCGGGCGTCAAGCTCCTGCTTTGGGCGGCAATGTTACTGATATCGATACAATCATATTGGATCGACGCCCGGGGCCTGCGTTTGCCCCGCTGCTAGAGCCAATTGAAAACAGGCTGGTGATCGCCGAAGGAGAAATGAAATGACAACAGCGCCCATTGTAGTGCTCAAGGATATTGCCAAGCGATGGAATGGTCAGCTTGGCGTAGAGGGAATTTCTTTGGAAATCCCCGAGGGTAGCTTTACGGCATTGCTTGGCCCATCGGGTTGCGGCAAGTCCACGACACTGCGCCTGTTGGCGGGGCTGGAACTGCCGGACGAGGGCAAAATCCTGATCGACGGAAAGGATGTGACAACCAGTGCGGCGTCGGACCGTAACCTTTCGATGGTGTTTCAATCCTATGCTCTATTCCCGCATCTTTCAGTAGCCGAAAATGTCATATTTGGCCTGAAAGTGCGGCGCGTCCCAAAGGTGGAACGTCAGGAAAAGCTGCACCGTGCTTTAGAAATCACAGGATTGTTAGGTTACGAGGATCGCAAGCCAGGTGAACTATCCGGCGGTCAGAGACAGCGCGTCGCGCTTGCCCGTGCTATCGTAGCTGGTCAGCGTCTCTGTCTGATGGATGAACCGTTATCGAACCTCGATGCAAAACTGCGCAACTCTGTGCGCAAGGATATTAAAAAGCTGCAGCGTGATCTGGGTATTACCGTGATCTACGTCACCCATGACCAGACCGAAGCGATGAGCATGGCTGATACGGTAGTATTGATGAAAGAAGGTTACATTCAGCAGGTTGGCTCACCCGAAGATCTTTATAGCCGCCCCAACAATACTTTCGTTGCTGAGTTTGTCGGCGCGCCGCCGATGGCGTTGCTTAAGTCGTCAGTTTTAGATGGCTACGGCGATGATAAGACCATCGGGATTAGAGCCGAAAACATCCAGATAGTGCCAAAAGGCGAAGGCAGGATGAGTTGCACTGTAAATGAGTGCGAATTCCTCGGAGCTGAGACTTTGATCGGACTGGATCACGATGGTGCCGTAGGATTGAGCGTGCTCAAGCCAGGTATGTCAATGGTGGCTGAAGGAAGCGAGATCGACATCACTTTTCACGACAAGAATTTGCACGTCTTTGACGGTGCAGGTCAACGGTTACTGGGTTGAAGCCCGCAGTAACAACACAACAACGATCAAACCAAGGGAGAAAGAAGTGAAACTATTTTCAACAACAGGGCTGGGGCTGGCAACAGCGATGGCCGCTGGTATCGCCGCGCCGGCGATGTCCGAGACCGAACTGACAATGTATTACCCGATCGCCGTGGGTGGTGCATTGACCGAAGTGGTCGACGGTATCGTCGCGGATTTCGAAGCAGCCAACCCAGACATCAGTGTCAATGCAATCTACTCGGGCAACTATGATGACACCCGCGTTCGGGCGTTGTCGGCACTTGCCTCGGGTGAGCCGGCGCAACTTGCTGTGATGTTTTCAATTGATGCCTACGACCTCATCGAACAGGATCTAATTCTACCATTCGATGACGTCGCAACATCGGCTTCAGACAAGGAATGGATGGGCAGTTTTTACCCCGCCTTGATGGCAAATGGTCAGATCGAAGGTAAGACATGGGGCATTCCCTTCCAGCGCTCAACCATCGTGGCCTATTACAACAAGGACATGTTCCGCGCAGCTGGCCTCGACCCTGAAGCTCCGCCAACCACATGGGATGAAATGATTTCTATGGGCAAGGCTCTGACACAGGGCGACACCTATGGCTTGATGATCCCATCCACCGGCTATCCTTACTGGATGTTCCAAGCGTTGGCGATCCAGAATGGCAAAGAGGTTATGTCGAACGACGGCCTGACCACCTATTTCGATGACGAAACCGTTGTCGACACTTTGGAGTTCTGGCAGTCCCTCTCTGGCGAACACGGCATCATGCCTGACGGCACAGTCGAATGGGGCACATTGCGTCAGGCGTTCCTTGAAGGCCAAACCGCAATGATGTGGCATTCGACCGGCAACCTGACGACCGTAAAAAAGAACGCCAGCTTTGACTTTGGTGTCGCCGAGCTGCCGGGCAATGTGCGTCTTGGGTCACCCACCGGTGGTGGCAACTTCTATATGTTCAAAGACACGACAGATGAAGAACGCGCAGCAGCTCTTAAACTGATGCAATTCATGACGTCACCTGAGCAAGCCGCGGCTTGGTCAATCGGCACAGGCTATATGGGCGTTTCCCCTGCCGCGTACGAAACCGAAGCACTGCAAAACTACATTGCTGATTTCCCGCCGGCACTCGTCGCGCGCAACCAGCTTGAAAATGCGGTCGCAGAGTTTTCGACATTTGAGACTGCACGCGTGCGTGATGGTCTTAACAACGCCATCCAATCGGCGCTGACAGGATCGAAGACGGCTGAAGAGGCATTGAGCGAAGCACAAGCTGCAGCTGAGCGTCTACTGAGGGCTTACAAATAATACCTGCCGGTTGGGCTGGTGCGCATCGTATCGGCCCAACCAAATTTTAACAGGCCAATCCTGAATATCGGAGACGCGTAATGTCCGTTCACGCCAATTTAGAACGACGCAGACAGGCCATATACGGCTGGTTGCTTCTATCTCCAGCAGCGGTACTGCTGACAGTATTTGCGTTCTATCCCTCAATCGCGACCCTTTGGTCGTCGTTATTTTCACGTAATACCCGGCGCAGACCAACAGAATTCGTCGGTACTGAAAATTATTCAGATCTATTTGCTGACCCGACCTTTTGGCTGGTGGTGAAAAATAATCTATTCTACGCTGGCGTCACAATACCACTTTCGATTTTTATAGCGCTTTCGATGGCGCTTTGGGCAAATTCCAAGATCTCGGCTCGGGGCTTTGTGCGCACCGCGTATTTCACGCCGACCGTCCTGCCAATGATTGCTGCGGCCAATCTGTGGCTGTTTTTCTACACGCCTGGACTTGGTGTTTTAGACCAGATTGGCAGCTTGTTCGGCCTGCCATCGGTTAACTGGCTTGGACAGCCCGAAACTGCGCTGTGGGCGATCATAATCGTGACAATCTGGAAAGAAGCCGGGTTTTTCATGATTTTCTATCTCGCGGCGTTGCAAACAATTCCTGAGGACCTCAAGGAAGCCGCTGATATCGAAGGTACCAGCCGCTGGACCTATACACGCCGCATCGTGTTGCCTCTGTTGATGCCGACAACACTGTTTATTGCCGTCAACGCGATGATCAACTCGGTTAAGCTGATCGACCACCTTTTCATCCTGACCAAGGGCGGTCCATCCGATGCCAGTAAGCTGATCCTCTATTATATTTGGGAAATGGCATTCGCATTCTTTGACGCTCCACATGCGGCTGCAATTACGGTCCTCGTAATAGCAGTGCTAGGGGTCGTCGCGGCGGTGCAGTTCTTGTATCTCGACAGAAGGACACACTACCAATGAAGAGCCTAACAAAATTCATGGACAGTTTCGGAGCGATCCTTTTGGCCGTCATCTGGATCGCGCCGCTACTGTTTGCCTTTTGGGCTGCAACCCATTCGACATCTGATGCGGTGAACCTCAACTTGTTTTCACCTTGGACGTTGGAGAACTTTCGGATTGCCTGGAGTGGCGCCCCATGGCTGAAGTATTTCTTCAACACATTCATGTTGGTAACAGTGATCCTGATGGGCCAATTTTTCCTAACCACTCTCGCTGGTTTTGCATTCGCGCAACTCCGGTTTCCGGGTAAGGATTTTGTCTTCATACTGGTCCTGATGCAGTTGTTTATCCTGCCCGAAGTCCTGATCGTTGAAAACTACGCTATGGTGTCGCGACTAGGGTTGTTTGATAGCATCCTTGGCGTTGGCATGCCCTATATGGCATCGGCTTTTGGGATATTCCTGATGCGCCAGGCGTTTAAAGGTGTCCCGATCGAATTACACGAAGCCGCTCGCATCGAAGGCTGTGGGTTAATAGGAATTCTATGGCGGGTTTACGTGCCACTGGCAAAGCCGACTTATCTTGCCTACGCGCTGGTTTCGGTGTCGACGCATTGGAATAACTTTCTGTGGCCGCTGATTGTAACCAACTCCCCTGAAACACGGCCGCTGACAGTTGGTCTGTCGATCTTTGGGGCACCAGAAAATGGCGTCGATATCAGTATTATTTCAGCTGCGACTTTAATGTCTGTTGCGCCGCTACTGCTTGCGTTCCTGATCTTCCAACGCCAGTTTGTGCAGTCTTTCTTACGAGCTGGGATTAAATGACTACCATTCTTCAACTTACGGACACACATATTGTCCGTGAGGGTGCTCTGGTTTCAGGTCGGCTGGAAACTGCCGACGCACTGACCCGCTTGGTCGATCGGATTATGTCGATCAAGCATCAAATCGGGCCGATCGATGCGGTCTTGGTCAGTGGGGACCTGAGTGACGACGGTAGTGCAGAAAGCTACGTTCGTTTCCAGTCGATGTTGGCTCCGCTGGGAATGCCCATCTATGTGATACCCGGCAATCATGACGCCCGCGAACCAATGCGGGCGGCGTTTTCAGAGCAGCTTCCGGTGACGGGCCCACTGAATTGGAGCCGTACGGTTGGGGATGTCCTTTTGATCGGTCTGGATTCTCTTGTTGAGGGGCACGGTCACGGAACATTAGATTCCGAAACACTGAAGTTCCTCAGTGAGGCCCTTGAAAACGCAGATGGGGCAGCCGTTTTGTTGGCGCTACACCATCCTCCGTTCCAGTCGGGCATCGGTTTTATGGATGATATTGGCCTTACGAATCGAGTTGCTTTTCGCGAGGTGATTGCACAATATTCCAGCGAGTTGCGTGTCGTGTGCGGCCATATACACAGCTTGGTCATAGCAAGCATTTCAGGACACATTGCACTGTCAGCACCATCGCCCTGCAGCACCTTCGAAAGTGACTACCGTGCCGATGCCCAGGTCGGATATCGCGATATGGAAGACGGATGCCTGCTGCATCGTTATGATGGGAGCTTTCAATCTGTACGGATTGGGCCTGTGGCTGGTGCGGGACCATTCCCTTTTTAATCTTGTCAGCCTGACAGAAAGTGACGGCTATGGACGAACCAAATCTTATTATGTTCCTTCTGAACATCGCCGGCTCCGCTGCGCTGCTTATTTGGGCGGTACGGCTGGTGCGCACCGGTGTTGAGCGGGGCTTTGCTGCGCCGCTTCGGATTTGGCTGCGCCATTCTGCGAACAACCGTCTACTGGCAGCGGGAACAGGCATGGTTGCTGCGGTTTTCCTGCAGAGTTCTACAGCGGTTGCAGTTCTAGCTTCTAATTTTGTCGTCAAGGGAGGGCTGACTGCAACAGTGGGCCTTGCCATTCTGCTGGGAGCAGATGTGGGGTCCGCGCTGGTAACGCAGCTCTTGATGGTCAGACAGGCGTTTCTCATCCCTCTTTTGATGTTGATTGGCGTAGCGATCTTCTTGCGCGGTCATGGCAACGTCCGTCAAATCGGTCGTATATTGATTGGTATTGCCTTGATATTCGTATCACTCGATATGATCCGGGCTGCAACCGGTCCACTTGTCGGTGATCCGGGCACGCAAACTGTTATGGCCTATCTTGGGCGCGATCTGGTTACGGCCTTTGTGCTCGGGGCGGGGTTTGCCTGGATTGTCCATTCCAGTGTTGCCGCGGTTTTGCTGTTTGTCACCCTGGCTGCGCAAGCTGTTCTGCCGACTTCTGCTGCTGCAGCAATGATCCTAGGTGCCAACCTTGGCGGCGCATTTATTGCATATGTGCTGACGTTAACGACCACGGTTGAACCGCGCCGAATGGTTGTCGCAAATCTTGTGCTGCGGGGTGGCGGAGCCATTCTTTTTACAATGGTCATTTTTATTGCCCCCGATACCCTTGAGGCACTTGGCGCGACACCCGCGCGTCAAACTATCAATCTACACTTGGCTTTTAACTTTGCACTGGCAATAGTGATGCTTCCGCTTGTTGGTCCTGTAATGGCTGTGCTGACACGCATCATGACCGAGAAACCCACTGAGGATGCGAGGCTGGACGATACTTCCGCGCTGGATCCATCGGCAATCATGCGTCCTCAGCGGGCATTGGATTGCACTGCGCGTGAATTGCTTGGGATGGGGCAGAAAATCGAACGGATGCTTGTCGCTGTCGAACCTCTGTATGACCAGTGGAATGTTGATAGCGCCCAGTTGATCCGTGATCAGGATGCGACAATTCAGAAGATGCATCTTGATGTTAAGCTTTATCTTGCCCAACTCGGTCAGAAAGGTCTCGACAAGGAACTTGGCCGCCGCTCAATGGAGTTTGCATCTATTTCAAGCAGTCTCGCTTCGGCATCGGATACCATTACTCGGATTATGCTCGACCTCGCTCAGCGGCTGGATAGACAAAACTTGCAATTCTCTAAGCAGGGTCGCGAAGAGATTGGAAATTTCTCGGAACGCGTACAAAACAACGTATTGCTGGCATTGAATGTCATGTTGAACCAAAATCCGGCCGAAGCGCGGGAGCTTGTTGAAGCAAAAGAAAAGGTGCGTAACGTCGAACAAAAGTTACAGCGCAGCCACATAGGCAGATTGCGCGAAGGCTTGGTTGATAGCATTGAAACCAGCAACATCCATCAAGAAACCCTCAGGGCGCTAAAGCAGATAAACACTGCATTTTCACAGATTGGTTATCCGATACTGTACAAGTCTGGGGATTTGTTGGAAAGCCGCCTGACTTAAGCCGAATTGTAATTCGAGGGTTCACACCTCAGGTGAAAAGCAAAAAACTCACAGCCTTCGTCAATGCTGTGGCATCGCATAATGTATGATCAGCAGGTCGTTATGTCGGCAATATAGCAAATGTCAGAGCTTGAGTAAAACTGCCTTCACATGCGCGACAGGCATAACTTGGACGTCGAGTGACAATTACATGGAACTGCGCAGGAACGATGTCCAACCGTTCGCTGAAGTCTTCGCTGATGACATGACGTTCATGCCCACAGGAACAGGTCGTGCTGTCTGGTTCAACAACCACTTCGACGCGCGGAAGGTGTTTGGGCAAAGCCCCGCGTGGCTTGCGTTCTTTTGGCGCACGGACGGGTGCTGTACGTTCGTCGGCGTCAATCTCTGCCTGTACCAGCGCGATACCTGTTTCAATATCTTCGAGGGATAGCTCATATTGGTCTGGGGCAATGCGTTCGGACTTGGCTCCGAACAGTCCTTCTTAAAGGCTTTGACCAAAGCTTCCAGCCGCGCGTTCTGGTCCTGCTGCGTGAGGATGATAGCCTTCAGGGCATCAATATCATCAGGTAGCGTATCTTTCGCGCGGCCGCAGGCCGCGCAGCGCCCGACCCTCCCCGCGGGAGGGCGCTATTGTGATCTTGCAAGGCATTGAAGCCTCTGTTTTTTTGGCGATCTCCGCAATCAGAGTTGGCGTCACGATGCGCCCGCCCAGGGTTAGGCGCTGCCCTTCAGGCTTCTACGCAGAGGTCTTTGACTGGTACTTCGGGATGAAAGCCCATGTGGGCGTGGATGCCGAGAACGGCATCGTCCACAGCCTGGAGGCGACCACGGCCAAGACCCATGACAGCCACGTATGGGACGAGCTGTTGCACGGGAAGGAAACATCGGTCTGGGCTGATAAGGGTTATGTCCATGCCGGTCGGGAGACCGCCTTCACCAAGAAGAGCGACGCCTTCTGGGGCGTCATGCGCAAGGCTCCCAAGGGTGGTGAGCTGGACGAGCTCGACGAGCAGGTCAACCAGATCATCGCGAAAGTGCGGGCCAAGGTCGAGCATCCGTTTCCGATCCTCAAGCGCCAGTTCGGCCATAGGCAAAATACGTTTGAGGTAAGGGGAAGAACGTCTGTAATCCGATTTGTGTAACAAAGCTCTGCTAACACAAAACATCCTCCCAAAGAAGGTGAATCATAAATCTAGCACCTGGAGTCCCCATCGTTTCACGTTTCATTTGCGACGCTATAGTTGTTCAGTCCAAGCATCACAGACCTCACCCTGAAGATATAGCTCAAGCCGCTGCCACAAGATGTCCGACACGACAAACCGCTGCTCGTTCATTCAAACCTCTATTTTGGAGGTTTCAATGATAAATCAGACGCTATGGGAGCTATGATTGCTCAAATGATCTGGCACAGCCGAAAGAACAGTTCTGCCAGTAATTTGTCGACAATCAATTTGTGGAGCGGGCGGCGGGAATCGAACCCGCGTCATTAGCTTGGAAGGCTAAGGTCTTACCACTACACAACGCCCGCTCAGTAAGTTGATTTGATATTTCCTTGCAGTTGGAACGTCAAGATCGGTTTTGGAATACGGGTTTTTTATTGCGCAGGCGAAGGCCCAAAAGGCCCTTTGCCGAAGTTAGCTCCGGCATTCATCGCTGCCCGGTTCGGCGTCCAGATTGCCAGCGGCCCGGAAGCGTTCGATCTGGGCGCCCACCAGAGCGCCCAATTCCGCGTCATTGGCGTGACCGGCTATGGCATCGTGCAGGCGCTTCACAAGCAGGTCGTCTATGCCCACCCCCGGCCAAAGTGGGTCATCGCGCAGTTCATCAACAAAAGTCAACCGCTGCATGTAGTGACTATAGGCGATTTGATCTGGTGCCAGAGGATAGCGTGCCGGGGCGCTCTAAGGCATCCCAGCTCCGGCTTCACGCTCTGCCACAGCAATCCTGTGTTGAAGCTGGGTCACTGCGCCCGGTAGCAACCTGAGCGCTTCCCTGCGATCCGGCCCCAGAGGCTCACGCAGCTCAGTCTTACCAACAATCTCGCGCAGGTCTTTAGGAACAACGAGTCGCGCAAAGTAACGTCCATTGCGATTCAATAAATATCTGGGAGTGCCTGCCATCCCAAAATCCGTTTGTAACAAGTTTTGTAACATCAAGACGGACATAGCCCGTTGTTTGCAAGGGGTTTATTTAGTTTCCATGGGACGGAATGGTGGGTCGTGAGAGGCTCGAACTCCCGACATCTTCGGTGTAAACGAAGCGCTCTACCAACTGAGCTAACGACCCGATGGTTTCTATTACGCAATGGTGCCTGCCGCATCAACCCCTAACACAAAGGTTCGACGCCAGCGCATCATTTTCAGCCGTTTGAAGTGCCCATAGGTGTCGAACGGTACCCCCTCCACGAATTAGTGGCGTTCGAAAGCAGAATTTTCTTGGCCTGATATATGAGGGGATTTTGAATGAAGAACGGACGATTTAGCGAGACGCAGATCATGGGAATTTTGAAGCAAGCGGAGGCCGGCGTGCCGGTTTCCGAACTTTGCCGTGAACACGGGATGAGTAGCGCAAGCTTCTGCAAATGGCATGCGAAGTTCGGCGGTATGAATGCGTCGATGGTGTCCCAGATGAAGGCGATGGCGGAGATTGCAGACTGGCTGGTGCGCTTGACCGCGAACCGCAAGACTTGGGGATTTGGTCTGTGTTTCTTGTATCTGTGCATAGTGAAGGGTTTTGAATGGAACCACAAACGGGTGTACCGGATTTACTGCGAGCTGGCGCTGAATTTGCGTATCAGGCCACGCAAACGGCTGAAGCGACCCAAGCCAGACGAGTTGGCGGTGCCAGAAGTTCCAAACCACATGTGGTCTATGGACTTCATGCAGGACCAGCTTGCAGATGGCCGAAAGTTACGAACCCTCAATGTGTTGGATGATTACGACCGTGAAGGTCTGGGTATCGAGGTGGACTTCTCGTTGCCTGCGGTGCGTGTTGTGCGCAGTCTAAACCGGATCATTGAACGGCGCTGGGCACCAAAGGTGATCCGCGTTGATAACGGCCCAGAATACGTCAGTGGGCTTTTGAAAACATGGGCTGAGATGCGGGGCATTCACGTCGAATACATCCAGCCAGGCAAGCCACAACAGAACGCCTATATCGAGCGCTACAATCGCACGGGACGGCACGAATAGCTCGATCAAAACATCTTTGAAACGATAGAGAAAGCACAGGATCAGGCCACTAAATGGCTCTGGACATACAACAACGACCGGCCCAACATAGCCGTCGGCGGAATCACACCCGCAATGAAACTGAAAAAGGCCGCGTAGTTCTACAAACAGACTCCATTAAAAATGGGGGGTATTACCGGACGCTTTTATCTGCGACTAGTTCATTTTCTTCGGTCAAATACAAAAGGAATGCAAAGATGCCTCTCACTATGAAACGCCGTCAATTTCTCGCTGGAACAGCGGGTCTCGTCGTGATGCACCCATTTTCGGCCTCTGCGGCTGGTAA
>Ga0206679_10003930_pt1 | contig 11251 bp, 9 predicted proteins | sample M110012015metaG_FD_155464 | JGI IMG/M metagenome (GOLD analysis project Ga0206679, IMG submission 155464) | Ammonia-oxidizing marine archaeal communities from Monterey Bay, California, United States - M1 100m 12015 | ecosystem: Environmental > Aquatic > Marine > Intertidal zone | place: USA... | reverse complement strand
CCTGCCAATTGGAGACCCGTTTGTGGATTCATTAGAGGATCCTCTTATTCTGAAGTTTCATTTGGCATTTTTAGTTATCTATTTGGTTGGATTAACCTTGCAGATAAGATGGTTAAAATCACAGCCTGCCTCCTAACCTTGAAAAATATTTGCTCTCAGTCACAGCTTAGATAGATGCTAGTGACTGAGATGCAATTCCCTCTAGTGTCCGTTGAAACCGATCAACAGTGGTTTGGTCTGCAGTAACACTTTCCATTTCTTTTTTAATGCTAGAAATCACCTCTCCGACCTCAGATGATTTATTTGCCTTTATAAGCCCAGCTAACTGTGAGAGTAGCTCTCGAACATTGTCCGCAGTGACTGATGATATAGCTTTGGCACGTTCAAATTGGTCCACATAAGCACTGGCTACAATGGGCATATCTGGCCATGCCATTGGAATTTGTTGTTGTGGATTGAACAATTTACGCGGACCCATAGCTGGATAGGCTAATGCCGCAGCTGCTATTTCATTAGCGCTTAAGAACTCGCTAGGTAATAACTTTAATACATCTAAGCCCCGTGCTATTTCGGTGCCGTAGATAGCTCCTTGGTAATAATAAACTGACCAAAATCCGCCGGTTAGTAGTTCTTTTTCATGGATTGGCCCGCGATCGAAATAGGCAATTTCTATAGGATTAGTTGAGTCGGTAAAGTCGATCACCGAAATTCCACCCTGGTACCAGGCTTGTATAAAAATATCTCGTCCAGGTACCGGAATAATAGATCCGTTATGAGCAACACAATTTTCCGTCTCTAGCTGTGGCGCTGGGATTTTATAATTGCCTTTAAATTCCAGTTTTTGGTCGATAATGTCATAGATGGCATCAGCACCCCAAGTTATCGGGTCCCAAGCACGACAGCGGGCTCGGCCACCGCCACCCCACTCATCGGTAAAGAGTATTTTAGTCCCATCATTATTAAAGGTTGCCGAATGCCAGTAGGCAAAGCCAGCATCTGTTACTGCATCGATTCTGGTCGGTTTTCGTGGATCAGTTATGTCAAATAGAATGCCATTGCCAGAGCAGGCGCCGGCAGCTAAATTTGCACTTGGAAAGACGGTAATATCATGACACTGATCTGTGCGGTATGTTTCTTGAGTTTCATCACCGTGATCACCACCGCGCCAAAGGCCGGCAAGCACTCCAGTTTCAGGATCTGCGAATACTGTTGGACTATCGATGATGCGGGATTTTGAAGGGTCATCGACAGGAATTTCAATCACATCAATGCGAAATAGGGCGGTGCGATCATCTCCCGGAGTGCCATCAATACAGTTTTCCAGTTCTTCTTCTTTGCGAACGCTGGATGTACCTGAGTTATAGACTAGTATTTTACCATCTGCGTCTGGGCCAGAAACCACTGAGTGTGTGTGTGAGCCTCGGCAGGTTTGTACAGCACCAACTTGGACAGGGCGAGTTATGTCAGAAATATCGAATATGCGAATTCCTCTGAAGCGCTCATCGCTGATATCTTCACTCACGCCTTGTAAACCACAGTCAAGCCGGCCACGTGTTTGTTCTACTGACATAATGAGTAGATCGCCCACTATGGATACGTCACCTTGACCTCCAGGACAAACAACCGAAGAAACTAAGTTCGGGATACCAGAGTCTTTAAGCTGATACATGTTAAAACCATGGTAGCTTCCAGTGACGAGGAGATCATCACTAAAAGCCATGTCAGTATTAGAAAAACTAAGCATAGGATAGCGTAGGGCATTCGCTGACTTTTCGGTTGTCTTGGGCTTATCCTCTTTATCTACTTCATTTTTTAGAGCAGCTGAGCCACGAGCTGCTGGATTATTGGGATCATAAAAGCCTGGTGGCTTGCGCTGAGAGACGACTAGCTCTAGATTCAGAATTGCTTCTTCAGCGTCGAAAAGACCGGGCGCTAAACCTGCCCGAGGATCGCTGGAAAGGCCTACTAGTAGTTCATTCATGCGTTCAATTTCAACTGCTTGATCATTAGCTACATCTGAAACAAATTCATTGAGTAATGGGTCATAGGCTGATCCTGGCTGATCTCGTAACTCCTTGACCATTTTAATGGCGCCATCATGATGGGTAATCATTAAGCTCAGAAACAACTCATCAAAGTCTATACTTTTTGAGTTCGCCAAGTTTGTCATTTGCTCTTTAGTAGCCATGCCGACCATGCCGTGACTCATATGCCCTGAATGATGATCTGTAGGATCAGGCACCATCTCAGATCGTTCTTTCAGCCAGTCTTGCATAAGAGTTATTTCGTCCTCTTGAGACACATCGATGCGGCCAGCGAGATCTAAAACGTTCTCATTGTTTGTCCTGTCAGATGCGAGGCGTGACATTACTAATGCTTGGTGATGATGAAGAATCATTCCTTGCATGAAATGGACATCGGCAGAGCTGTAGGATGAATCGGCGATAGCTAGTGCGGTGTCAGCGTCCAAAGTTTGTGATGGCTGGCCGGGTGCGCCGGGCTGGACTATGGGAGCATTAGTTTTGTCTATTGAAGCAAATACCCAGGTACTTGATACAGCAATGAGAGTGGCTAGGGCCATTTTTTTCATCAAAATATTGTAATGTCTCATGTATAAACTAACGCTCCTCGGATATCGGTGTATTTAGGCATAAACTATTATTTAAGAGTAATTGTAATTACATATTCACTGATCCAGCCACCTTATTATCAATTGCAACAAGAGTATATAGGCGCAGTCTCATGAATGTTGTGAGACCATTCAATATTGAGAGAAAAAGTTACCTAACCACTTGATTTAGCGCCATAGATTGTCAGTGGTAGTAATTTTAAAAAGTAATGGTGGGCAATCATTCAAAATATATTGACATTAAGAGTGCCAATATGCAAAAGTCTAACATCCGAAAATAACCAAGGTAGTGATGCATTAGCTAATGAAGAAGATTATTGCAGTAATATTGGTGGGATTGCTTCTGCTTTTCAGTTTGGGATTCTGGCAGCTATATTTCTCAGCCCGACCACCGTTGACGATTAATCCTCTGGTCCTCTCTGGGGATGGCAGTCAAATTGATTACTGTGAACTACCGATCCTTGATGGGAGTGGCAAGTTAGCCGCAGATATTCCCAAAGGAAACACGCCCGATTGTGGTTATGACCATTTTCCTATGCCGATTTTGTCAGAGTGCACAGAGCCTCTGTCAGATGGGGTAGATGATATTAGGGGATTATGGAAAGCTGTGACCGGTAAAGTAGGTCATATTGAACGGGTTGAGCAATGTGGCTCGCGGATAGTGGTAACCGCTGCGGGAATTATCCATGATGCAGGGCCTAACAGCTCTGGTGGACTAACTTCAAACGATACTGAAGGCGCGGTTCTCTTTACCATTGGTGATAAAGAATATTGCCCGCGCACATCTGCTGGTGTCAAGTGGAATGAAGGAGTACTGGATTTTCATGTATTTGGGTGGGGGCCGGTTGTTGTTAAGCGTTATAGGGAAGGTGAGCAACTGGTATGGGAATATGCCGATGATAGCATCACCCGCATGGACAGAATTTGTACACTACCTGAGGCATACAAAACGCCCTCTCCAAGGGGACCGCGTTATAAAATTTGGTAGGTAGCAACATGTTCATAATATTTCTAGAATGAGGTACGCGGTATGAGAAAGATTCTAGCGATCATGGTCGCACTAATCGTTGTAACAGCGTCGATTGGCTGGTTTTTCCGTGTCGAAATATTACTGGAAGTGATTGAGTATCGATTTTCTTCAATAGACGTCTCTGAACCGCGAGATATACCTTGGAAACAAGGGCCAAGTGAGAGCACAACTACCAACCTAGAGCGTTCGCCTAATATTATTCTTATTGTTGCAGATGATTTGGGCTATAACGATATATCAACTTTTGGGGGTGGTATTATTCAAACCCCGAGTATCGATCGTCTAGCCAAAGAGGGTGCTGTTTTTAATCAGTCTTACTCTGGGGCTAGCACCTGTGCACCTTCCAGAGCTATGATGATGACTGGTCGTTATCCTACTCGTACGGGTTTTGAATTTACCCCAACCCCCGCGGGGATGGGAAAGGCAGTCACGCTTATTGGCGGTGTTATGGATAACAATCTCCCGCCAGGTTTTTATGATGAGGCAATGGAAGCTAATCAACCGCCCTACGAACTAAAGGGTCTGCCGCCGGAAGAAATTACGATTGCAGAAACGTTAAAAGATTTTGGTTACTACACAGCACACATCGGTAAATGGCATCTTGGCAATGACAATGGTATGGCGCCCCATGAGCAGGGATTTGATGATAGTTTACTAATGACAAGTGGACTGTACCTTCCTGAAGATGACCTGAATGTAGTAAACGCAAAGATACCTTTTGATCCGATTGATAAATTTTTATGGAAAGCCATGACTTATTCGAACTCCTTCAATTCAGGAGATGAAAATCGGTTTAAACCTAAGGGGTATTTGACTGATTACTGGACGGATGAGTCTATTAACGTCATCAAAGCTAACAAGAACAGACCTTTCTTTCTTTATCTTGCACATTGGGGCCCTCACACACCACTGCAGGCTACACGCGAAGATTATGAAGCAGTGGGCGATATTAGACCCCATCGTAAACGTGTTTATGCCGCGATGGTTAGAGCGATAGACAGGAGTATTGGCCGAGTCCTAGATACTCTTGATCAGGAAGGGTTGGCAGATAATACATTGGTCATGTTTACTAGCGACAATGGTGGTGCGGGTTATATTGGTATTCCTGAGGTTAATCAGCCTTTTAGAGGTTGGAAAATCACCATGTTTGAAGGGGGGCTGCGGGTCCCTATGATGATTAAATGGCCCAGTAAAATTACTGCTGGCACAGTAGTTGACACACCAGTAGCTCACATCGATGTAATGCCTACTTTGGCAGCTGCAGCTGCTTCACAATCAAAGGCTACAGAGATAGATGGCGTTAATATATTGCCTTTGGCAACGAGTCAGGGCGACCAAAATTGGGATCGAGAAACGCTGTTTTGGCAGAATGGGCATTACCAGGTAGTGCGTCACGGGGATTGGAAACTACAAGTTAATGATAGACCCACCGATGGATTACAGCATTGGTTGTTTGATCTAGCAAAGGACCCAACAGAGCAAAACAATCTAGCCGCGGTCCGTCAAGATAAGGTCAAAGAATTAAACGCGTTGTTGGTTGATCATCAAGCAAATGCGGTGAAAACCCTTTACCCCGCTACAACTCAAATGCCGGTAATGGTTGATAAAACGCTAGCAGAAGAATTTGAGGAAGGTGATGAATATGTTTATACACCCAATTAATCGGGCGAACAACCAACAGGGTTGTTACATTTAATCCGATCAGAAGGTTTTAGATTTTTTTAGTAGAGGATAGAGTTTTTAGCAAAAGGCCTGACAAGACTTAATCAATCAGAAGAATCATCATTGGGCTGATAAAGATCCCACCATACGAGTAAACCTCCTAGTATCATCATTGACCCGTATCCAATGGCAAGTAACATTTCTCCGCTCATGATTGTTCTCCAAGACGTAACTCATAATTTTTTAATGCGGTTTCATATGGTTTTGCATAAAAGTTAATTAATAGCGCTACAACAATCACTCCGGTGATGATCATCATCTTTGACCAGACTAGTGTATGTGCCATTTCCTGGGAATCCTGATTGTTCGCTGGAGCTTTGTGTAATTGTTCTCGAAATTTTTGTGATTCAAGGCTCACGCTTCCAGAGGCGGAAACCAGCAGTACGGTAATTAAACTGATAGCACCTCCAAGAAGGATAGGATCCATATAAACAGGAAGGTCTACACCCGCAAAAAGTTTTAACAAATTGGCAATAACATTACCCATGAATCCACTTACCATTCCCCAAAATGCGCCTGCTTCAGTAATACGCCTACTCCAAATACTCATAAAAGCAACGACTCCCCACGATGATGCAAATACTGGTCCGGCAAAGTAGGTTATCCAAAAAATATTGGTTGGTAATACTAGACAAAGAACGACAACGATTAGTCCCATGACGATCATAGTGTATCGTGTAGAGCGCAACTGCTTCTTTGGGTCGTTAGAGTGCTGAAAAATATCATTACTTGCACTAAACCCAACAAGAGATAGAAAAGTGGAGGCGGAAGAAAGACCGGCCGCAAGAATACCGCACACTAACATAGCGCCTAAAACCGTGGGCATTATATTTATCGCAACCCAAATTAAGGCGCTTTCAGGTGGGTCGATGTTAGGGTTAATAAGATTGACTGCGGCCGCGCCGAAAGTAATTACGAGGTAAAAAAGGAGAACTGCCATTGCTGCACCGCAGGCAGATCGGATGACTACATGTTCATTTTTTGCCATCAGATATCGGCTTGATTGCCAAGGACTGACAGCAACCACCACTCCCCATGCTACGCCTAAGATAAGGGCCCAAATTAATCCCTCTGCAGGTGTTTGCCAAGTACTGTCGGGACCGATAACGCCATGCCACGAAATTATCTCTGGTTTTTCTTTATAAGTTACTAGTTGTTCTAAACTTGAGTCCCATCCTCCGCCTGCTTGAACAATGTAATACAAAGTAATTAGCGTTACCGTGGAAAAGAGCACGAACATAATGGTGTCTGTAAGTATGACGCCTTTTGATCCAGAGTAGAGGGTGAATGCTGTATATCCCAGCCATACCATGATGATGGATGTGGTATATGAAATATCACTTACCTCAGTGACAATTAGAGAAACACCCCAGGTGACGGCAAGAAGGTAACAGGTCAAACCGATGACAATGGTAAGTCCGGCAAATGCTTGTAAGCGTCGACTCTGAAAGCGTTGCCCGAAGAATTCAGGAACAGTAAGAGCGCGACTACGACGTAAATAACGCCCGAAAAATAACGCCCCTATTATATAGCCCAGACTGTTAACACCAGTCATAATAATAATTAATGGACCATGGCCTTGATAGGACATGCCCACTTCTCCAAGAAACGCATTGGTGCTTAAAAAACTGGCAACAAGGGTACCCACTATAAGTAAAGTAGGTGCATTTCGACCGGCTACATAATAATCATCTAAATTTTTGACTTTGCGCCCTGCATACCAGCCGACACCTAAATATACGAGGATACTGATAACCACTGAAATGAGGAAAGTATTCATATCTTTATCATATAGTGTTCAATCAGAATAGGAACCAAAAGTTAGTCACGAATTAAAGTCAGCGCTAAAACACAGAATCAACTAAGTTGATGTTGAGTTTATCTAAGCCAGGCGACAGCCATTAACCACTTGTTTGTCTGGCACGGCTAAAACGACGCTACCATCGTCTTGAACAAACCCCGTGACTAGACACTCAGACATAATTGGCCCAATTTGTTTTTTAGGAAAATTGACCACCGCAGAAATTTGTTTACCAATTAACGCTTCAGGAATGTAGTGATCTGTTATCTGTGCTGACGATTTTCTTATACCGATCTCATCTCCAAAATCAATGGTCAACTTTATCGCCGGTTTACGAGCTTCCTTAAATATTTCGGCGGTTACAACCGTTCCAACTCGCAACTCCACGCGCTCAAACTCTTGCCAACTTAAGTTATTCATTTGGGAAACCTATGCTTTTAACAGGTGATTCTTGTGGTTACTTTATTTGACCTTATTAAACCAGCTAAGGTTAATATTTTCACTAGATTAACTAGAGTAATTTCAATGTGTGATATGTTGTCTGGATTACTTAGTAATATTTCATCGCGTTTATTAGGAGTGAGATATGGCGACATCTCTAGTTATAGGAGCCACCGGTTTGGTTGGCAGTCATGTTTTGGGGCAATTAGCTTTGGTTGAGGAATGCCCAATCGCTGTATTGCGGCGCATACCAAATGACCTGCCAGACAACGTACTGGCTATCGAGGTAGACTTCGAAGAGCTTTTGACGAGCGGTGACTTGCCACATTGTGATCATTTGTACCTCTGTTTAGGCACTACCATCAAGGTAGCTGGCAACCAAGAAGCGTTTAAAAAAGTAGACTTTGATTATTGCCTTGGTATTGCTCAAATGGCAGAGAAATCAGGTGCATCGGTGATTAGTTTAGTGTCTTCTGTGGGGGCCAATGCAAAGTCAAAGAACTTTTATTTGCGCACTAAGGGGCAGCTAGAAGAAGCGATAAAATTACTGAACTTTTCACGTATTAATATCTACCGTCCTGGGTTATTGATTGGAGACAGGCAAGAAACGAGAAGTGCCGAGAAAGCCGGTGAACTCTTGTCTAAACTTATTGACCCTTTGCTTGTGGGCTCGCTATCTAAATATCGAAGTGTAAAAGGGGAGGTGTTGGCACAAACGATGGTTAGGCAGGCTAAGGGTGATGATGGTGTGCATTATTTTCACTTTAAAGAATTTTACTTGTAGTCATTTTCAATGTTTTAAGGCTTAAGATCTCTCGCTAAAGGCTAGCCGATATATCCTTTTCCCCTACGCGAGTGATCGTTATTGGGGTGTGCAGGGTATACCACCTAAAACGAGCCTGAATACTATGCCAAATAAAACATTACTCATTCTTCTAGGAAATCAACTATTCCCCATCGAAGAGATCCAGCAAGCAAACTGTGGCTCTATTTTCATGGCAGAGGATCTTGGCCTTTGCACCTATGAAAAACACCACAAGTTAAAGATACTTATGTTTTTGGCTGCAATGCGTGAAAAGCGTGACGAGCTTATCGCAGCAGATTCAATGGTGGAGTACCTAGATATTGACCATGAGACATTTGGTCAAACCTATGAAGAAAAGTTAGCAACCTGTATTACAGACAATGGCATCACAGCCCTAAAAGTATACGAAATCGAAGACAAAGATTTTGAGACAAGAATACATAACTTTGCAGCACAGCAAAATCTTCCATTAACTGTTTTGCCTTCTCCGATGTTTTTGTTAGATCGTCAGGAGTTTCTAAGCTTTACAGGAAAGTCTAAGGTATTGCGTATGGGTAACTTCTATAAAGAGGTACGGAAAAAGCTAGACTTACTGATGGATGAAGACCAGAAGCCACTCGGAGGTAAGTGGTCGTTTGATGAAGACAATCGTAAGAAGATCCCAAAGGGTCTCACGTTACCTGATTCCTACAAACCCACTAAATCTCAATATATCGAATCGTTAAAACTCATCATTGAGCAAACATTCCCTGAACATCCTGGCCAAATGGATGATGTGTGGATGCCGCTCACTCGCGCTGATGCCCTGGAGAATATCGATTACTTTTTACAGGTTAAGTTTGAAAATTTTGGTATTTATGAAGATGCTATTTTGCAGAATGATACCTTTATGTTTCACAGTGCAATTAGCCCTGGTTTAAATATGGGGTTAATTACCCCGCATGACATTATTGAAAAGGTGTTGGCATACACTGAGAAAAATGATGTTCCTCTTAACTCGGTTGAAGGGTTTTTAAGGCAAATTATTGGTTGGCGAGAATTTATTCGGGGGGTCTACCAACATCATGGCGAGACACAATTTCAGAGCAACTTCTTTAACTTCTCGAATGCATTGAATCCAAGCTGGTATTCTGGTGAGACAGGGATACCACCCTTGGATGATGCTATTAACTTCTCCGACCGCTATGGTTATACCCACCACATTAATCGTTTGATGGTCATATCTAATTTAATGACCCTTTGTGAAGTCCACCCTATGAATGTGTACCGTTGGTTCATGGAGATGTACGTTGATTCCTCTGAGTGGGTAATGACGCCAAATGTATTTGGAATGGGTACCTTCGCTGATGGGGGCATATTCGCTACCAAGCCCTACATCTGCGGGTCAAACTATATGATAAAAATGAGCGATTATAAGAAGGGTGACTGGTGCAATGTTGTCGATGGTTTATATTGGCGATTTGTTAGCCGGCACATGGGGGTGCTAAAGAACAATCCAAGATTGTCTTTTATGCGCAAAACCCTCGAAAATATGAACGAAGAGCGCAAACAACTTATTTTTAGTTGCGCAGAAACTTTTATTTCGGATCATTGCCGCTGATTGAGTCAAAAAAAATTTATTCGGTCTCGCTATAAAAGTTTGAAATTCTCAGAAAATAATCTATAGTCTCGGACCTGAATAGGTCTTAACGGTGTTTTTAAGGGTTTCAGTTGTGTTAGATTCCAAACTCAATAAGTACTCTGCGCTTCTGCTTCTGATGGCAGTGCTTTTTGTGGGCAATAATTTAGCTCACGATGCTGCCCATACCGTTTCTGCCCAAACGTTCGCTCAAGTTGAATGTGACACCTGTCATGTGTTCAAAGGTACTTCAGTTTCTCAGATCTGGGATTTGTCGTCTGATCTGCCTTTTGTACAACATTTATCCCTGGCTCAGATTTCTGCAACTTTAAGTTCACGATTCTCTGAATACCTGTCTCGAGCTCCGCCTAAAATTTAGATTTAATTTCAACTAATTACATTAAATTTAAATTTTTCCAGGAGGTTCTATGAACCCGCGTATTTGTGCTGCCATAGTGGCGAGCACCTTATTAAGTGTTAATACAATTGCAAATGAGATAGAAGAAGTGATCATCACGTCTTCTCTAATTGATCAAACCTTGAGTGATATCGAAAATCCACTTCATGTTGTAACTGGCGAGGATATCGAAACGACTGCCACTCAGAGTTTAGGGGAGTCGTTGGACGGCTTGCTGGGTGTTTCCTCGGCAGATTATGGTTCAGGTGTTGGCCAGCCAATTATTCGAGGTATGTCTGGAAATCGTGTAAAAGTCCTTAGTAATGGCATGGTTGTAAGGGATGTTGCCGGAATCGGCGCTGACCATGTAAATGATGTTGACTTGAATAACATCCAACAAATTGAAGTCGTAAGAGGTCCATCATCACTACTTTATGCTAACGGCACCCTCGGTGGCATTATCAATGTGGTTGATAACACTATTGCTCGAGACGATTTTTCTGGATCGACGTTAAAGATTGGCCACGAAGCACAATCTGTTAATGATGGTGATGGGCATAATTTATCCTATCACAACAATATCGGTGGGTTAAATATCAGTCTTGGATATAAGAATTCTCAGTTTGACAATTTTGATATACCAAGTGGAGCTATTCCCCATGAGGAGGATCACGATGAGGATCATGACGACTATGAGGGGGATCATGAAGAGGATCAAGGCTTCCTAGCTAATTCTGATTTTGAGAATAAAGCGTTGAAATTTGGAGTGTCGAAGACAGGCGATTGGGGCTACTTTGGAGTTTCGGTT
>Ga0206679_10003922_pt1 | contig 11258 bp, 10 predicted proteins | sample M110012015metaG_FD_155464 | JGI IMG/M metagenome (GOLD analysis project Ga0206679, IMG submission 155464) | Ammonia-oxidizing marine archaeal communities from Monterey Bay, California, United States - M1 100m 12015 | ecosystem: Environmental > Aquatic > Marine > Intertidal zone | place: USA... | reverse complement strand
GCAATGGCTCGATTCTAAACAGGCTCTTTCCTGGTTCGCAGGGTCTGGCCTCCACCCCGCTTCAATTACGCATTTATCCTTTTCTAGTCTCATCAGAGCTGTGCGCATTTATAGGAAAGCTTTGAGCACTTCTCTTAAAAGATCCCATTTATCGAAGCCCTGTCTACCATAATCTAGCCCACGGCGGACAATGACCAAGTCTTTAGATGGTACAACGATCACAAACTGGCCTCGGTTTCCAGCAGTGGCATAGGCATCTTTTGGGACATCGGTGCGCGATTTCGGCACGAGCCACCAATGGCCACCATAATGACCATCTCGATTCGTGGCCGCTGGCGCCGGACTTCTTACAAAATCAATCCAGGCTTCGGAAATAAGGCGCTGACCAGACCAGACGCCGTTATTCAGATAGAGAAGGCCGAATCGCGCTAAATCGCGAGCATTGGTATACACCTGGCTGCTCAGCACAAAGTCGCCGAAACGGTCGACGCTTAACAGGGTACTGGCCATTCCTAGAGGGTCCAGCAGCCTTTTTCTTGGAAAAGACCAGTAGTTTTCATCGCTGCTCAGTAATTTTCTGAACGCGTAGATAGCCAGCAGCGTGTCGTAATTCTCGTAATCCCAGTAGCTGCCGGGTTGTCGCACCAGACCACGTCGACGCGCGCCTTGTGCTGTGCTTTCTCCAGCCCAGTAGGCCAGACCGCTACCCGAGATATATTCCTGCCCCAGGCTGTCTACTGGGTCGAGTCCGCTGGACATATTCAATACATGGCGCAGACTGATTTTGTTTCGAGGGTCTAGCTCAGGGGCGTCAATCTCTGGTAGCCAATCAACAGTCAGCGGGCTATCCAGGGTTAGTTCACCTGCATCCACCATCATACCCAGTAGGGTGACAGCAATGCTTTTGGCGGTGGACCAGGTTCGGGTTCGAGTGGTTTGATCAAAACCTTCGGCATACTGCTCAAGGATCAGCTGGCCCTGGTACACTACCAGTAGGCTGATGGTGACCTGCTCAGCACTGGAACGCTGAAAAGTCCAGTTAGCTGCCCGGGCAAGCGCAGCGTTATCCACTTGGTCAGGCACTGAAGGTGTGGTCAGATCACCCTTTGGCCAGGGACGATGACTGACTTCAAGTGGTTTGTTAGCCATTGGATGCCGCGGCAGATTATTCTTGACCTTAATTGTAGGTAACACCCCGGGCGGTAGCACGACACAGCCAAAGCCGTCTGAAAATACCGCGCTGACTGATGCAGCAGGCGCATTGGTGCCGACGGTGACCGATTTCAGTTCGTGGTTGATGCTGTAGGGGCCAGCGCCCGCATGACCCAGGGGAGGCTCAAAACGCGGTGGTTCCAGGTAGGCCAGTTCCTGGTCAAACACTTGCGCCAGACTGCGATGGGAGGTGAACAGACCATTACACATCAGTACTGCCTGAACGCCCTTGTGAATAATGTTTTGATTGGTTGCACGCCAGTCGGACCATGTGATGGGGCTGATGAGCACACCACTGAACGCTATTATCAAGGACAGAAGGTAGTGTCGTTGACCTACCGGTATGACCGAATTGGCAAAGCGGTGTATTACATTTGGTCTCAGATTCTTACTCAAAATTACCTCAATGATTGTCAGAACGAGTGTCCACTGCAACTCGGGAATTTGCGCCAGGATTGAGCTCTTTATTCTCGGCTTAACCTTGTCAGCATGGGTATCTTCGGCACTTTGTCTACATGGTCTATCGATACTTGTTCGCTGCAATTGTTCTCGATATTGATGATAGTGATACTAACATGGCTGGTCAGCGGTAACGATTGGATAAGCCAGTAGGACTTCAATGGCTGCCTGATAGCATAGTCGATGCGACTGCGAGACCACTTGCCACTCCAGGGAGAGATATTTTGATCAATGAAACTGAAAGAGGTATGTTGTTATTTTAATCCAGAGAAATGAGTTTTGTTATGTACCCAGGACATTGGTCAAAGATCTGCCCGGATAAACCGGCCATCATTCATTCGGAAACGGGTGAAGTAGTAACCTACAAGGCCCTTGATGATAGGTCGAATCAACTGGCCCAACTGATGTGGTCCCAGGGCTTGCGGCGTGGTGACCATGTCGCCATCTTCATGGAAAATGATATGCGTTATTTTGATATGGTCTGGGCTGCCATGCGCTCCGGGTTGTATCTGACAACGGTCAATCGCTACCTGACCACAGAAGAAGCTGCCTATATCATAGATAATTCCGAATCGCAGATCGTTGTGACTTCAAACTATCTGGGGGAAGTTGCTGGTGATTTCCCGGCGCAGTGTCCAAGGGTAAAGCAGTGGCTGATGACGGGTGAGCCGCTGGCTGGATTTGACGATTATGAACAAGCGCTGGCGCAGCACACCGCAGCCCCTCTTGATGAAGAGCCCGCCGGCACTTTTATGCTCTACAGTTCAGGCACAACCGGTCGACCAAAAGGTATTTTCAGACCTTTGTCTGGGAAATTAATCTCAGACAGCAATGATACGGTTGGTGGTTTGCAGAAAGCTCTGTGGGGTTTTGATGAAAATACGGTCTACTTATCACCTGCGCCCTTGTATCATTCCGCCCCGGTGAGTTTCTGTAGTTCTGCCCAGGCATTGGGGGCAACGGTAGTCATGATGCCCAGGTTCAATGAAATAAGGGCCCTGAAGGCGATTCAGGAATTTAAAGTAACGCATAGCCAGTGGGTACCAACCATGTTCTCACGCATGTTAAAAATGGACCCGGCTGAGCGGACAAACTTTGATTTGTCCAGTCACAAGATAGCGATTCATGCCGCGGCACCCTGCCCACGGCAGGTCAAACAGCAGATGTTTGATTGGTGGGGGCCGATTATTTATGAGTATTACGGCGGAACTGAGATCAATGGAATCACCCACGTGACCCCGGAAGCTTGGCTTAACAGACCTGGCACGGTGGGCCAGGCAGTGCTCGGCATTATTCATATCTGTAATGAAGATGGCTCTGAATGTAAGCCTGGAGAAGAAGGAATCGTCTATTTTGAGCTCCCCCGGCTACCCTTCGAGTATCTCAAGGATAAGGAAAAAACAAAAGATGCTCAGCATCCGCAGCATGAAAACTGGAGTGCGCTGGGCGACATTGGTTATGTCGATGAAGATGGCTTTCTATTCCTGACCGACCGGGCTACGTTTATGATTATCTCCGGCGGCGTTAATATCTATCCTCAGGAGATCGAAGATGCCTTGATTATGCATGCCGATATCGCTGATGTCGCTGTGATCGGCGTGCCCAATGAAGAAATGGGAGAAGAAGTCAAAGCTGTGGTGCAGCTGGCTGAAGGCGTTAGCACAGGCACTGATCAAGAAAATAAGTTAATTGCCTTTGCCCGAGAGCAGCTGGCTCATTATAAATGCCCTAGGAGCATTGATTTTGAGGCGGAGCTACCGCGGTTGCCGACAGGAAAACTTTACAAAAGGCTTCTCAAGGATCGTTATTGGGGAAGGAAAGACACCAAGATTGTGTAGTGGCCAGAATTGTTCATTACTTGAATGGGTACGATTAGCTGACTTACCAGGTTTCAAGCCACGGCCGCAGCACCACCTCGAAGGTCCAGGTTGACCGAGGCTGTTGGTGAAGCTGCAGATAGGTTTTGGCAATGGCGTCAGGGTCTGCCTGGTTGTCTTCGACATTTGCCCCAGCGCGACGGTGACTGCGTGTACCATCTGCCTGGGTCCAGCCAATAGCGGCGTCGATGGGCACGTGGGCAACGTGAATGCCTTTTGGCATGAGCTCGCGCGCCATGCTTTGAGCGAGGCCGGATTTGCCATGACTGGCCATGGCGAAGGCACCGCTTCGAGGATAGCCTTTGATGGCAGCGCTGGCATTAGTGAAGATGATGGTCCCCCTGTGTCCCTGGTTAACCATAGGGTTTGAGAGCATGCATTTAGCCGCTTGCTGGCCGATCAGAAATGCGCTGAATGCAGAGTTATTGAGCGTATCCCTGACCAGCCTCGGTTCTACTTCATCTATACCTTTGCGGAAAATATCACCGCTTCGGCCATCGATATTGTGTACCACCAGGCTTGGATTGCCCAGATCGTGGATGACCCGCTGAAAAAGTTTTTCAACAGCATCTTCCTGTGAGGCATCACATTGATAGCATTTAACACCCTGGTTCTGACTCAACGCTTTCAGTACCGGTTTGTCTGGATTCCGGGCTGCAATGGCAACACTCATGCCCTGGCTGGCAAAAAGCCTGGCGCAGCTGGCGCTGATGCCGGGGCCGCCGCCCACGATCAGGGCGACCTGTGGTCCGGTGGGATTATCGGGTTCCGACATATTGGCTCCTTAATGTTAGGTGGATCCAGAGGCGTTAAGACCCCTTACTGCTGGCCGATGGAATCTGGTTGAAGGGTAGGCCCTTATCTGCACGCATATCTTCGGGTAAGCCCAGGACCCGCTCGGAGATGATATTTCGCAGGATCTGATCGGTTCCGCCTTCGATTCTTACCGCAGGCGAGCGCATCAGCATTGCCTGGATTTTGGCCTGGCTTAAAGCGATTTCTGGATCAGTTACCAGCCCAGCAAGGCCCTGCAGATCCAGCGCGTACTTGGCGATATCCTGCATCATGGTGCCTGCCACCAGCTTACCGATGCTGTTTTCCGGGCCTGGAACCTCACCTTTTGAGAGTGCTGAAATTGCTCGTGCTCCGGTATTTTTCAGGCCAGCACTCTTGGCATACCAGTCTGCCAGTTTTGAGCGCACACCCGGGTCGTCAATGGCCGGACCACTGGCAATGGTGAGGTTGTCCACCAGTTCTTTAATTTCTGGGAATCCAGTGGCGATACCGCCGCCGATAGCCAGGCGCTCGTTCATCAGGGTGGTTAAGGCAACCTTCCAGCCATCACCGACAGGGCCCAGGCGCTGATGATCCGGGATAAGCACATTTTCGAAGTACACCTCGTTGAAGCCGCTATCGCCATTGGCTTGTTTGATGGGTCTGATATCAATCCCGGGGGAGCGCATATCCAGGAAAAACATGGTCAGGCCCCTGTGCTTGGCGACGTCCGGATCAGACCTCGTAATCAATATGCCGTAATCACTGTATTGAGCCCCGGATGTCCATATTTTCTGGCCGTTGATCCTCCATTGATCACCCTCTTTCTCGGCTTTTGTGCGTAACCCAGCCAGGTCACTACCACCATGCGGTTCCGAGAACAGCTGACACCAGACGTCCTCGCCACTGGCTAGTTTTGGTAGATAGCGGCGTTTATGTTCCTCGCTGGCATAAGCCATCATGGTAGGCGCGCACATGCCCTGACCGATAATAAAAGTCCCGCTGAGCCTGCCGTAAATGCCTTCTTCCTGGTTCCAGATCACGCTTTCAATGGGTGTTGCACCACGGCCACCGTATTCCCTGGGCCATTGCAGGCAGGCCCAGCCGTTGTCAGCCTTGATTTTCTGCCATTTTTTGGCTTCCTCAAGGGGATCAAACTCACCTGTTTGGGTCGAACCGAAACCGCTGCCGGCAAGGGACTCGGCCAGGTGTTGGGGAGCGTGTTCGTCAATCCAGGCCCTGACTTCTTTCCTGAAAGTTGCTTCTGCTTGTGTATCGCTAAAATCCATTGTTGTTCTCCTAAGCTACTGCTTGTGGCAGGGCCTCAATTAATTTGTTTTCCCACACTGTCAGGCCACCGAGAGCCAGGGTCAGATAATTAGACCTGCGATAGTAAAGATGACAATCAAATTCCCACGTGAATCCCATTCCACCATGGATCTGGATGTTATCTCGGGCACATAACTGGAACGCCTGGGTTGCAGAAACCCGGGCTGTAGCAGCGGCAAGATTCAGGTCCGGGGCGTTATTTTCAAGTGCCCAGGCGGCGTAATAGGCATTGGATTCAGCCAGTTTGAGGGCGACATACATATCCGCCATCATGTGCTTGAGTGCCTGGAACGAACCTATCGGCCTACCAAAGGCGAATCTCTCCTTGGCATAAGCCACCGCCATATTCAATGCCTGCTCCGCACCACCGAGTTGCTCAAAGGCAAATAGAACAGCGGCTCGATGCAGTAATTGTTGAAGTTGACCCCATCCCTTACCGGCAACGCCTAAGGCCGCTGCTGAATTTTTATTAAAATGAAGGCTGGCTGCTGCCAGAGTAGGGTCAACCGATTGCACCGGGGTGCGTTGCACCTGTGTTAAGTCTGCAATCACCAGCTGCGGTCCGCTGTCCCCGCTCGCAACGACGATCGCTATATTGGCGATCATGCCATGAGGCACGATCATTTTTGATCCAGTCAATACGCCGTTCTTGAATTGGGTTTGTAGCAGGCTCGGACTCGGTTCCAGGTGATCTTCGACCAGCGCCAGGGTTGCGATGATCTCGCCTGAGGCTAATTTGGTGAGGAAGCGTTCCTTTTGTGCTGTTGAACCGAACAGGGAAATGGCTTCAGCAGCGAGGTAGATGGAGGATGAAAATGGGATGGGTGCCAGCACAGCGCCGATTTCCTTTGCCGCCAGGCACAGTGGCAGGTATCCTGCACTAACACCGCCGTAGTCCTCGGAAATGGCTGTTCCCTGAACACCCATGGCTGCCAAACCCTGCCAGACATCAAGGGCCTGAGTTTCATTGCCATCCAATACTGAGCGATGACGATTTAACTGGCATTGGTCCTGCAGATAACGTCGCACCTGCTCCTGAACCATTCTATCTTCGTTAGAAAAATCAAAATCCATAATTTCTATGTTCCTGGTTGACATGGATATACGCCCTAATAGACCGCAGCCTGGTAAGTGCCGTATCCATGGAGTTTAGTTCCTTGTCCGTAAATGCGTTAATTGGGCTCGTTCTGGGTTGCGAATCTCATAAATTTCGATGACGTTCCCGAAGGGGTCCTGACCATACACCGCACTGGTATCACCAAAATCCACCGGCGGCCCTACAAAGGTCATCCCGGCGTTTTCCAGCCTGGTGTGTTCGGATTGTATGTCTACAACTTCCAGGGCAATATGCGGATAGCCCAGGTCACAAGGGCGGGCTGTCTTATCCTCACCTTCCGGATGTCCATAGCTCCAGAGCTCAACAAAGCAACTCCCTGCCCGCATCATTGCCATGGTTGCGGATATATTCGGCAAACCCACCGCACGGTCAGCCCAGGGCATGTTTTGGATCTGTCCCTGTTCGACGATTTCAAAGCCAATGACATCCTGATAGAAAGTCAGACCCAGATCAAAATCTGGTACGTTGATTGCGATATGGTGAATCCCCTTAATCATTGTAGGCCTTCATTAGTCTGCTTAACTCCCAGCTGATCCTGGTGGGTCAGCTGAAACTTATCTGGATAGCGAAATTCACTCTTTAGTATGCACCAAAATGAACTCCTGCACATGATACTACGGGTTAACCTGATTGGAATTCAAAACCCGCTTGTCTTTGCCCTGCTTATAGCACTCCGCGTTGATTGTTTGCCTGCAGTTTTTGCATTATTGGCGTAAATATCTGCTGCTGTAGTTGGCAAACTGCTGGCTGAGGGCCCTCTTTTCCAAGCCAAAATCGGTGAGGTCATAGCGATGGGGAGCTCGATGTTCGCGCAGGTTTGTTTCAATCCAATCTTTGATTTCGTTGTGAAAATCATCTCCTATTGGAATACCCGCCAGTTCGAGCACCCTTGCTGCTTCCTTTTCTGGGTGTTGTAGCTGGTCTTCATACAATACATCGATGAATCGGTTTTTATCGTTTCCTGCTCTGGCCAGCATGAATTGATCGAGCCAGGCATGGAGCCTACCTGGCCAATATTCACCGATCATTTTATGACTGATTGTGTCAGATGCCAGTTTGTATAAACTTGCTTCCATGCTGCAGTAGGATGGAATAACCGCAATGGGATCGCGATGTGTCATGACAATTTTTGCTGTGTTGAAAATTGCCATGGCAGTATCCAGTGCGATCAGATGTCCGGGTGTCTTCAGGACCCAGGCTTTACCTTGTCGTGATGGGTCTTGCCATTGCAGTGATTGCAGTATCTGGTGCAAATCCTGATAGCCAGGCTTTGGATCCTGTAATGCCAACCATCTGGCGTATGAAGGCACGTAGTAGCTCGCCTCGGCCATGGTACTGGAAAACAACTGGCCGAGAATAATGACTTCCTCATCAGGCTGATCAATGCTCATGGGATGAATGGACATGAGTTCAGGTAGTTTGCCAAGCATGAAATCTAGAATGTTCCTCGCCGCGTTAAGGCGCTGGCTGGCATCGGCGCGTGTTTCTCCAGGGAAAGGTGCATAGTTCTGCGCTTCATACCAGCGTACGCCGGTCATCCCTCTCGACGAAGCCAGCATACGATGGAGCATGGTGCTGCCGGTACGGGGCAGTCCGGTGACAATTACCGCTACCTGCACATCTTCCTCCAGAATTTCTGGATGCGCCTTGATCAAGTTGATATGGCGCAATCTATTCGACAGTGCGCCGACAATCATTGCCTGAGCACCATAGCTGCCTTCAGTAGTTAGGCGAGCTTCCGTGTTAAGTGCTGCGATAAGGTGATCGATGTGATCGAAAAACCAGGTGTTGCCAAAATCATTGAGTTCGGTTAGTTGCGATGCTTCCTCAATGAGGCTTTGTCGATTTGGTAGTTTCATGGGTTTATTGGTCGGCTATCGATTTGATATCTGCAATATCCGTAAAATCAGTTGCCAATAACAGACATAGAAAGCAGAATGATATTTCTTCACACTCTCTCAGAGATTCTGGACGATCCAGGTACACAAAGCTACAGGTATTAGCCATGCTCCTTGCGGATAAAGTTATTCTGATAAGCGGTGTTGGACCGGGTCTAGGCCAGTCTATGGCAAAGATTGCTGTTCAGGAAGGCGCAAAGGTAGCGCTTGGCGCCCGTAATATTGAGTTTTTGCAAAAGCTGGTTGGTGAAATTACCGATTCAGGCGGTGAGGCGATCGCTGTGGCGACGGACGTGACAGACCGTTTGCAATGTGACGCAATTGCTCAAGCAACTGTAGACGCTTTTGGCACCATCGACGGGCTTGTTAATAGCGCCTATAACCATGGTAACTGGGCAACGGCAGATCAGGCTGACGCTGAAGAGTGGGCGCGAGTCTATGATGTGAATTGTGTTGGTGCGCTACGTATGGCACAGGCTGTACTGCCTGCCATGAAATCGGCAGGATCCGGTGCGATAGTGAATGTCTCGACCATGGCAACAGTAAATCCCTTTCCAGGTGAGGCTTCCTATGCAGCAAGCAAAGGAGGACTAGGTGTGCTGACCAGGCATATGGCGACTGATTTTGGTCAATTCAATATTCGTGTTAATGCGGCCAGAATGGGATGGATCGGGGGCGTACCGGTGTATCACTACATTGACGCTCAGGTAAAAAGCGGTCGTGACAGGGATGAGGTAGTCGGCGAGATTACCAAACGGATCGCCTTGGGCATCATTCCGCCAGAGCCGGATTGCGCTAAATCTGTGCTTTATTTTGTTTCCGATTATTCGAAGGTTGTATCTGGGGCCACGTTGGATGTCAACGGCGGTGAATACATGGCACCTTAAGATGAAGGATGCCAGACAGATATGGCAGACTTTCTGCCGTGACCTTGAAGCAGCCGGCAGCGCTGTCTTCGATACTGATCTTGTCTTGACAGAAATGGACGAAGCCGAAAGTGTGCGCTATCTGAGTCGTCTTTTGCGAATTGGTCTGGAGATGCACCTTGAAAATGCTGATGCCAGCTATCCAACCTTTTATCAGGCATCCCATGAGACGGCCAAAATAGGTGCTGATAATCCAGATAACCATTATCAGAATGCGACCATTAATGGTTCAAACACCTATCGTATTCATGGTTATCGCGGCACTGTGCCGATTTTAAGCTTTGCCACCAAAGCCAATCGATATGCTATTGACGGCAGCATGGCCTCTACCGGCGAGCTAGATAGTGGCGATATGGAAATCGCATCAGACGGGTCATTTGAAATAACAGTCAGCAGGCATCAAACTCGAGGTAACTGGCTGCCCCTTGAAGAAGACTCGTCCATCCTGATTGTCAGGCAGACCTTTTTTGATAGGACCGATGAAATTCTTGCCAATGTTGCCATAGAGTCAGTTGATTGCTCAGCTCCCCCTGCACCGATTACATTGGCTGGGGCGTCAAGAGCGCTCCAACTCGCTCCTGCTTTTATTAATGGCACAGCGCGAACGTTTGTAGAATGGGCTGTTGATTTCCGGAACAAAAACAATAATCGACTTAGCACGTTAGATCAGTCGCGTTTCGTCAGGGCAGGTGGTGATCCCACGATTCATTATCTGCATGGTTGGTGGGAACTCAGCGCCCACCAGCGGTTGGAAATTTCCAGCGAATTACCCGTCTGTGAGGGATGGAATTTTCAATTGAATAATGTGTGGATGGAATCATTGGATTACCGACATCATCAGATTCATCTTAACAATAAAACCGCTGTTCCAGAATCTGATGGACGGGTGAAGATTGTTGTAGCGCATGAAGATCCCGGCCATCCTAACTGGATCAGAACCACGGGCCATCCATGTGGCACCATGTTATGGAGATGGACTAGTGCCCAGACACAACCCGTTCCAGAAGTAGAGGTCGTCAGCCTATAGCAATTCGATGGATAATTAAGGCAGATCAATATGAGTAAGACAGCACATCTATGGGAAGACCCGCAAGCCGTACTTTCCTCCATACGCGTGGAGATCAATGCTCCGGCATCGCTGGTGTGGGATATCCTGCTCGACATGCCAAGCTATCCTGACTGGAATCCTTTTTGTGTTGAGTGTGCCTCATCGCTGGAAATGGGCGCGCCGGTCGATATGAAATTAAAAAGCTACACCGAACCGGATACGTTTTTTGATAATTGCGAATACATCTGTGCGATAGTGCCGCAGAAGCAGATATCATGGGAACTGCCCGATGACGAAGCCTGGCCTTACCCGGCCCGGCGCGATCAATTTATTGAAGAACTAGGTGATAACAAATGCAGGTACTGGTCCACCGATGCTTTTCTCGGAGACAATGGCATTCATGTGATGCGGTTTGCAGGACCTTGGGTGAAACAGGCTTTTGATGATACGGCGCGGGCACTCAAAGCGCATGCGGAAGATTTACACAAGGGCAGATCAGCCTAAAGGCAAACTGTCAGTGAGTCGAGAAGGATGCTGGCAAAGGCTGCAATAAAAGCAGGATTGCAGCCTGCCAGGTCATACTAGTGGTTACATATTATAACGTAGTGACAACCCCCA
>Ga0206679_10003918_pt1 | contig 11264 bp, 12 predicted proteins | sample M110012015metaG_FD_155464 | JGI IMG/M metagenome (GOLD analysis project Ga0206679, IMG submission 155464) | Ammonia-oxidizing marine archaeal communities from Monterey Bay, California, United States - M1 100m 12015 | ecosystem: Environmental > Aquatic > Marine > Intertidal zone | place: USA... | reverse complement strand
TCCTTCAGCACCCATTCTCATTGTTCCAGCGATTGCCATCTTAGTAGCACGACGGAATGAGATACGAGCTTCGATTTGACGAGCAACACTATCAGCAACAAGTTTCGCGTCAAGCTCAGGTCTTTTAATCTCGAAAATGTTGATCTGAACCTCTTTGTTAGTCAATTTCTTAAGCTCCTCTTTCAGCTTGTCTACTTCCGCGCCAGCCTTTCCGATGATCACACCTGGACGAGCAGTTTTGATAGTAACTGTCACAAGCTTCAGCGTTCGCTCAATGATGACCTTAGAGATCGAAGCCTTTGTAAGTCGAGCATTCAGATACTTACGGATCTTATCGTCTTCTACCAGTTTATCGACGTAATTTCTTCCGCCATACCAGTTAGAATCCCATCCTTTGATGTATCCTAGTCGATTGCCTATTGGGTTGGTTTTCTGTCCCATTAACTTGTTGTTATTCGCTGTCTAATACTAAAGTAACGTGATTCGAACGCTTACGAATTCTATGCGCTCGACCTTGCGGTGCTGGCTGGATTCTCTTAAGCATGCCTGCTTGATCCACTCGGATCTCGCTAACCGTCAAATTCACATTTTCAATTCTTTCTCCTTCGTTCTTGGCTTCCCAATTCTGGATAGCCGATTTCAGAAGTTTCTCCAAACGAACCGAGGCCTCTTGTTTACTAAAGCGCAAAATATCTAGCGCCTCGCTCACGTTTTTTCCGCGAATGATGTCTGCAACCTTTCTCATCTTACGAGGAGAAGTTGGGCAGTTGTTCAATTTCGCGAAGGCTAACGTCTTTCGTTCTTCCTTCAGCCTTTCGGCCATTTTATGTTTACGAGCACCCATGGTCTGAATGTCTTTTGCGTTCTAGTTAATTATCTGTTTCCAGAGTGACCTCTGAAAGTTCGTGTTGGTGAAAATTCACCTAGCTTATGTCCTACCATGTTCTCCGTTACAAACACCGGCACAAATTGGCGTCCGTTGTGAACTGCAATCGTCATCCCGACGAAATCTGGAGTAATGGTTGAAGCTCTAGACCAAGTCTTAATCACTGACTTCTTTCCTGAAGCTTGCGCCTCATCAACTCGCTGCTGGAGTTTGTAGTGAACAAATGGTGGCTTTTTTAACGACCTTGACATAGCTTATTTTTTTCTTCTTTCTACAATCAATCTAGATGAAGCCTTTTTCAGCTTCCTTGTCTTGTACCCTTTTGCTGGTATTCCATTACGAGAACGCGGGTGACCTCCTGAGGACTTACCCTCACCACCACCCATTGGGTGATCAACTGGATTCATCACTACACCTCTAACTCTTGGACGACGTCCCAACCAACGACTGCGACCTGCTTTACCAGATCTTAAGAGCATATGCTCTGAGTTTCCAACTGAACCTATCGTCGCCATACAGGTGACGAGAATCATTCGAACCTCACCAGAAGGCAACTTGATAGTAGCATACTTGCCCTCACGTGCATTCAACTGCGCGAAAGAACCAGCACTTCTAGCAATCTGGCCTCCTTGACCTGGATACAACTCAATGTTGTGAATGATTGTTCCCAAAGGGATATCTTGTAAGAAAAGAGCATTCCCAACCTCAGGAGCTAAGTTCTCACCAGACTGGATAGTCTGACCAACTTTCAATCCTTCTGGAGCGATAATGTATCTCTTATCTCCATCCGTATATTCAACAAGAGCAATTCTTGAAGAGCGGTTCGGATCATACTCAATCGTTAAGACATTAGCCGGTATGCCGTGCTTCTCTCTTTTGAAATCAATGATTCGGTAACGTCTTTTGTGTCCACCTCCTCGGTAACGCATAGTCATGCGACCTTGGTTGTTACGACCACCACTCTTCTTAAGCGGTGCTAACAAAGGCTTATACGGAGTTGAGGTCGTGATTTCAGCGAAATCGCTAATGACCTTGTGCCGTTGGCCCGGTGTTGTTGGATTTAGTTTCTTAACAGCCATGTCTCAGATGACTTTAAATGTGTTCGTAAAAATCAATTACTTCACCATCAGCCAACTTCACAATTGCTTTTTTGTAAGCATTTGTACGTCCTTGGGTGACTCCTGTCTTAGAGTAGCGCGACTTTTTCTTTCCGTCGTAATTCATCGTGTTCACGCTAACTACATGCACTCCGTACTCTGATTCGACAGCCTTCTTAATCTCGATCTTATTCGTATCGCGATCGACGATGAAGCCGTACTTATTCTCATTAGCCTTCTCGGCCAATGCTGTCATCTTTTCAGTAATGACTGGTTTTATCAAAATTGCTCCCATCGTACTACTTCTTTAGAATATCTTGAATGATCTCATGAGAGTTTCCCACTAGTACAATCTTATCGCAATCAAGAATTTCGTATGTGTTCAAATTGTCAGCAATCTGAATGTTGTGCCCTTGAAGATTTCTTGAAGATAAATATGCATTCTCATCCTTTTGTGGAACAACTACTAGAGTCTTTCCTCCTTCGATCTTCAAATTCTTCAGAACTGAAACATATTCCACTGTCTTAGGGCCATTAATAGCCAATGCATCCAGCATCATGATTGCCTCATCTTTAGCTCGATAAGTGAGAGCTGACTTACGTGCCAACTTGGTCACTTTCTTGTTGAGCTTGATATCGTAGCTACGCGGTCTAGGTCCGAATACACGTCCACCACCACGGAACAAAGGGTTTTTAATATCCCCGGCACGTGCAGTACCTGTTCCTTTTTGCTTCTTGATCTTTCTTCGGCTTCCCCTGACCTCACCACGCTCTTTCGCTTTGTGAGTGCCCTGACGTTGAGCGTTTCTAAAACGCTTCACATCCAACCAAATCACGTGGTCGTTAGGCTCGATGCCGAATACATCTCCGTCAAGAGTGACCTTCTTACCGGTCTTCTCTCCTTTTGAGTTATATACTGCGAGTTCCATTACTTTCTGATGATTATGGTTGAACCGATGTGTCCTGGGACAGCTCCCTTTACGATCATCACACCTTCTTCCGGCATAACTTTAATGATCTCGAGGTTTTCGATCGTTGATCTCTTGTTACCCATCTGACCTGCCATTCGCATACCCTTAAATACGCGTGCTGGATCTGATGCTGCACCGATAGAACCTGGCGCTCTTTCTCTGTTGTGCTGACCGTGAGTTCTCTGACCCACACCTGCAAAGCCATGACGCTTAACAACACCTTGGAAACCTTTTCCTTTTGATGTTCCAGTCACAGAAACATATTCGCCTTCAGCAAATACATCTTCCAACTTTAGTTCGTCACCGCTGTTTAATTCTTGGTCAAAACCTTTGAACTCAACAACTTTTCTCTTTGGTGTGGTCCCAGCTTTCTTGAAGTGTCCTTGCAATGGCTTTGAAACAAGCTTTTCACGCTTCTCCCCGTAGCCAAGCTGAACTGCCGAATAACCATCGACTTCCTCCGTTCGCACCTGGGTCACGACACAGGGACCAACTTCTAACATTGTGCATGGAAGATTCTTTCCAGCGGCACTGTAGATGCTAGTCATCCCTATTTTTTTGCCTATCAATCCTGACATCGTAACTAGTTTATCTTAATTGGTGTTTAGTTACACCTTAATTTCTACTTCAACTCCACTAGGAAGTTCTAATCTCATCAAAGCATCAACTGTCTTTGATGAAGAGCTATAGATATCGATCAAACGCTTGTATGCGTTAAGCTCAAACTGCTCACGTGATTTCTTGTTCACGTGAGGTGATCGAAGCACAGTGTAAATTCTCTTGTGAGTAGGCAATGGAATTGGACCACTGATTACAGCACCTGTAGACTTTACGGTCTTAACGATCTTCTCAGCTGACTTGTCAACCAAGTTATGATCGTACGACTTGAGCTTTATTCTAATTTTCTGCGCCATTTATATATTGTTAAGCGTTGACCTTTCCTTGGGCCGCCGCTATGACTTCCTCTTGTGTTGATTGTGGAGCTGGTGCAAAATGTGAGAACTCCATTGTCGATGTTGCTCGTCCTGAAGTGATTGTTCTCAAATCAGTTACATATCCGAACATCGCCGATAGTGGAACTTTCCCTTTAACGATCTTGGCTCCAGCTCTGTCCTCAGTTCCTTCAATCAGTCCACGACGTTTGTTCAAGTCACCAATCACATCACCCATGTTCTCTTCTGGAGTAACAATCTCCAGCTTCATCATTGGCTCAAGAATGATAGGCTTACACTTAGGAATTGCATTCCTGTATGCCATCTTCGCAGCAAGTTCAAATGATAACTGATCCGAATCCACCGCGTGGAAAGAACCATCTCTCAACTCAACAGTCATTGATTCCATTGGGTAACCCGCAAGAACCCCATTGACCATCGCCATTTTAAATCCTTTCTCCACTGATGGAATGAACTCTCTAGGAATGTTACCACCCTTGATGCTGTTGACGAACTTCAAGCCTGGATTTTCTTCGTCATCGTTTGGAGAGATGCTGATAACAATATCAGCAAACTTACCACGACCACCAGACTGCTTCTTGTAAACTTCGCGGTGATCAATAGATCCGTTGATTGCCTCTTTGTAGCTAACCTGTGGTTTACCTTGATTACACTCTACTTTAAACTCACGCTTCAGACGATCAACAATAATCTCTAAGTGAAGCTCACCCATACCTGAAACGATAGTCTGTCCTGAATCCTCATCGGTCTTGACTTGGAAAGTAGGATCCTCTTCAGCTAGCTTGCCAAGGGCAATACCTAATTTATCTAGATCAGCTTGAGTTTTAGGCTCAATTGCAATTCCGATTACCGGATCTGGGAAGTCCATAGACTCCAATACAATTGGCGAATTCTCAGCACAAAGTGTATCACCCGTCTTAATATCTTTAAAGCCTACCAAAGCAGCGATATCACCAGCATTCAATTCATCAATCTGATTCTGCTTGTTGGCATGCATTTGGAAAATCCTCGAGATTCTCTCTTTCTTACCTGTTCTAGTGTTCAGCACGTAAGATCCTGAAGGCAAGATTCCAGAATAAGCTCTGGTAAAGCACAAACGACCTACAAATGGGTCCGTTGCAATCTTGAAGGCAAGAGCTGCAAATGGCTCATCTACAGATGGCTTTCTAGTCTCTTCCTCTTCTGATCTAGGGTTAGTACCAACGATCGCTTCTGTATCCATAGGAGATGGAAGAATTTCCATAACCATGTCAAGCATCGCCTGAACTCCTTTGTTCTTGAAAGCTGAACCACACATCATTGGAACAACCTTTCCTGAAATCGTAGCTTCTCTCAAAGCATCCAATATCTCTCTCTCTGTCAAAGACTCCGGATCTTCGAAGTACTTCTCCATCAAACGATCATCGAATTCAGCAACTGCTTCCAACAACTGCTCACGCAGCATTGTTGCCTCATCAAGAATGTCAGCAGGAATATCAATCTCTTCGAAGGTCATTCCGTGATCCGCCTCATTCCATACGATACCACGGAAGTTGATCAAATCAACAACACCTTTGAAATCGTCTTCAGCACCAATATTAATTTGAAGTGGCAATGCATGGCTACCCAACATATCCTTAACCTGTTTGCAAACGTTCAAGAAGTCCGCTCCTTGGCGATCCATCTTGTTTACAAACCCGATTCGTGGAACGTTGTAGTTATCAGCCAATCTCCAATTAGTCTCAGATTGAGGCTCAACACCATCAACAGCACTAAACAAGAATACAAGTCCATCAAGCACACGCAAGGAACGATTCACCTCTACGGTGAAATCAACGTGACCAGGAGTGTCAATAATATTGACGTGATACTCTTGCTCTCTATAATTCCAAAATACAGTGGTTGCAGCCGAAGTAATAGTAATACCACGCTCCTGCTCTTGCTCCATCCAATCCATGGTAGCAGCACCATCGTGCACCTCACCAATCTTGTGGCTCACCCCAGCGTAATACAAAACACGCTCGGTCGTCGTCGTCTTACCAGCGTCAATATGCGCGGCAATACCGATGTTTCTTGTGAAATTGAGATCCCTTTTAGCCATTTCTTCCTTTAATCTTTATACAAATCAGACCTAGAATCTGAAGTGAGAGAATGCCTTGTTAGCCTCAGCCATTCTGTGTGTATCTTCTTTCTTCTTAAACGTGGCACCTTCTTCTTTCGACGCAGCAATCAACTCACCAGCCAATTTCTCGGCCATAGTCTTTTCGTTTCTCTTACGCGCAAAACTGATCAACCACTTCATCGCCATCGATTCCTTTCTACTATCTCTAATCGGCTGTGGGATTTGGAAAGTTGCACCTCCAACTCGTCGACTTCTTACCTCAACAGCTGGTGTTATATTGGTAAGACCTTTTCTAAATATCTCGAGAGCATCTTCACTGGTTCTTTCAGTGATTATGTCCATCGCATCATAAAAGATATTGAAGGACAAACTTTTCTTGCCATCGAGCATGAGGTTGTTCACAAACTTGGTCACGGTGATATCATTAAACCGCGGGTCTGGAAGAATTATCCTCTTTTTTGCTTTACGTCTTCTCATTTTCTAGAGTGTGCCGTTATTATTTCTTTGGTCTCTTAGTACCATACTTAGATCGTCGCTGTGATCTTCCTTCTACACCTGCGGTGTCGAGGGCACCACGCACGATGTGATATCTCACACCTGGAAGATCTTTTACCCTTCCTCCTCTAACTAGAACAATCGAGTGCTCTTGTAGGTTATGTCCTTCTCCGCCGATATATGCGTTTACTTCATTTCCGTTGGTCAGTCTCACCCTAGCCACTTTTCTCATTGCCGAGTTAGGCTTCTTAGGTGTAGTCGTATATACTCTCACACAAACTCCTCTTCGCTGAGGACATGAGTTAAGCGCAGCAGATTTGCTTGTTTGCACCTTACTCTGCCTTCCTTTTCTGACCAGTTGATTTATTGTTGGCATACGCGTTAACTAGTGTTAATCCGTCAATTTTTGCACAAAAACTTCTAACCCTCAAAATTTTTGGGGCTGCAAATGTACGACATATCTTTTGAAAGTCAACTTGTGAATTTCAATTTATTTACCTCATTAATTGAGGCCCGTAAAGCAACTGATTTCAATGAAAATATTCTGCCAATCCCGAGACTTTAACTTGGTGGATTTCGCAGCTATTTCCATCAAAAACTGATCAACCCTTTGACTATTTTAGCCCCGTGAGTTACCTAGACGAATTGAACGAAGCACAGCGCAAGGCTGCTGAAAATATTGAAGGACCGATGATGGTAATCGCTGGTGCTGGATCAGGCAAAACCCGAGTACTCACATACAGGGTTGCATATCTCATCGATTCCGGTGTAGATCCTTTCAACATCCTCGCGCTCACTTTTACCAATAAAGCAGCCCGAGAAATGAAAACTCGAATAGGGCAAATTGTCGGTGAAAACGAGGCACGAAATATTTGGATGGGCACTTTTCACTCAGTGTTTGCTCGAATCCTGAGAATTGAAGCTGAGAAACTCAACTACCCAAGGAATTTCACCATCTACGACACACAAGACAGCAAGAGCTTGATCAAGACAATTGTGAAAGAATTAGCTCTTGATGACAAGATCTACAAGCCTTCTACCGTTTATAACCGCATTTCCTCTGCAAAAAACAATTTGATATCACCCCAGGCATACCAACAAGACGTAGACATAGTTTCGGAAGACAATCAGAGCGGGAGACCAAGAATGGCAGAAGTATACTTGAACTATGCTTCCAGATGTTACCGAGCTGGTGCAATGGACTTCGATGACCTTCTTTACAAGACGAATGTACTGCTCAAGCAATTCCCAGATGTTCTTGTTAAGTACCAACACAAGTTCAAATTCTTAATGGTTGACGAGTATCAGGACACAAACTTCAGTCAGTACCTGATCGTTAAACAGCTGTCTGCAGCGAACGAGAACCTATGTGTTGTAGGAGATGATGCGCAAAGTATCTATGGATTTCGCGGAGCGAACATCCAGAACATTCTCAATTTTAAAAAGGACTATCCCGATTACAAGCTTTTCAAACTCGAACAGAACTATCGTTCGACTAAAAACATTGTCAATGCCGCCAACAGTGTAATAGAAAAGAATAAGGATCAGATCGAGAAAACGGTCTGGACCGACAACGATCAAGGTGGACTAATTCTAGTACACCAATCGAATACCGACAACGAAGAAGGCAAGTTCGTAGCCAGCCAAATCTTTGACATCGGACAAACGAAGAAAGCCAAACACGAAGATTTCGCCATCCTTTATCGGACCAATGCACAATCCCGTTCGTTTGAAGAAGCATTAAGGAAGATGAATCTACCATACCGCATATATGGGGGACTATCCTTCTACCAAAGGAAAGAGATTAAAGATTTGCTCGCTTATTTCCGATTGACAGCGAATCACAACGACGAAGAATCTTTAAAAAGGATCATCAACTATCCAGCTCGGGGGATCGGAAAAACAACAATTGAGAAGCTCACGATTGCCGCTGTGGAATCTGAAGTGAGCATTTGGACCATCATTCAAGACCAAGAGCGCCTATATAATATAGGTATCAATAAGGGAACTCAAAGTAAACTGTTCGATTTTTCTACCATGATCCAAAGTTTTAGGGCAATGCTGAACCAAAAAGCAGCCTACGACTTGGGCCATCATGTAGCCAGCAGCACAGGCATTTTGAAGCATCTCTATGACGATAAAAGCCCCGAGGGCGTGAGCCGATACGACAACATTCAGGAGCTTCTCAATGGAATGAAGGAGTTTTCAGATCGCGCGAAATCTGATGATTCTGAAGAGGTCAACACACTGAGTGATTTTCTGCTTGATGTAGCCCTTCTTACCGATTTGGATGATAACAGCAAAAGCGATGAAAATGTGAGTCTCATGACAATCCATGCGGCGAAAGGACTCGAATTTCCTCATGTATTCATCGTTGGAATGGAGGAGAATCTATTTCCTTCTCAACTCTCATTGAATTCGCGTAGTGATCTTGAAGAAGAACGCCGCCTCTTTTATGTCGCACTAACTCGTGCAAAGGAAACCGCAATATTATCATATGCTAACACCCGATATCGTTGGGGCAACCTCACCAGTTGTGAGCCCAGCCGATTCATCAAAGATATTGACGCAAAATTCGTTGACTTCCCTGAAATAACTATTCCGCAAGCAACCTTTGGAGCTGACTTCTCAAAAGACAGAGGAAGCTTTTTCTCTAAGCCGACTTTTCCTGCAAGCGCTAGAGGTAAAAAACTGAAAAAGATATCCGGCTCAGCAGCATCGAGTGTGGTTGATGCGGATGACTCAGATAAAATCCAAGCAGGAATGCAAGTTAAACATCAGCGATTTGGGAAAGGGAAAGTACTGTCGATTGAGGGATCCGAACCGAATAGAAAAGCGACAGTGTTCTTTCCAAGTATTGGACAAAAACAGCTGTTGCTCAAGTTTGCCAAACTAAAGATCGTCTGACTCTGAACACTCCTCTTTTTCTGCTTTAATGGAATTCTTCACGATGTAGAGAGGTCGCTCCTTGATCTCCTCCATCCCTCTACCAAGATAAAGGGACTGGACTGCAAGAATGAAAAACAAGATCGCGAAGCTGATCGCCAAAAAGGCTATTGTTGTCGTGTAACCTTCTGGAGGTTCATCTCCCCAAATAAATACACCAAGTGTATATGCCGTGAGTATCAAGGCGATGACAATAAACAACACCGCCATAACCATAGCTAGATACAATGGTTTTCTAGAAAAAGAGAAAATCGCGATGTTGGCTAAATTGAAAAGACTGGAATATGTGTACTTACTCTCCCCCCCTAATCTCTTTCTAGCATGATACTCAAGAGTCTTTTTTTGAAACCCTATGATCTGAATATAGCCACGAAGAAAGCGGTTTCGCTCTCGAAAATTGTTCCTTAAAATATCCGCAACACGCGCTGAGATCAAGAAAAAGTCTGAAGCGTTCTCATCAAATGTAAAATCAGAAAGCTGATTGAGCATTTTGTAAAACCATTTCCCCATACCCTTCTTCATTGCTCCACCATCGTCGCGAGCGGTTCGAATCATGGTGATGATTTCAGTACCCGATTCAAATTCTCGGATCATATCAGGCGTAACGTCTGGTGGATGTTGCAAATCCGAATCCATGCAAATTAATGCATCGCCTGTAGCATGGTCGACCCCGGCAATCATTGCCGCCTCATGTCCAAAATTTCTCGAAAACTCGATGACCTGCGATGAGCAAATCTTAGTCTCGGCGAATTCGGCAATCAGCGCCTGACTGTTATCGGCACTGCCGTCATTTACCCAAACGACCTCAAAGTCGTATTGAACGAAACGCTGAATCTGTTCGGATAACTCCTCCCAGAATTGACGAAGCACATCTTCTTCGTTGTAAACTGATATTATGTAGCTGATCTTAGTCATCCTGAGCGCCAAAAGTAGCCGATTCAAAGTTCAGACTATCGTTTACTCCTGTGGAATCGACAAAGATGTGGTTGTTAATGGAGACCTTGGAGCCAGCCTTGCGATATACTTTATCGTTAGTAGGAGCGAATAAGAAGTGATTCACCATAACCTCTTTTGGGCTTCTATCGGGCTGTTTGAAAAGAATTCGATACGAGCTTTGAGAATCTCGAATCTCCATATTCAATTCGAATCGAGCGCTATCACCTGAATAAGCATAGGACCGATCTATAGATTCAAATGCGTCCCAGCTAGCATTTCCTTCCGAATCGACACACTCCAATATGACCGCCGTTTCCGTTCGAACCTGCTGTGGGTTCCAGTACCAACATGAAAAAGTATAGTCCCCTTCAGAAGATTTCGGTGCCAAAACCTCGGTGAATGTATCCTTCAATTCGATCCGATCTTGAGTTGAAAACCAAATTCCGTCAACTGAGTCTAACGTTTCTTGCTTAATCCAAGCCGGGTCAATTAGCGCGCTCGATTGATATTTGAAGAGCTCAGAAGAAGTGATAATACCATAATCCAAACCTTCATTTGAAGTCAGGCTATCCACTCGCGTCCAAATGTCTAATTCCGTTAATCTGCAGGATGCACGATTCATGACAACCAGCCACGGGCCTTCACCTATGCGCTCGCCTAATTCCTTTTTATACCATACAGGTGATATCAATTCCAGGTGATCCTTTGCTTCGACTAACGAGCTTCTACTCATTTGAGAAGCCAGCAATGGAATCCCGAGGTGATAGGAGAATTTCATTGAATTAAGAAGAACCAAATCATCAGACCCTTTCGTGATTTTTTCCGAGCCAACATGGAAATAAGGAAGTGAGAGAATTCCTTGGACGTTACGGTCATTGG
>Ga0206679_10003914_pt1 | contig 11269 bp, 9 predicted proteins | sample M110012015metaG_FD_155464 | JGI IMG/M metagenome (GOLD analysis project Ga0206679, IMG submission 155464) | Ammonia-oxidizing marine archaeal communities from Monterey Bay, California, United States - M1 100m 12015 | ecosystem: Environmental > Aquatic > Marine > Intertidal zone | place: USA... | reverse complement strand
ATAAAAGTTTGATTTAAAATTGAAGGATCAATCATTTTAAGTTGATTTTCCCAGCAATGCGGACAGTCAAAATAGGATTCTAACATTAAATTTCTAATTTAAACATAATTTTGGATAGCTTATAAAACAAATAAAAGTATTTTTGAAATCGAATATTAAATTAATGAAAACAACTATTATTCAAAATATTTTCAGAGTTCTTTTAGGCTCAATAATGCTTTACATTGGAATAGCCCATTTAAGCTTTAGAAGAATTGAATTCCAAGCACAAGTTCCCACTTGGTTAACAACAAATGAGGGTATGATGGATTTAGTAGTACTAATTTCTGGATATATAGAAATTGCCTTTGGGATTCTTATGATACTTGGCGGAAAATTAAAAGTAAAAACTGGAATTGCGTTAGGGGTTTTTTATATTTTAATTTTTCCAGGAAATATTAATCAATACATAAATGAAATTGATTCTCTTAGATTAGATTCTGAAAACAAACGTTTAATTCGTTTGTTTTTCCAACCATTGCTTGTCTTATGGGCCTTTTGGTCATCAGGGGCATTGGAATTTTTAAAACGTAAACTAAGATAGTTTTACTTATAATGATCACATTACTAGTTCTTTAAATTTTTTATAAAAAAATTTTCTTAAGAATTGTTTTTTTAATGAGGAACAGAGTATATTTTTGCCACCTCAAAAACAAAATAATGTATAAAATAAAATATTTAATAATTGCAATATTTATTATTGGTTGTCAAGCTGATAATGACGATTATATTGAATCGATCTCAAACCAATGGGTGTTTGTAGCATGCGAAGGAAATTTTGGAGCTAGTAATGGATCTATTACAATGATTAATGAACTAGGAGAGGTTAAAAGCGTGAATGATTTAGGAGATATTGTACAATCAGTTAAGGTTTATAAAAACAAATTATTTGTTATAATTAATAATAGCCACAAAATTATCGCTTTTGACATAACAGCTGATGGATTAAGACTTCCTGGGATAGAAATTGACACCAACGACTCAAGCCCTAGGGAAATGCAAATTATAAATGACAAGCTATATTTTACAAACTGGAATTCATCTGATGTTAAAATATTAAACTTAAATAATTATGTCATTGAAAAATCAATCAAAGTTGATGGAAAACCTGAATCTATTGTAATTGATGGAACTGATCTATGGGTAGGAATACAAATGAATAACGATTACTCTGATGGAAATAAATTATTAAAAATCAGTACCGTCTCTAATTCGATTTCTGAAACTCATGAAATAGGAAAAGGACCAACATCTTTAACAGTTATCAATAACAATGTATATGTTGCAAATACATATTATGATGCAAATTATAATGCATTTTATGGATCAAGTAAATTAAACGCAATTAGTAAAGAGGTTGATATAAATTATTACGGCTCTGGTGTAGTTTGTGGAGGAGATGTATTGAACTATAATAATGATATTTTCAGATCTTTCTCTGGTGGAGCTGCCAAGCTTGGTAGTGATCTTAAAATTTTAGAACAAACAAAAATAGGCTCATACGATCCCAATCAATTATATTCTTCTAAAATTATTGGAGATTATATTTATTTTGGCATAACAGACTATAATGGAACAAATCAGGTAAAAGTTGTTGATTTTAACAATAATGAAGTAGCAAGTTACGACGTAGGATTATTTCCTGGTGACTTTGCTTTTTGGAGTTCAAATTAATTCTTATTCATTAATGTTTTTTCAAAAAAGCTATTATAGTCTTGATTTATTTCATTTGGTATTACAGCATTAGAATTTTCCCTCCAATCATTTAATTTATTTAGAAGTTTTTTCGAGATATCAGGGTTGAGTTCAGCTAAATTATTAGATTCTCCAATATCTTGACTTAAGTCATATAGCTCTAAACCTTCATCTTCAAAATAATGATGAAGTTTCCATTTTCCTGAAATTATGACTGACCCAGGCCTAGTTCTAAACAAAGGATCTCTGCCCTGGTCTTCTAATTTATTATAAGCTTCTAGATAAATAGGAAAATGAAAGAATAAATCTCTATTTTTTTTTGAAGGAACTTTAAACTGGTTTTTTAAGCTTATGCCATCAAGAATTAGGGCTTTATTTTTGGGATCTATAATATCTTGAATAGTAGGATAAATGTCAAGATTACTTATGTTATTATTGTTAACTCCGGCGAATATTTTTTTTGGCCATCTTAAAACAAATGGAACGCGAATTCCCCCTTCATAATAACTTCCTTTGCCCGCTTTTAAAGGGGACTGATTAGAAATTGAGCGAATTCCTCCATTGTCTGATGTAAAAATTATTAAAGTATTTTCAGCAATTTTTAAATCATCTAACGTTTTTAAAATTTTACCTACATTCTCATCAACAGAACTTATCATTGCTCCGTACTCTGGATTATCTTGACCATTTACTCCATTTTTTGAAGCATAATTTTTTATCCAACTTTTTTTCCCTTGAATAGGGGTATGAACCGAATAAAATGAAAGATTAGCAAAAAAGGGTGAGCCTGCATTTTTAATAATAAAATCAACAGCTTCATTAGTTAATCTATCTGTCAAATATTCTCCAGGGGATTCATTTTTAATAAAGTCAATATTATATGGTGAAAAGTAACCATTTCTACCAGGATTTCCTTTATTACTTCCTCCGATATTGTTATCGATACCCTGAGTTTTAGGATCTTTACCTATGTGCCATTTTCCAAAATTTGCATTTATATACCCTGCTGACTTTAACATTTCAGGTAAAGTATAAATACTATCATTTAAATATTTTTTATTTTTTGCGGGAATTAGTTTTCTTGTTCTTTTGTCTCCTCTTTCTGCGGATCCAACTGTATAAACGCCATGTCTTGGTGTATTAAGACCCGAAAATAAAGAAGCTCTACTTGGGGCACAATTTGCTGCACTAGCATAGGCGTTTGTAAATACTATGCCCTGTTTTGCAAATTCATCTAAAAAAGGAGTTTCATAATATTGACTACCCATAAATCCCAAGTCTTTCCATCCAAGGTCATCCACATTTATTAATAAAATATTGGGGGTTTCTGATTTTGAAAAATGAGAGGGATTGTTACAGCTAAAAATTAGTAAAAATGAAACTATAAAAAAGATGTTTTTCATTTTTAATTAAATAGGATTTTTTATTTTATATCCTTGTCTGGAATTCGGCCATAATTTCCAATTCCGTCGTAGTCCATAACATCTGTTTCAATTTTGTCTTCTGTGTTTGTATTTGATTCTCGAGGAATAAGTAAAACTCCAATTATGAAAATTGTAAAAACAAGAACCCCGATAAAGAAGATTATTTGAATACTCATTTTTTAAATATTTGTTTAACGTAAGCTCCTGCTGCCAATATTGATGGAACCCATATTCCAACATACAATCCTTCTTGTTGTTGACCCGAGAACCATAGGGATACAGAAAACAAAAAACTAAGAAATGCAGCGCCTAAAATAAAATAATCAGATCTTTTCATATTTTAAATATAATAATTAAAGAACAAAAAAAACGGTATCCATTTGTGCTTAATTTATTCTCTGTATATATGAGTTTAAATTTTCATTCTTATCAAGCTTAAGTAGCTTTGATAATCTATATCTCTGAGTTTCAACTGTTCGAATTGATACGCCACATATTTTAGCAATCTCGTTATTACTTTGATTCATTCTAATATAAGCTGCCAGTCTTAAATAAGTTTGAGATAGATTATGTTTATCATTTAAAATTTTATAAAATTTCGGATAAACATTAGTGAATATTTTGTCAAACTCTTCGTAGGATTTTTCAGAGCTTATTAGTTCAGAAACTTCTTTTTTTACTCTTCTAAACGATTGTTCGTTTACTTCACTTTTATTCAATTTTGATATTATATTTTTTAAATATTCATTTCTTTGAAGAATGAAATTGGCTTTACTTACTAACTCTCTGTTTTTTGATTCTAGTTTGAGTGAGACTTCATTTTTTTCAAGTTCAAGTCTAGAATTTCTTTCTCTTTGAAATTTAAATCTAGCAAAAAAAGCAATTATAATTATTATAAAGCTTAGTAACCCGATGTATGTGGTATAAGTTAATCTAGTTTTTTCTAATTTATTTTTATTTATTTCTTTTTCTTTCTCATACAAAACAAGTCTATTTTCAATAATATTAAAATCTAAATCATCTTGTTTTTGATAGTTTTTTATAATTGAATCTTTGACTTTTATTATTTCTGTTTTTTTACCTTGGATATTATAAATTTTAGATAAGAAAATTAGTTTTTCAAGTTTTTTCTTGTCAGAATTAGAATTATTAGGTTCTAAAAGCACAATGTTAGAATTTAAAGCTTTTAAAAGTACATTTTCTGCTTTATTATAAGATTGTAATTCATAGTAGCATTTAGCGATTTCCAAATCTACATCCGGGAAAACTGTAGTATTATGATTTTGAGTTAAAGTAATTTTTTTTGATTCATTTAAACTAATTAATGCCTCTTTGATTTTTTTTAATTTTAACAAGTTAGATCCGTATACTGACAGTACATATGAGTACCATATTTTAACTTCTTTAAGACGATCTCCTTTTTCAACATCTATTGATTCTTTATATAACGAAGTTGCTAAATCATATAAATCATCTCCTTTTTCAGTCATGTTATACTTGTAATAAAACCGCATCATTTCCATGTATTGATAAATAGTAAACGCTGCATTATTATTTTTTTTTCTTAATTCTAATACATCTTTATATTGTGATTCAGCTTTCTGAACATCTCCTTTAGTTGAATAAATCGCGGCTATATTGGTTTTACTAGTACTTAATCCATTGATTTTGTCTATTGAAAATTCTTCTTCAAGTAGATTAAAATTATCTATTGCTTCTAAATATTTCTTTTCTGCAATTTCGAATCTTTCAATTTTAAAATATAGGTTTCCTAAAGCAACTAGTATCCAAGGTGGTTCATTTACATATTTATGAAGTCTATCCTTTATAGGCAAAAGATTGTGCATGTTTAATGCAGCTATATAGTATTCAATTGATTTAGCGAAGTTATTTTGATAAAAAAGCACTTCTCCTATTACTAAATTAATATCCGTTATATCTTGTGAAATAGCACCCGGATCATTTATTTCTAAAGCTTGAAGACCATAATTAAGAGCTTTACTAGAATTTAAAAACTTGTATTTATTAAGTGAATCTAAAAGAGCAGAAGTTTCTTCATTTAAAGTTTGACTATTGCCAAAAAATGATATCAAAATAAATAAAAATACAAGTATAATTTTTTTCATTATTTAAATATATCAATTGTTTGGTTATACATCGCTGTAAACTCTAATGTAGTATTAATGTAGTATGAATTTATTTCTAACATATTTCCTTAATATTATTTTTTTTACTCTGGTATTTTTATAAATTGACACATACAGCTTAAGTTATTTAATATTTTCTATTAATATAGTTGTAGTAGTTATGTAAGCAAAATTATTAAAGAAAAGACATCTAACACTATATATTTGTTATAATTATTTAAACAAATCAAAATATTAACTATGAAAACAAAATTATTTAATTTTCTGTCTTCTTTTTTATTGGTGTTTGCCTTCGGTTTTTCCGTACAAGCTCAATCAATTAGCGGAACAGTAACTGATGAAAATGGTGTGCCACTTCCTGGTGCTACTGTTTTAGTCGAGGGGACTCAAAATGGAGTTTCAACTGATTTCGATGGTAATTATTCAATTAACGCTTCAAGTGGGGACACCCTTGTTTTTAGCTTTGTTGGATATTCAAATCAATCAGTAGTTGTCGGATCTTCTGCAACGGTTAATGTTTCTTTACAACCAGATAACGCTTTATCTGAAGTTGTAGTAACTGCACTTGGTGTAAAAAGAAACGTGAAAGCGGTTGGGTATTCAATTACTCAAGTAGATGGTGAAGAACTAAGCTCAAACAAATCAACTAATGCTATTAATTCCTTACAAGGAAAGGTTGCCGGAGTTGTGGTAACTGGTTCTGCAATGGGAGCTAAAGGTTCAAGTAGAGTTGTTATTCGTGGAGCTAGCTCATTAAATGGAAACAATCAGCCTTTATACGTTATTGATGGAATTACTATCAACAATGACAACTTAGGAGCTGCTGGTATGTGGGGTGGTACTGACTACGGAGATGGTATCTCTAGTATTAACCCAGACGATATTGAATCAGTTTCTGTTTTAAAAGGTGGTGCAGCTGCAGCACTTTATGGATCAAGAGCTTCTAATGGTGTTATTTTAATTAATACTAAAAGTGGAGCTGGTGCTAAAGGAATTGGTGTTGAGTACAATACAACAATGCAATTTGACATTCTAAACAACAGTTTAGTAGATGTTCAAACAATGTACGGTCAAGGTCGTGATGGTGTTCATACTACTGGGTTTGCTAACAGAACTTTTGATAGTTGGGGAGCAAAACTTGATGGATCAATGAAAGAACAATTTGATGGCGTATCAAGACCATACTCTTACACTGGAGATAATCAAGATAAATTTTATAGAGTAGGTGAAACTTACACTAATACTATTTCTGTTTCAACTGCAAATGAAAATTCGAATACTCGTTTTTCTGCAACTAATTTGGATAATAAAGATGTTACTCCAAATTCATCTCTAAAAAGAAATTCATTTTCGGTTAATAACTCTAATAAATTTGGAGATAAAATATCTGTTGATGTAAACATGAAATATGTTTTAGAAGATCAGGTAGGAAATCCACAAATGGCAGATGGTCCGGGGAATTCAAACTGGCCGGCACGTTATTTTGCAAATTCACTAGATATTAGTACGATGACTGGTGAAGACGGTATGGGTGCGCTTGCTGATGGTACTGAATTTGGTACTTCTGAAAATATTTATTTAACAAATCCATGGTGGTCAGCTTATAAGTTTATCAACTCTTCTAAGAAGGAAAGATTTATAGGTGCTGTTAATGCAAGATATGACGTTACTGATTATTTATATTTAAGAGGTAGAATTGGTGGAGACAGATATTCTTATAGAAAAACAAACTCTACACCCTACGGTACAAGATTTCAACCAATGGGTTCTATTAATGAACAATCAAGAAATTTCAAACAATACGATGCTGATGCGTTTTTAGGTACAGACAATTTACAAATCGTTGATGATTTATCTTTAACTGCATTTGTTGGGATAGGAACTAACTACCAAAACATGGAAATGGTTTCAGTTAGTGGTGGAGATTTTATTGTTCCATTTTTAATAAATGTTAAGAACACTAAAAATCAATCTACTGGATATAATTCTTGGGAAAAGCAAATTGAGTCAGTATATGGTTCTGCAGAATTTGGATTCCAAGACTGGGCTTTCTTAACAGTAACAGCAAGAAACGACTGGTTCTCAACTTTATCTTTAAAAGACAAAGAAGCTCCAAACAATGACTTGTATACTTCTGCGTCTCTTTCATTAGTTCTTTCTGATGTAATGGATCTTGGAGATACTGTTTCTTTCTTAAAATTAAGAGGAGGTTACTCTCAAGTAGCAGGTGGTGCTGATAGCCCATATGCTTTAAGTTTATCTTACGGAATATACGGACAAGGTCACTTAGGTGCTTCTCTTGGAACTATTACTGGAAGTACTATTCCAAATTCTGAAATTACTCCTTTTGAGAAAAATGAAACTGAATTTGGTTTTGACTTAAGAATGTTTGACAACAAACTATCTATTGATGCAACATACTACGACAATGAAACTCTAGGAGACATTGTTGGAGTTAGCGCTTCTCAAACTTCAGGTTATGGTGCAGCTCTTGCAAATCTTGGTAATATTTCAAATAAAGGTATTGAATTACTTATTAAAGGTGAGATAATGAAAACTGATGATTTTGCATGGAACGCGTCAATTAACTACACTAAGAATACAAGTGAAGTAGTTGCAACTAACGATGCTGGTGGAAATATTAGTATAGGTAATCCAAGAGATTTAGAAACAGGAATTAACGTAACTCATATTGTTGGAGAACAGTGGGGTGCATTATATGGTAATTCTTATGAAAGAGATTCTCAAGGTAGAATTGTACACATTATGCAAGGAGATATTCCTGTGCCAAAAATTGGAGGTAAAAAAATCTTAGGATTTGGTGTTGCTCCAGAATCTATTGGACTTGGATCTACGTTTAGTTACAAAGATTTCAACGCTTCAATTTTGGTTGAAGGTAAAATGGGTGGTTCTTTCTACTCTGGAACAAACAACTGGTACAAGGTTTATGGATTGCATAAAGATACTGTTCCTGCAGGAGGTCGTGAGGCTGGATTTACACCTGATGGTGTGATGGAAGATGGAACTGTCATTACAACTTCTATTCCTATGTCAAAACAAGAAGATTACTGGTCTCAAACTCTTAACATTGGTGAAGAGAATGTTGGATCTGCGGATTACATGAGACTTCGTCAATTAAGTATAGGATACAACGTACCATCAAGTATGCTTGAAGGATCGTTTATTTCTAACGCTACTGTATCGCTTATTGGAAGAAATTTACTTTTATTAAGTAACAGTTCTGATAATGTTGATCCTGAATCATCTTATGCTGCAGGTAATGCAGTAGGTTTAGAAAGAGCAGGTCTTCCTGTCCCTAGAACAATAGGTCTAAACATTAATCTTAAATTTTAAACTTATATAATTATGAAAAAAATACTATTAACATTTTTTGCTTTAAGTTTAGTTCTTTCCTCATGTGAGTTCGGAGAAGGGTTCGAGGAAATGAACATAGACCCAAATAAAGCATCTCAGCTTGACGTATCAAACAAGTTTGCGTCAGCTATTTTAAAAACATCAGGTGGTAGATATGAAAACTGGAGAGCCAGTTTAATTTATCAATCGACTATGATTCAACATTTATCTTCTACGGCTGGTTACTGGTCGGGTGATAAATATTTTAGAAGCGATCAATATGCAAATGCACTTTGGGATCGTTATTATCCAGATGTAATTAAAGAAATTGAGGATATTAGAGCTCAATTAACATCAGAGGGAAATAGTGGTTCTGAAATGGGTATGCTACGTATATTAAGAGTTTTTGCTTTCACAAGACTTACTGATATATATGGAGATATTCCTTACAGTGAAGCAGGACAAGGGTACATTAACGGTATCTTAAAGCCTAAATACGATGCTCAACAAGACATCTACATGGATATGCTTAAAGAGCTTGAGGCTGCTGTAGCTCAAATTGGAGCTAGCACTACAATGGGTAGTTCTGATTTAATTTTTCAAGGAAACACTACTAAGTGGAAAGCTTGGGGTAACTCAATGATGCTAAGACTTGCAATGAGATTAACTAAGGCTGATTCAGCTACAGCGAAAGCATGGGCTGAAAAAGCTGTTGCTGCTGGAACTATGACTTCTAATGATCACATAGCAATGGTTCAACACACTGATGGACCTGCTGGAATCAATAAAAACGGACACGGTGAAGTATGGCAAGCTGATGGCAATGCAAGAATGAGTAAAACTTTTATGGATTGGATGAGTGATGATCCAAGACTAACTGTTTTGGCTCAAAGAACATCTGACGGAAGTACTGCTGTTGCAGATTTAATTGGTATGCCAAATGGTAGTGATGGAAACTCTATTCCTGACAATTCAATTTATGCTTCTTTAAATGATGATTTAAAAGGCGTGGATGTTCCTATGGTATTTCATTCATATGCTGAAGTAAGACTTTTAAAAGCTGAGATGGCATTTAGAGGTTGGTCAGTTCCTGGTGATGCTAAAACTCACTACGAGGCTGGAGTAAAAGCTGCTATGCAAATGCTTGGCACTATTTATCCCAAAACTACAGCTATTAGTGATGCTGAGGTAGCTACATATTTAGCTGCTAAGCCTTACGATGCTGCAAGAGGATGGGAAATGATTAGTGAGCAATATTGGGCTGCTACTCTTTTAAACGAGTATGAAAGTTTTAATAACTGGAGAAGAACCGGATACCCTACATTAACGCCTGTTAATTATGATGGTAATGTAACGGGAGGTACTATTCCAAGAAGACTTATATACCCAGTTTCTGAACAAAATACCAATGGTGAAAATTATGGTGCAGCTGTTGCAAGACAAGGTGCCGATAATTTTACAACCAGAATATGGTGGGATAAATAATATTTAAAATATAAAATTGATAATTGTTTTCATAAAAATGTTTGTTTAAATCACTTTTGTTTTTTAACTAATAATTACAATTTTATAAAGAGACTTGCTTTTTAAAGCAAGTCTCTTTTTTTTACAGACCTATATATTTACAAAAAATGAAAAAATTTTTCCTGTTAGTTGTTATATTTTCTATATCAAGTTGTACAAATAACATTTCCATTGATCACCTATACCCTAGTGAGGACTTAATAATTCAAAACCACGATGATTGGGGCGAAGGAAATTATAAAAAAATGATTAGAGAATTTAAAAGTAATCCCTTAAATTATAATGATATTGTCTTTTTAGGAAACAGTATAACTGAGAGTGGAAAAGATTGGAGTAAAAGATTAAATTACCCTAATATCAGAAATAGAGGAATTGGTGGGGATGTAACCGATGGTGTATTGGCAAGATTAGATGAAATAATTTACTTTAAGCCAAAAGCTGTCTTCTTACTAATTGGAATAAATGATTTATGGAATAATAATAGCCCAGACAACCCCTCTGCAGAATATATAGCAAATAACATTATAAAAATTTCTCAAGTTATTAACGCGCAAACTCCAAAAACTAAAATTTATATTCAAACAGTTTTGCCAATTGAGAAGGAAAAGTTTAAGAATAACATCTTAATAGTAAATGAAATAATAAAAGCCAACGAAAAAGACAATCCATATCAAACCATTGATCTCTATTCAATTTTTGTAAACGAAAACGGGCTAATTAAAAAAGACCTTTCGACTGATGGAGTTCACCTTAACGAAAAAGGATACGACGCTTGGGTAGACTTTATTAGACCTGTTGTTAGTTCATTAAATTAAGCTTTACTGACATGAAAAAACTCCTTCTACTATTACTGTTTATTTCACTTGTATCTTGTTCACCTGATGAAGAAAAAGAATTACCCTTTTATGTAGCAGAAAATGGAGTGACAATAAAAGCTAGAGATTGGGTTGCTGTTGGAACAACGGCTCCTATTAATGCACAGGGTGTCGCATATATAAAAAATCTTAAGGGTTCCCCAGAATGGGATAAAGTAAATTTTATTGCTGTTGATTTAGCTTGGTTAAAGAATGTATTAAACACTTATTC
>Ga0206679_10003913_pt1 | contig 11270 bp, 9 predicted proteins | sample M110012015metaG_FD_155464 | JGI IMG/M metagenome (GOLD analysis project Ga0206679, IMG submission 155464) | Ammonia-oxidizing marine archaeal communities from Monterey Bay, California, United States - M1 100m 12015 | ecosystem: Environmental > Aquatic > Marine > Intertidal zone | place: USA... | reverse complement strand
GGTCGAGCGCCGCTACCAGCTGGGTTCGGATATTTATTTTGACCTGCGCCGCAAGCTGCTTCCCGAAGAGTGCGACCACAAGACGCTCACGGATCTTCGCCAGCTTCTCGCCAAGGATGTAAAGCTCAAGGAGGCCAAGCGAATCCTGGAGCGCCAGATCATCGAGAGCACCCTGCGCAAGACCAACGGCAACATCACCCATGCTGCGCGGGAGCTGGGAATTCATCGTCCCCAGCTCTCCAACTATCTGAAGAAATACGGGCTGAACAAAGAGCGCTTCGAGAGTTCGATTGACACCTCTCTCATCTCCCCGATAGAGAACTGAGAGAGAGTCTTTCAGTCTTCTCCTGGGTTCTGCCCGGGAAATAAGGCGCTGAGCTCTTCCTCACCGGGCTGGCCGCCGAACTCGGAGAGCTCAAAGGCCTCGGCGAAGGTGACCTCTGTGCCGTGCGCGCTTCCATAGGTCTCGACCAGGCGCTGGCGGCAGGATTCGGCTGGTCGCTCGAGGATCTCACCCCAGGTGTTCTGCAGCCAGAGAAGACGCTCACCGGATCTGGTGGGGACGTCCTCTGTTCCAGGCCGCATATTGTAGGCAAGCCATTCGTAGAATTGGGATTCGTGACAGTCGAGCGCGCGCCATTTGCGTTCAGCTACAGAGTCAATATCTACTGCCACGTCAGCCCGGAAGGGCGCGGGGCGGGTGAATTCATCGAAGAGGTAGGCGATCACCGGGTTGGTTTCAAGATGGGGGACCTCGGGGCAGACGAGGGGAACGGTTACCATGTACGCGGCATCCTGCACCAGGATCGAGGTGTAGCGGTGGTCGGGGTGGTAATCGTTTGGCCTGTGGGTGAGGATCAGGTCGGGGGCGAGCTTCCGCACCCTGCGGATGAGGTCCAGGCGGTTTTCGAGGCTCGGAACCAGGCAGCCGTCATCGTGATCCAGGATCTCGTAGCTCACCTTGAGCACGCTCGCCGCGCGCTCGGCCTCTTCGCGTCGGCGCTCCTCAAGCTTGTCCGGAGCTTCCCGGTGATGTCCGGCGTTGCCATTGGTCATTGAGATGAAGGAGACCTGGTCGCCGCGGTCGCTCCAGAGCGCAGCGCAGCCTCCGGCATAGATGTCGCAATCATCCGGGTGGGCGCCGATAACGAGGATCTTTTTCATGATGATCTGGATGTCGTGGTAAAAGCTTTAAGAATATGGCAGCCATGATACCAGTAGACCGGTTTGAGCCGGCACCACTTTACCAGCCGAGCGTCTATCCCGGATTGAGCCCGGCAGAATCATTCCTCCACCTTGGTGATACTGTCGAGCTCCTGGGGGAAGACCTGGACCCTGACCGGCTGGAGCGTGAGCTCTCCGCGCGCGGCCACAGGGCGCTTGGCGAGCGCCAGGCGGTTCTCTGTAGCGGCTCCAACGCATGCCCGGCCCAGGTCCGGGCGAAGCTTGCCGATCTCCCCGGGGACCTGTGTGTGCCCTTTCTTCTTGTCGAGCTGGAAGGCGCGGCGCCTGTTTTCGCGGCCCACGCCTCGAGCTATGGTGTCATCCCGGCGACGCTCGATGATGTGGGCGTTTCATCTCGCTGCCATCTTGCCTATTTCACCGAGCGACAGCTCACCCGGGTGAATGCCAGCGAGGGACCACGGTACGAGCTCTGCCGCATCGAGGGCCTTCGGCTCGACTGGAACGGCATCGAGCTTGAAGACTCTCCCCTGGCGTATCTTGCGAAGAGCGGAGTGCTCTGTCTAGATGGGGCTCCCGCTCAGCTCGCGCATTACGACCAGCGGTCCCTGCTGGAGAGCCTGTTCAAGGAGCTTGGGTCCGACAGCCTCCTGGGCGAGCTGGAGGATTTTTTCTCTTCGCCGGGAGGGCTCTACAGGAACCTGAGGGACGAGATCCTCCGGGCGGGTCTCTGGCGTCCGCATCGGCTGGCCCAGACCCCCATCCGCTGACGCGAGAAGCTCAGCTGACTCCCAGCTTTTCAAGACATCCCAGCAGCCAGCGGTATTCCCGCGAGATGCCGTTGATGAGCTTTTCTCTTCGCTTTTTCCCACCGGCGAGAATGGGCCAGGTGTAGGTCTCGAAGACGAGATGGGAGCAGGTGCGTTTCTTGACCACCTCCCGCAGCGCCAGCTCGGTATCATCACGGGTTGTGTACAGGCGGCGGTATCGCTTGAGATAGAGCGGTACGTGAAAATGAGAGCGCAGCTCGGCAACGTCAGGGTGCTCTCCCCTGGTGAGCCTCCTCGGCAGCTGGCCGAGGTCGGTGCCTCTCCAGGTGGCCCGCCCGGCCTTATCGACGCCGCAGAACTGGTGGAAGTATTTTGGTTCGTCCATTCCCCGGAGGTCCTTGAAGGCTTCCGGTGAGCGGTAGGGGTTTCTGAGAGCGACCGCATTGGTTACGTGGACCTTGCCAAGCTCAAGGCCGGCCTTCTGCAGCTGGCGGAGGTTCGAGACCTGGCCTTCGAATAGAACCGAGAGATGGCAGGTGTCGATATTGACGGTAAAGACTCTCCTGAGATCGACCTCGATCCGGCTCTTCGTCCCTCTCTTCTTCCAGCGCCGCAGAGCGAGCGGGCAGAGGTATTCTTCGAAGAAGGAGATGACATCTGTGGCCGTTTCGAATGTCGTCTCCGGCTCCGGCTCAACGGCCAGCACCATGGTTCTGCCGGTCGCCGCCTCGATCTCGAGGAAGGTTTCCAGGGTGCTGAGGTAGTTGGCGGCAAGCTTCCTGAAGACGGCCGGTGTGTGGCCGTGCCCCCGGAAACATCCTCCGAGAGTGCTGATCGAGACCTTGATTCCCTCTGGAGCGATCTCGTCGACGATGCGACCGATCTTCGATGTCCAGCTCGCCCGCTGCGGGCTTCCCCAGGATGGCTGGTAGACGGTCTCCTTGACTCTTCGCGCATGAAAGTCGCTGAGGGGATAGGCGTTTACCGAGAAAAGGACCAGGCCGGACTCCTGCAGGTAATCTCTAAATTCCAGCCGCGCTTTCCGGGTCGCGAGATCTTTTGCCGAGCCGATCCCCAACCGCAGCTCGAGGCCGCAGGGTTCGGATCCGAAGACGCGTTTGCGAATTGGGATGGTGTATTCTTCCAGGGAGCGGTAGACCGCCTTCATGTCTTCGCCCGGATGGACATTTGTGCTGTAGCCGAGCTGGAGTGGGTTCTTTTCTCTGTGGGCACTGGTCATGGTGTGAAGAGAAGCTTCCAGCTTCTCGTCCTATTGGTCATCACATTAGAATTCGCAGGTTCCCTGATTTTACCTAGAAGCGATTCTGGCGCAAGCGGGGTGCTTTATTTCCTGCCGGGGCTTTTCGAATAGTCTCTGGAAATTGGTCGTCAAACAAGAAGACGCCTATCCAGCGGTTTTTGGGGGATAGAAGAGATTGCGAATATTCTCCAATTGCTCAATCAGATGCCGGATCGGGTCGATAATGTGAGAGTGAGCCATATTTTCCGGAGCAGCTCGTATGAAGACGGTTCTTGTTACTGGAGGGGCGGGTTTTATCGGTAGTAACCTGGTTCGGCTGATCCTCGCCGAGGAGCCGGACACCAGGGTGCTTACCTACGACCTTCTTACCTACGCGGGAAACCTCGACAATCTCAGAAATTGCCTCGAGGACCCACGGCATGATTTTGTCCGGGGAGATATCTGTGACCGAGAGGCCGTCACGGCTGTGCTTGGCTCGGGCAACATATCCGAGGTCATCAATCTCGCCGCCGAGAGTCACGTTGACCGTTCGATTCTCGGCCCGCAGGGATTTGCCGAGACGAATGTTCTCGGTACGGTCGTTCTTCTCGAGGCCGCGCGCGAGGCGGGCATCGAGCGATTCATCCAGGTCTCTACCGACGAGGTCTACGGGTCACTGGGCTCCGATGGCAGCTTCAGCGAGGAGAGTCCCCTTGCTCCCAGCTCACCCTATAGCGCCTCGAAGGCCGCGGCGGATCATTTCGTCGAGGCCTTCGGCCGCACCTTCGGAATGGAAGTTCTCATCACCCGGTGTTCGAACAACTACGGTCCCTGCCAGTTTCCGGAGAAGCTCATTCCCCTGATGATCCGCAATGCCATGAATGATGAGCCCCTGCCGGTTTATGGAGATGGCCTCCAGGTCCGTGACTGGATTCATGTGAGTGATCATTCAAGCGCTCTTCTTGCTGTGCTGAGGGGCGGCTGTCCGGGTGAGGTCTATAATATCGGCGGCGGCAATGAGAGAACGAATCTCGAGGTGGTCCGCTCGGTACTCCGGCTTCTCGGTAAACCGGAGAGCCTCATCTGCCATATTGATGATCGGCCGGGTCATGACCGGCGCTATGCGATGGATGCCTCAAAGATCCAGGCCGAGCTCGGCTGGCAGGCCGAGGTACGGTTTGAGCAGGGCCTTGAAGACACGATTCAATGGTATATGGACAACGCCGGCTGGCTCGATTCGGTTACCACCGGCGAATACAGGGATTTTTACTCGGCCTGGTATTCAGGCGGCAGGACGACAGGATAAGGCTGTCAGGCGCTTTTATTTACCTCTCCCATAAGGAAGTAGGGCCATTGCGGCTTCCTGTTACAATCAGGTATCGATGAAGAAAAGATCACTTCTTTCCAGATTTTTCCGGCGTGAGAGGCAGATACCTTTTTCCATCAAGAGCGTTTTGTCTTTCTACCTGAGCCTGATGGGCCGCTATTGGTATCTGCTGGCCTTCATGTCGATATTTACCCTGTTCTACAGCGCGATCACGGCGCTGCGGCTGGGCTTCATCTCGATCGTGGTCGATGGCCTGCCGACGGTGGAGGATGGAAGCAAGGGACAATTCGCCAAGTATCTCATCAGGCTGTGGGATTGGGGCCTGCCGCAGGTGGAACGAACCGACGATAACCTGCTGGTCTTTCTCGGCGCGATGATCTGCTCAATAGGCCTCTGCGCGGCGGCGTTTTATTATCTCAAGGAGATGATCGCCCAGCGGATGGTCGTTCATATGCTTGTCGATACCCGCAAGGCACTCTTTCGGCACCTGGCCGGCCAGTCGGTCTCGTTCTTTCACAACAGACGCGCCGGAGACCTGCTGTCGCGTGTGACCAACGACGTCTCGATTGTTCAGCAATCTCTGCTGGGAATCTTTACGGCCATGCTCCAGCAGCCCTTCCTGGTCGTGTCCTACATGGCGACAGCCTACCTTGCCAACAGCCTGCTCTTCTGGTGCACGATCCCGGCATATTTCTTTATCATCTATCCCGTCATGAGGGCGAGCCGCAAGGTCCTGCGTCACAGTCGCAAGAGGCAGAAGAAGCTTGGCCTGATCACAGATGCCCTCCAGCAGCTCTTCGGCGGCATTCGGATCGTCAAGGCCTTCGGCATGGAGGAGCGTGAGCTGGCTGAGTTCGGAGAGAAGAATCGTGAGTTCAAGAGCTCTTTCCTCAAGAGCAAGAAGGCCAGGGTGGTCGGACGCACGGTGCAGGAGCTGCTTTTCAACCTCGCGCTCGCCGGGCTGCTGATTGGAGGGAGCTTCCTCATCACCAGCGGCACCCTCACGATCGGAGATTTCTGCGGATTCTGCATGGCTCTGATCATGCTCTTTCAGCCGGTTAAGAAGATGTCCCAGTCCTGGAACGCCGTCACCGAGGCCCGCCCCGGGGTCGAGCGCGTCCTCGAGGTTCTCAACGAGACGCCGGAGATCCGCGATGTGAGTGATGCGGTCGCTTTTCCGGAGCGCTTTGAAAAGATCAACTTTTCCGGCGTCGGCTTCACCTACCGCTCGGCTTCCGCGGAACCGGAATCCGTCGGCCGCCTCTCGGCCGCGCTCAAGGACATCGACCTCGAGATTACGGAGGGGCAGGTCGTCGCCCTCGTTGGCCCAAGCGGCAGCGGCAAGACGACCTTTGTCGATCTCGTCGCCCGCTTTTACGATCCGACCGAGGGCGGGATCATCGTCGATGAGGTCGACATTCGCGGCTTCCAGCACGCGTCCTACCTTGAGAATATCGCCATCGTCTCCCAGGAGCCGTTCCTCTTCAATACCTCCATCATGGAGAACATCCGCTATGGCCGTGATTCGGCTACCGATGGGGAGGTGATGCAGGCGGCGAAGGTGGCGAATGCGCACGAGTTCATCATGCTGCAGGAGGATGGTTACGAGACCGAGATCGGCGATCGCGGAATGAAGCTTTCAGGAGGTCAGCGCCAGCGCCTCACGATTGCCCGGGCGATGTTGAAGGACGCGCCGATACTCATTCTCGATGAGGCGACCTCCGCTCTCGACAGCGAGTCGGAGAAGGAGGTGCAGGCGGGCATCAACAACCTCATGCAGCGCCGGACCACCTTCGTCATCGCTCATCGTCTCTCGACGGTCACGGGGGCCGACAAGATTGTCGTTCTGGACAATGGACGCATCATGGAAACAGGCACCCATGAGGAATTGCTCAAGCGCGAGGGCAGGTACCATCGCCTCTATACCTCGCAGAACCCGGATTACGCGCTCGACAGGCAGTCCCCGATTGCTGCCGGCAAGGAGCCTTCCTCGGCCGCGGCGGCATCCGGAGCCGAGCAGGAGGAAGAGACTCGGTCCTGAGCCCCGGGTCTCTTCCTAAAGGTTGCCCAGGATGTCTTCCATCTCGTCGAATACCCGGTGGATCTCCTCATCGGTGATGATGTAGGGCGGCAGGAAATAGAGAACGTTGCCCAGTGGCCTGAGGAGTATGTCCCTCTTGAGGAACTCGGTGGCGAGTCTCGGTCCGATGGAGTCGAGGTAGCCGCCGCCTTCAGCGTTCTCCGATTCTACATCGAGAGCGGCAAGAGTTCCGATGCAGCGCGTATTGCTGACTGGGGGGAGGTCTTCAAGCTTCCGCAGACGCTGGCTGAAGAGCTCCTCGATCTCGGCGATCCGCGGGAGAATTTTCTCTTCTTCGAAGATGTCGAGGTTCTCCAGAGCGATGGCGCAGGCCAGTGCGTTGGCCGTATAGGAGTGACCGTGAAAGAAGGTCTTTCCCCTGTCCTCGCTGAGGAACGAATTGTAGATCTTGTCGGTCGAGAGCGTAGCGGCCAGCGGCATGTAGCCGGCTGTGAGCGCCTTTGAGAGGCAGATGATGTCGGGAACGATCGGCCCGTGTTCGCAGGCGAAGAGAGGGCCGGTACGGCCGAAGCCGGTGAAGACCTCGTCGGCGATCAGGATCGTTCCGTGACGATCGCAGAGCTCCCGAATTTCGACCAGGCTGGCCGAAGGCCACACGATCATTCCCCCAGCCCCCTGCAGTTTCGGCTCGATGATGACGGCCGCGACCTTGTCTCCTTCGCGCTCGAGTATCTCCTCGAGGCTTCCGTCTCCGCCAGCCTCGAGGCTGGCGGCGGGCGCGGTGTCGCGGGAGTCCTTTCGGACGCAGTTGAAGTGACGTGTCGGGAAGAAGAAGGACGAGAAGTTGGTGTGGAATACCGGGGAGCCCCCAACCGCCATGGTTCCGAATGTGTCGCCATGGTAGGCGTTGGTCATCGAGACGAAGAGGGTCCGGTCTTCCTGCCCCTGGTTTCTCCAGTATTGGGCGGCCATTTTCAGGGCGACCTCGACAGCGGTCGAGCCATCGTCGGAATAGAAGCAGTGGTCGAGTCCGCCGGGGGTGATGGCCGCGAGCCTGGCGGCCAGCTCCGCCGCTCCCGGGTGGGTCGCCCCGGCGAAGATAACCTGCTGGAGCTTTTCCGCCTGGCGGGCCAGGGCTCGGTTGAGGCGCGGGTTGGAGTGCCCGAGCGAGTTCACCCACCACGAGGAGATCCCATCGAGGATCCGCTTTCCCTCGGAGGTGTAGAGATAGACACCCTCAGCGCGCTCGATTCCAAGCGGCGGCGGGGCGGTGAGCATCTGGGTATAGGGATGCCAGGCGTGAGCCCGGTCAGCTTCTTTCCAATCTGTCATGGACCGGAGGATACCTGCACGCGCCGGTTTTTTTCATCAAGATTTCTGGAAGAGATACCTCGAAGACGCGGTCTCTCACGCCTCGAAGTAGCGTTTGAGCCGTCCCCGCGGATCAAATTTTCGGGCGGCCCTTTCGATCGAGGCTCGACCCAGCCGAGGCAGCCACTCGAGCTCGGCGGTTACCTTGACGTCTCCATATTTCTCGATGGCGGCCTTGTTCTCCTTGTCCCTGGGACCGACCATGACGACCCCCGCGAGTTCCAGCTTTCGCTTGCGGAGCGCCTCGAGGCTCAGCAGGGTGTGGTTGATGGTTCCCAGCCCGCTTCTCGCAACCAGCAGGCAGGGCAGGTGCATGTCCTGGAGCAGGTGGGAGAGGAGGTAGCCCTGGTCCGTGATCGGCACGTGGAGGCCCCCGATACCCTCGACTACCAGGTTGCGGCGGGGATCATCGAGGGCATGCTGCACAAGCTTTCCGAGGATCAGCTCGGGGTCGATCGGCCTGGATGCCAGGCGCGCCGCGAGATGGGGTGAGACGGGAGGATCATAGAGGTAGGCCTCCTCGAGCACCTCGACCCGGTGTCCGACCCATCTACGGACCAGCCCGGTGTCGGTGTCGCCATCGGCGCCGGTGGCCAGGGGCTTCCAATACGCCAGCCTGCGGCGCCGGGCGTAGCGGGCAAGCACAACGGCGCTGACAACCGTCTTCCCGACCTCGGTATCCGTTCCGACGACAACCAGGCTCATATCGTCTCCTTCCGGGCAAGGAGCTCGAGCAGCGCCGAGGCCAGCCTGTCGATGTCGCCTTCGCTATGGTTTGCATGTACGGAAATTCTCAGCCGTGAGCTTCCTGGCGCGACGGTCGGAGGGCGTACGGCGCGGACATCGAGTCCGGCCTGCTGGAGCCGGTTGGCGGCCTCCAGCGCGTCCTCGTTGCCGCCTACGATCACCGGCACGATGGGGCCGGTGCTGCCTGAGCAGTCCAGTCCGCCGGTGGCCAGGGCATCTCGGAGTCTCCGGGCCAGCGAGTGAACACGGGCGCGCGGCTCAGGGTCGGCACAGAGCTCGAGTCCCGCCGCCATCATTGCCAGCAGCAGGGGAGGTGTAGCCGTGGTGAAGATGAACGGTCTTGAGCGGTTGACGAGCCATTTTACCAGGGTGTCCGAGCCGGCGACAAAGGCGCCGAAGCCGCCGAGGGCCTTGCCGAAGGTCGAGACGATGGCGGCGCAGCGCCCCTCAATGCCGTATTCTTCCGCGAGCCCGGAGCCGCGTTCGGATCCGAAAAGGCCGGTGGCATGAGCGTCGTCGACCAGAAGCGAGGCGGAATATTCTTCGGCCAGGGCCGCGTAGCGCTCCAGAGGCGCGATGTCTCCATCCATGCTGAAGTAGCTCTCGGTCACGATGAAAGTTCTGCCGCCAGGGTGTGGGTGTGCCAATTCCCGTTCCAGGGCGTCAAGGTCCAGATGGGGGAAGATGTGCTTCCGGGCTCCGCTGAGGCGCAGGCCGTCGATGATGCTGGCGTGGTTGAGCTCATCGGAGAGAACCCTGTCCTGGGGGCTCAGCAGCGAGGTCAGCAGGCCGAGGTTGGCCTGGTAGCCGGTTGGAAATATGAGGGCCGCCTCGGCGCCCTTGAACTCTGCGAGTTTTTTCTCGAGCTCGAGATGGGCCGGGTGAGTCCCGCGCAGCAGCCGCGAGGCCGGGGCGGACAGGATTTTTTCATCCAGCCCCGCGCAGAGCCTCTCCCTGAATCGTTCCGCGGTTGAGAATCCAAGGTAGTCATTCGAGGTGAAATCGACCCCTCCTCCGGGCTGGAGAGTCCTTGCCAGCCCCTCCGCCTCAATTTTTTCCAGGGCGTTTTGGAGGGACTTTTCGAGGTCGCTCATGACTCGCCGGCGACGGGCGCGGAGGAGTCCTTGCGCGGACGCATCCCAAGACTCTCGAGAAGTTTCTCATCTTCATTTTGGCTCGGGTTGGCCGCGGTCAGCAGCGTCTCGCCCGCGAAGATGGAGTTGGCGCCGGCGAGGAAGCAGAGCGCCTGGGCCTCGGTCGACATGTCGATCCGCCCTGCGCTGAGGCGGACCATGGAGCCAGGCATCATGATGCGCGCGCAGGCGACCGTGCGGACCATCTCCAGGGCCTCGATGGGCTCCTGCTTTTCCAGCGGCGTGCCCTCGATCGCCATGAGCGCGTTGATCGGTACGCTCTCGGGATGGGGGTCGAGCTCCGAGAGCACGCAGAGCATCTCCAGCCGGTCGGAGATGCTCTCTCCCATGCCGATGATTCCTCCAGAGCAGACGGTGATGCCGGCGCTGCGAACATTATTGATCGTGTCGAGCCTGTCCTGGTAGGTCCTGGTGGTGATGATCTTATCGTAGTATTCCGGACCCGTGTCGAGGTTGTGGTTGTAGGCGCTCAGGCCGGCCTCGGCGAGCCGCTCAGCCTGCTCCGGGGTGATCATTCCCAGTGTGCAGCAGGCCTCCATGCCGAGCTTCCGTACGCCGGTGACCATCTCGAGAACCTTGTCGAAGTCTTCACCATCGGAGACCTCCCGCCATGCGGCGCCCATGCAGAAGCGGCTTGCGCCGTTGGCATGTGCCTCCCTCGCCGCGCTGAGGACCTGGTCTACCGCCAGCAGAGGTTCACGCTCGACCGCGCCTTCGTGGTGGGCACTCTGGGGGCAATAGGCGCAATCTTCCGCGCAGCCGCCGGTCTTGATGCTCAGGAGACTGCAGACCTGGACCTCGCAGGGGTTGTGAAACGCGCGATGGACCGTCTGGGCCTGGAAAAGAAGCTCAGGGAGGGCTTGTTCGTAGAGCTCCCGGGTTTCCTCCAGGGTCCAGTCATGACGCGTAGAGGGTCGGTTTTCTTTCATATTTTCATGCCTCGTGGGGGCAGGTTAGCCCATAGGAAGCTGCAAATCAGTCACCATTTTGGCCTTTTTGTACCCTTCAGATAAACCTCCCGGGTGCCGATAACCGAAGAGGAGAGAAGCGTATGATGCGTGAAACAAAATCGGCACCAAGACTGCACCGATCGATCTGGTATATGGGTGCCAAGTCCCGTCTGATCCCGGGTTTTCTCGAGCGAGTGCTGGCCGATGAGCTTCCTCCCGGCGGTACCTTTGTCGATCTTATGAGCGGCAGCGGCGTCGTCAGCGCCTGGTGCGCCGGCATGTATCGGGTCATCTCAAACGATGTGCAGAGCTATTCCGCCGTGATCGCCCGCAGTCTCATCGATCATTCTCCCAGGACGCGGGATGATTTTCTCTCGGCGCTCAACCCCGAGGCCGACCTCTCAAGGGTTTACGAGGAGAACTATGCCCGGCTGGCGGGGTATTACAAAGCCGCTCTCGAAGAGGAGGCCGGCTTTCTGGACGCCTAT
>Ga0206679_10003909_pt1 | contig 11275 bp, 14 predicted proteins | sample M110012015metaG_FD_155464 | JGI IMG/M metagenome (GOLD analysis project Ga0206679, IMG submission 155464) | Ammonia-oxidizing marine archaeal communities from Monterey Bay, California, United States - M1 100m 12015 | ecosystem: Environmental > Aquatic > Marine > Intertidal zone | place: USA... | reverse complement strand
CACTATCTTATTTTCATGTTCTGTATTACCTACAATTTCGGTTATCTCACTCTCGGTATTATTTTTTCGTATTTGTTCGACTTTTTTTTCCTCTACAAGAGTTTCGTTTGCTTCCACCTCGTCTTCTACACTTTCTTCCAAATAAGAACGTAATATATGTTCAATAGGAATACTATCACGAACCGCATCTACTATACATTCTTTAATAATAAATTCAAACTCGCGATTGTTTTTTTGAATTTGCAAAGGAGGAATATCTTTTTCAAACAAATAAATATTTGTATATAATTTACGTGCAACATGAATATATATTTTATGTACAAAATCCTTTAATTTTGGAATATTTAAATCTATTTTCTTTTGTTTCTTACCTACACGAACACAAGTTAATGCTTTTAATTGAATCACATGTACACATGTAATCAAATCCTCGATATAACCACATGAGCTCTTTTCTGTAATACGTTTTACTTCGTCTTGAATCATTTCATCATTCCATTTGGGAATTCGACTAATAAAATTTTGAAAGGTCATCAAGTATTTATCCTCTTCGTCTGCCTCCATGCACATTTTATATGCTTCAGTAAATACAGATTTAAAGCCTTCGTTGATGAAAGGACTCAATAGGTTAATTAAACGCGAAACCCATTCATTTCTAGATTCCTGTAAACTTGCAACATTAAAGTCATCCATTTTACATAAATGAAATATTTTCTAAACAATCATTATTACGTATTAACATAAAATTCAACATCGTAAATATAAACAATTTCTCATTTCTAAACTCCTTCTTTATTTTTTGAAATATTGTCAATAGTGTATATTTTTTTAAATCATCTATTGCTTTTGATTTTTCAATATAATAAAATATATCAATACTTGATACACCCCTTTCATAAAATTTATTCGATAATTTCATTAGTTCTAAATTATTTGGAGTTTTTGATATTCTATTTATTTGTATTTTTACAAAATCTATATTTGATTTTTGGTCTTTACCCTTTTTATAAGTTTCATGAATATGATATGTATGTAAATTTGTCATTACATTATTTATCGTTGGTAATGGAACAAAAATATCACAAAAACGTGACAATATAGGACGTAGTAATTTTGTTTTATTTTCAATTACTATAAAAAATCGTGTAGAATGACTAAAAAGTTCAATACATCGTCTAAGAGCAGATTGAGCATCAATTGTTAATTTATCAGCATTTAATAATACAATACATTTAAACAATTTTTCATTTCTTACAAAATGAATATTGGTTTTCGAAAAAAACTTTAAATCATCACGAATAAATTTAATACCCTTTCCATGTCCACAATCTATAGTCATTACATAATTTTTAATCAATAATTTATCATCATCATATATATTCTTGATAAAATCATGAACAAGTGTTCGTTTTCCTGAACCATTTGGTCCATGAAAAATAATATTTGGAATCTTATTTACTTTAATAAAATAATTCAATTTATCATTTATATTTGGGTGAATATCCATATGCGACATTATTTATATAGTATAAATGACATACTTTTTAATATATATTTACGTATTCATATAATAAAAATATACATAATTATATGAATTTAACGAGTACTACTCAAACTATGTGTGTAAGGATTCTTTTTAAATGCATCCAAAATATCTGGTTGAATTCTATCACATGATGCATTTTGGTCATACATCTGAGGTCCACTTATTTTACCATAATTTGAAGCACTAGGCGTAGATGATGGCATATTTGGCGAAGTTAAATGATGATTATTTGAACCACGATTTGTATTTATATTCACATTCATTTCATTATTGAATGTGCTTGTATTACCAGATGGTGTATAACTTGTAACAGTTTTATTATTGTTATTTCTTTGATTACGTTCTGGGTCTTCAATACGATAACCTTGACCAGAGGACATAGGATTACCATAGTCATTATAAGATGTTGTTGTTCTTTGGGTTAATTCAGCTACTGGTCTACTTAACATATATCCATCTTCACGTCCTCCTTGAACATTCAAATGAAATTTAGAATCTACAGTCATTTCTTTATTAGTTGTTTTTGGTTTATCTGCAGGATTAATAACATATTCTCCACCAGCACCATATTTTTGTACATTTCCACTTAATCGTTTATTTCCAACTGAATTTTCTTTACGTGATGGTCTTAATATATCCAATAATGGAGCAACAACAGCACCTAATGCAGCCTGAACACCACCTAATTGTGTAGATGGTTGAGTGGTATTACGATTATTTGGTTTAGAAATGAAACTATGTTTACCATAATCACCGTCGGTCGCACCATTACCACCATCTCTCATTGCAGCACCCATTTGAGAACCATAGATATGATCACGCATAGGTTCTGAATAATTTTCTTTTGTTTTTGGCTTTTTATATTCACCTACAGCTATACCTTGATATTCCATACTTGTTTCACTTCTATTTTCAAATGGCATTACTTCCATTGCACGAGATGTTTGTCCTTTTTCTAAACCTGTTGTTGTTAAATAACGTTCAGGTCCATTTGTATAATATGTATCTGGTGCATACTTTTCCACATTACCAAGTTGTCCACGTTCTACCATACTTTTAAGAGCTGGTCCTGCAGGACCTTCGTGATTTTGAAGACCATATGTCACCTTTGGATTTGTTACAACACGTAAATCGTCTACTGTTTTAGGTTGCCATAAATCACGTGCCTCCATACCTGAATTAAATCCTGCATTACCTTGAGTTTCAAAACCTTTATTCAGACCAGGTCCAACTTGTTGAGATTCCCAAGGTTTTACATTTGCCATACTCGCACTGGGATTAACACGTGATCTATAAAAATCAGTCATATTGGGTGCACCATGTGCCCACTGCACATTATCCTCTGGTTTGAAAAGAGCTCCGCGTTCTTTCTTTTTTATATGTTGTGATCCTGCACCAGCCTTATTATCTAAAGATGATTCAGTAGTTAAATAAAATTTATCTCCTTGAGCACCAAATCCACGCGCTTTTGATCCAAAAAACGGTTTCATATTATTATGCTTAAAGTCAGTAACATTTAATGGTTCACCTGTTAATGAATATTGTTCTGATGGTATATTACTTCCAATATTTTTATCTTCTTTCACTTCATTTTTATAAACATTCTGATTAAAATATCTATCACTAGCAGTATTTGGATTTACATAATGATTTACATTTGTTTGTAAATCTTCCGTACCTTCAATTGGATAATTATTTACAATCGTATTGTCATTTGTATTAAAACCTTCTTTATTGTTATTCTGATTTGATATTGTGTATAATCCTCCTAGACCTATTAATGCAACAAGACCAGCCTCCATTTTATAATAAAACAATATATATTAATTTAACTTTATTAACAATAAATTACTAATTATAAAAAAATAGAAATTTATTTAAATATTGCTACAACTTCGCGTTTTACATAAAGCGCTATTACCATTCATAAAATTTTGCACAGGTAATGCCTCAGTTGTATTATTTTTCACGCAAGGAACATTAGGAGTATAATAATCCTTTTCTAATATTCTAGTGCTTAAATTATTATGAAATGGAATACATACATGTTCTTGAGGATTCAAAGGTAAAATTTCCCATTTAGATTGTTCTAAATCACGTGCTGTCCATGCAGGCATAATTGCTCTAGATTGTTCTGTATAAGGATTGTTTGTTCCAGAAGGCACTTGAACAGACTTTACACGATTTTCCAAATAATTATTTGTTTTATTACAATCACGATTTAAACTGCGTGTCAATCCAATCAAATCACTTTCCAAATTCACAGTATTTGTATGATAATTTGCACCCCATTTTTGTAATCGAATATGTGGATCTGATTCATAATTTACATTCGCACCCGGACCAGGAACATTTAAATGATAACGTCCTGTAAATGTAGATATTTGTAAATCTTTTTCAATTCTAACAGGACTGCTTTTTATGTTGGTCAACGACATTATTTTATATATATCCTATATTATATTTATTTCTATTTTTAAGGCATAAAAAAAGGTCGTTGTAATTTCTCAACTACCAACTGAACCGGTAGAATCATAGGTGTACGATCATAAAATACTACTTCTGGTAGTTTTTTTAATTGCGATACAACAGGTGCTTTAGGTTTTACTAAATTAGTAGAATCTATCCCCCTCAATTCCGATTCAATATCAATACCATTATACGATTGTTCATGTATTGAAAATTTCGGTGGCGCCAATCCACAATTGGGTGTGGCAGGCATATAAGATTTACCAAAAAATGTACTTTGATTGTTATATGCTTCATATAATTGAAAATTTCTTTGTTCTAACATATAATCACTTTTTGTATTGTTATTTCTGGTAGATGCCATTATAATATATTATTCATTATTTTATTTTTTCCAATATTATCCTGATTTATTTCAAATGTAAGAATTTTGTTTTTGAGTATAATACATAATTCCTCAACAGAATCCTCCTTGTTGATACAAGCACAAATGATTTTATGAAAATCATTAAAAAACTCATATCCATGCAGATAAAAAAATAAATAATCTGGTGACGATGTTATCCAATGACCACGATTGTCGTTGGAAACAATTTCATCTAACATATTCTTAATGATATTATTCTTATTTATTTCATTAAATAATTCTTGTTGTCTAGAAAACATAATTGTTAAAGCATCGTTCAAATTATCACCTTCTAGTTCTAGAACAACGTTGTATGCGTTCAACATACAAACACGGTAATCATCGTCATTATCATAATTTATTTGTAAATCGGAATTATAATTTATTTGTAAATCAGAATTCATTCTTATAATATAAAATATAATATGTATTATATTTTATATCTATTTTTCATCTATTTATATTATCTATTGCTTTTTGCCTGAAAAATAATCATAATCTTTGGTCAATTCGCGAGATGGAACACCACCTCTTATCCAACCTTCTGCCGCAACACCCTCTACCAAGTTGGCAGGATTATTTACTGTAGATGCTAAAGAAGGAATTAAATCCGGATGAGATAATGGAATATATGACTTTTCAGAAGAAGGGTCAATACTCTTTCTACAAGAATATTGTTCACCTTGAGTCAATTGAGATTCTAATACTGGATTACCAGCACCACGTCCTAAATAAGGAACCGTCAAATAAGGACGCTCTTGTAAATCTATTCTACATTTTGGGTTCGTTTGAACACTACCTAATAACAAATTTGAATTTGTGTCTACATTACACCCGTCTAATGCCATTTGTTTAGTACCACTATAATTAATATTAGGTTGACTAAGAGCAACATCAATACTATTTTTCATTAAACAATCATTTGTACCAAAATTAGTTAACAAATAATCTGCCTTTTTTGTACTTTGTAAATTTCTTTGACTTAAATCGCAATTATCATTACCAATTCGTGCCATGTTATTAAACATATAATCTTTAACAGTAGCCATTATTATTACTATAATACAATATTATTTTTACTAAATTCTTAGTATATTAATATCCAGGGTATTTCGAATAATTATTTTTATTACATTCTAAACTATCTCCATCTTTACATGATTTCATATCTCCATATAAATACTCAGCAAACGCTTTTTGATCATTTGGAACCCTCGTATTTGGCATACTATGAAAATTTCTCATTGACTGTTCAAATCCAAAATTATCGCCTAAATCTTGGAAAAGACGTTTATCAATATCCTCATTTGTATCATTTATTTGTGCAATCATCTCTTTTGTATTTTTATTTATTTCATGTTCTATTTTCGGATTAAATGCAGGGGGTGCTGATTTTCGCATAGGATTATCTTGAATATCAGGTAAAAGCACATTGTTCATAGGATTGCTTACTTGTGGCTTTTCAAAATTATGTTTCATGATTTCAAAATTTTTTTTATTTGTAAAACCCTCCTTAGCAATCGATTGAATATTAGATTCATTATTTGTACTATTGTAAAACATATAGTAAATTATACCTAAAGTAATAATACCAGTTATTAAAATAGGAAATGATCTTAATGTTAAAAATCCTAAAATTGTTAGAACAAGAACTAATCTAGATATCGCATTCATTTTTTGTGTATAGTTCATATCATCTGAAGGCCATATGTCACTCATGTATGTTTTATCAATTAATACATATGGGTTGTCTGTCCAAAATTCTATTGTCATTATATATATCTTAATTTTATTTTTAATCTTATTAATTTTATAAAAATAATTTTATACATGTTATTATTTAAATATAATCACATTGAATAGATACCCATCGATTATTTTCATTAATTAATTTGAATGGTTTTCCACAACCATATATTAGATTTCTTTGAATTAAAATATCACATTGTACTTTCGGTAAATGTGGATCTATTTGTGTATAATTATGTTTAAAAATACCACATCTAAATATACAACAATTTAATTCTAATATTTCTATATTTTGATTACAAGTCGGACATGAAATAATTAACGTCATATATGTATATATTTAAAGAAATACTTATATATATATATATTATAATGGATTATTTTATGCAACTTTCCAATACATATTATATAAAACATAAGGTAAACAAAAGAGAACATTTTATGCAACAATATGTGTACCAATTAGGTATAGTAAATGTACCAAAAATTATTGATTATGATAAAAAAAGTGAAATAATGATTATGAAGAAAGTAGGAGAGATGAATTTATCGGATTATTATGGAGCAGATGCGACCGATGTACCGAATGAAATATTTGATCAAGTCGTTGAAATAGTGCGTAATTTAGTATTACATAATATAGAATATCCAGATTTAACTGGTTATAATTTTGTAGAAGATAGCGATGGAAAAGTGTGGATAATTGATTTTGGACACTCCAGCCTGATGACTTCAAACCGAATTAATAATGTTCATATACAAAATATTTGTAATGGTGAAAAAAAATGGAATCCAGATTTTATATAAATTTTTAATTTGGGCTATTGTCATTATTACCATTCACATAAACATCACCTATGTAAAAAGGGTTGGCCATTTTTAATTCACTATCGTTATAATTAAATACAACCTCTGTGTCAGATTCTATATCCTGTAATGCAACAACATTTTTATTTACAATCTTAATATTTGGAGTAAAGGAATGATTAATGAATATTCCATATTCATCATATATATGTTCTCCGTTTCCTATGTAAATAGATTCTCTCGTAGGTTCTGAAAAAATTTCACCTTCTAACACAAAAACGATTTCATTTTTTTTACAACTTTTTGTTGTAAATAATCCTTTTCCGTCAAGATGTTTGCTTTGTTTTATCTCCATTTAATTATAAATTTATACTATATATTAACATCGTTATTTCTACACATTATAATATTTAATAACCATTTTAAATATTATAATTTATATTAATTTATGTCTTCTTCTTCTTCTTCTTCTTCTTTGGTTTTTTACTATTTAGCTTCTCATTATCATCCATCGCTAATAATTCCTGCATTGCTTTCTCTGATTCTGCCTCTGTTCGCTTAGGAATAGCAGCTTCTTTCGCTTTTTTCTCTGCTTCCATTTGTAGTTTTTTCTCTGTTTGTTTCATCATACGTTCTCTCATTTCGGATTGTTTTGTTTGTTTTTCCATCATATTATTAAAGGCATTCATATCTACTTTTTGTTTTCTACTCTTATTTCTACCCATTCCGCCTAATCCACCCATTTGACTCAACATAGATTGTATATTTTCCATTCCTGGCATATTTTTCATCTTTTTCATCATTTCACCTGCCTCGGCAAGCAATTCAGTTTCCTTTAATTCACCACTCTTTATTCTATTATCTAATTTACTTCCCACATTTTTTACTAAACCCATTAGTTTTGTAGGATCCCCCATCATCTTTTTAAAAACATCATCCATATTTGCATCTTCATTTAAATCCAAATTTAGATCACCAGCGGTTTCTTCTGCAATCTCACGTGCTAATTTACCTAGATTACCATCTAACATACCTGTGATGTGACTATGTAATTCATCTGGATTAGGAATATTATCCATATTAATACCAGAACTGCTGTTATCTTCTTTATCATTATTTGAATTAAATAAATTATGCATTTGACCTATTGTATCTTCCAACTTTGTTTTAAATTCTTCTTGATCAATCGATTCAAACATTTTTGCGGTGTCTCCAAAACTTTCACTATTATCAAATGATCCTACCATCGTAAATAACAATAATTGTAAATATTTCCAAATTGTTTCTTTTGTTTTTGATGAAATATCACATGACCATAAGTATTTAAAATCAATACCAGGTAAAAAATCAGTATTCATCTCCATATCCGAAAATATATCTTCATTTTGATATAAAATGTCAAAAAATCGCTCTGGTACTACAGTTTTACAATACTTATATACGGTATCTAATGCATCACTACATTTCTCTTTCATTCCTATTTCTTTTAAATCATCATCTAATTTGGGAATATATTCTGGAAATGTCGTGAGAATATCTCTAACAAAATCCTTCACAATTTTATGAAATTCTTTGGGTACACTCTCAGTAGAATCATTCTCCTCTTTACTAAATTCTGACATTTATACAAATCTATATCGACTATTATTTAAATCAATCTCGTTACATAAAATATAATTTGGTTAACTTCGATAAATTTTGTATATATTTCATTGTCTTTTGTTGGTTTTCTTCTCCCATCTCTGAAATTGGTCTCCTCAACCCATTTATTTTATTTAAAATTTTATCTGTATTTCCTAGCTGTGTAACATCTCCACGATAATCTTTTTCTACAAAAAAATTAATATTTGAATCTTGAATTTCCTCTTCATATATCAGCGTAATATATCTATGCCACACATCGATAATCATTTTTGGATTTGCTTTCCTTAATGACGATAATGCGTTTTTTGTTGCAAGTAGATCACTATCGTCTGGAAATACTTGTTGTATATCATTAATAAACTCCATAAAATGATCGTTAAATGCCTTCAGAATAAGACTTTTACCTGACATCTTTTACTTATATTTAATTTACTTCTTTTATATTTAAATAAGAAACACAAAGAATATTTCTTTATTTATTTAAATCTTGTTCTCGAGATTGTGTGAGTGAATCTAATGATACGTCACCTCCAATTTTATCTGGAACATACGTATCTGGTGGTGTTTCTATCGATGAGTGCATTTCAGGTACCGCATAATTATACATCTGTTTTAATCCACCATTTCCCTTTGCAGATAAATCATCACTTGACATATCCCAAAAACTATAATTATCAGAAATAACACCAGATCCATTCATATTTCCTAAAGAAAATGCAGATGGTTCTCCGTTATTCATCGTCGCAATATTATTAATTTGAGTTTCTTTATGTCGAAAATGATTGTATATTTCATCACCAAAAAGGACACGATGACCATGATTTATTAATAATAATGCAGGAACTTTTGTCACAGTTGGTGGTAACAATAACTCCTGTCCACTTTCTAATACCAAATAGGTTGCACCATCATGTCCCTTTTTACGCTTATCTATACATAAGTAAAATAATTCTTCCTTCAATTGACTTTTCGCTAATGTGGTAAGAACATTTTTACAATTACTACAATAATTACTATAATATAAAATATTAGACATCCTATAGTTATTTGGAATAATAAACAATATTGTTTTTAAATAAATAAAATAAAAATTGATTAAAAATAATAAACTATATAATATAATAAAAAGAAATGACAGAACCTGTTGTCGTATTTAACAAGCGTGCAAATGAGTTACTATTCACATTAAGCGGAGTTAATGTAAGTATTGCAAATGCTATTCGAAGAACTATTCTATCCGATATACCATGTGTCGTATTTGAAACTTATCCATACGAAAAAAATAATTGCATTATTCATTCAAATACTACCAAACTTAATAATGAAATTATTAAGCAACGTTTGAGTTGTATTCCTATCCATATTACTGATTTAACATTACCTATTGAAAATTATAAGCTTGTTGTAAATAAAAAAAATGATAGTGATACTATTCAATATGTTACTACAGAAGATTTCAAAATTTATGATATAAAAAATGACAAGTTTATTTCTGATGCTGAAAATGATAAAATTTTCCCTCCAGATTCTATTACAAAAAGATATATTGATGTTGCCAAATTACGTCCACAGTTATCTTCAGAAATTCGAGGAGAAGAGCTCGATTTTGAATGTATATTTTCAATCTCTTCTGCCAAACATAATGGAATGTTTAATATTGTTTCCACATGTGCTTATGGAAATACTATGGACACAGACAAGGGAACAGTTGCTCTTGGTAAATTTTTGAAAAAATCAAAAGCAGATGGACTTAATAAGGAAGAACTACAAATCGCAGAGAAAAATTGGAATATTTTGGACGCACAAAGACATTATGTAGAAGATAGTTATGATTTTGAGATTGAATCTGTTGGCGTATTTGATAATGTAGAAATTGTCAAAGCATCATGCCACGTTATAGTGAAACAGCTTCAACAATTAAGAGACCTATTCGAAAAAGGTGAGGTAGATATTAAAGATAGTTCTACCACTATGGATAATAGTTATGACATTAAATTAATGAACCATGATTACACAATTGGTAAATTATTGGAATTTATGTTATACAATCAATATTTTGTAATTAAAAAAAGTATAAATTTTTGCGGTTTTAGAAAAAATCATCCACATGATGACTTTTGTATTATTCGTATGGCATATAATGAACCTAATGAAAAAATATCGGTTATCAATAATATGACATATGTTATTGATTTGGCCATAGAACTTTATAATAAAATAGTGCGTCAGTTTTAGATTTTATATAAAAAAAAATATTTTTTTCATAATTCTATATTTTAAAATTTATTTATAAAATAACAACATGATTATTTTATAAATGTAAATACTCCTAATTATTAATTTATATTTTCCCTTTCCAATTCCTTCCCTATTTCTATCATTTTTTCTAAGTTTTCTTCTGTCTCTATTTTATTACGCTCAACATCATTTTCATTTTTACGAAAATTATAATTCAACATAGCCATTTGTTTTGATGGATGCAGCTCATTAAAGTAACTAATTACATCTGTCAAAATAATTGATCGTTTTTCTGCAACATAATTTTCCAAATACTTCTGATGAATATTGTACATGTGAATACGATATTGTTTGGGCCACTCGCCCAACGCCTTTTCTTTTTTTATATAACAACGCACGTAATTATTATACAAGGT
>Ga0206679_10003908_pt1 | contig 11275 bp, 8 predicted proteins | sample M110012015metaG_FD_155464 | JGI IMG/M metagenome (GOLD analysis project Ga0206679, IMG submission 155464) | Ammonia-oxidizing marine archaeal communities from Monterey Bay, California, United States - M1 100m 12015 | ecosystem: Environmental > Aquatic > Marine > Intertidal zone | place: USA... | reverse complement strand
ATTGTTCGACAGATAAGTTAGTTTTTGTTGCGAAGACTCCCAATGTAAATCCAGTACTGAACCTTCTAGATAGATCTAAAGTTACTCCTTTATCACCAGCCAAGTACTTCCCAACAGATACATTTGTAGACAGTCCATAAGGAAAATCGTAATAGAAATTTAGATGGCCAGTGGTAGTCTCGTACTCTCTAAAGCCAAATCTTTGCTTGAAACCCCTCTGTTTTACCTTATGCAAAGACAACCCAAGCGAATAATTTTTTGTAAAAGGTCTATATAATACTTCTCCACCTACTCCACCAAACATTTCCTCAAGTAACCCAAGATCTGCTCTGAGATAAACATCTTTTAGAGGAGAGAACATGTATTGTAATTGCATTCTTTGAATATTATTCTTTCCCTCTTTTAAATAATCCTGGATATCACTTCTCACATGAGGAATTTCACTAGAACTTGCATTATTAAAATCATTGAAAGTGTCGTATAGGTTTATACCAAAAGAAGCATACAAGCTTAGATTCTTACTAAATTTAATATTAGTGTCTGTTTTCCAGAACAATTGGCCTAAATAAAATCCTTCTGGACCTCCTATTTGATGTTTAAGTCCTGGACTCATAGTCCAATAAAATTCAGGAAATTCGTATTTTAACTTAAACTCTGAATTAGAAGTTAATGGCGTATTTGAGTAGGACCCAAAAGTTGATCTGTTAATAATTTCCGAAGGGCTTCCTATGGATTTTTTTGCTGAATCAAATTTTTCTCTGTTTAAATGGAAAGTAGAAACCTCGAACTCACCATTCATGATATGTATGTTTATACGATCCACCTCATCAGGTGCTATAGCAGATACAATAGCTGCAGACCTCCCAGCCAACCTGACCGTGCTTCTATATTTTGTAGAAGCAACTGATACTGTGGCTTCTTTTTCTTCCAAAGTGGCTCCTTGAATGTAAATAGCTTCATCCCTTAAGCTTTTAGTAACAGATTTATAAAAGATATTAGGTTCCCGAGTTATTTTCTCTTTTTGCTCCTTGTTGAGTGAAATGACATTCTTTGGACCAGGCTTGGGTATAGTGTCTTCGAAGAAATTTCCTTTTAATGAAAACCCTATTCTGAAGTTTGTCCCTCTCTCGAAGGCTGCTCTAATTTGAAAATTATCAGACAGGCTATAGTTAATCCCTAAGTTAACCCTGCTCTTGACTGGAATAGGATTAAAAGCACTTATATCCTGATTAGTCGTATCATATTCTGCAATAAGCTTTAATCCATATTTTCTAATGTTATATTCAAGCCCACCAAAAATAGCTGCAGAGCCAGAGAACCAGTTAGTTGCACGGAAGTCTCCCCCTTCTCCAAATTCTCCTGTTCTATTCTTAAACCGTTCATCGATTACACTAAAAGGATTTCGTATTGAATTATCAGATCCTAGAATCCCAAAACCAACACCAGTAGTGACGTCTAAATTTTTAAAAGATTTTGTTGCAACAATATATTCAGAAGAAAAATTTCCATTTCCTGCTATATCTCTTAAGCCTACAGCTACGTTGGGAAAATAATACCCTTCATTTAATAACTTAATCTTTACATCAAAACCTTTATCCTTCCACGACTGATTACCGCTATAAGCAGAAGGACCATACAATTTATTTTTTATCTCTGCATATCTATAAGTAGCTTCTAGCCATGAAAATGGTGTAGCAGTTAAACCAGTGTACTCATTAGGAAAAGAAGCTGAAAAATTCAATCTTAAAGATGCTTGATCCATAAACTTTGCATTTGGAATCTCCATTAAGCCTGTTTCGCCATAATTTGATGGTGCATTAAGCGTTTTTTGCGGGAAATAATCTTCTATGGAAGCTTCTAAAGGGAGGCAATATAAACAAGTAAATATTCCTGCTCCTGCTATAAAAGTTAGCCTTCTCTTCACTATATATGGAACCTAAATTTTTTCTTAATTATTTATACTTGAAAGGGCAGCCGCAGCTAAAGCTAAGTCTGCAAAAACTGGTGTAACTATTCTTGATAATGCTAAACCATCTCTTAACTCTCTAGGAACAAAAATAGTACTTCCTGGCACTATATCGAAAGATTGTTGAAGAAATCTTCTTTTATATAGCTTGGCTTGGCCATTGGGGCTTAAAACATATACCTGTCCATCATCTGCTTTTGAATTTAAACCTCCAGCAAAATTAAGATAATCATTTAATCCATATTTTGGATGATATTGCATGGAAGTGGACTGCAAAACTTCTCCTATAACCGAAACAGAGTTAGGCCTCTTTGGAATATGAATCTTGTCTCCTTTTTTTAGTTCTAAATTAGAGTACGGATCTGTCCTTAATTCAAGAGTATCAAAGGATGTAATAACTCGACCTAGCGGTTCTGTAGATCTTAATTTTTCTACAAGACGAGATATAGGTGCAAGCGAGTATTCTGTAACTTCTGCTGTGCTATCTTGAACAATATTAACTAATAAATCTTCAAGGTTATTTGCTGACCTTTCATAAGCTTCTTTTTCTTGCTTCGCAACTTCTTTTCTAAGCAACATCCCTCCTTCAGTGAAGGCACTTTTTGTATAACCGCCAGCTCTTAAGACTATATCTAGTATCTTCTCTCCTTGTTTAAAAGAATATACACCAGGGTTTTTAAATTCTCCTGTAAGTTCCACATACAAGGGCTCTAATCCAGAATTCTCTGAAACATTAAGCGTATCTCCATTTAAAATTAATTTTTTAAAAGTATTTTTACCATAGATAACTGAAGACACATCTCTTTGATTAGTTAGCCTATTAATTGTGCTGTACTCAATCGTTGGAGTTAAACTCACTTCATTTTTAAAACCGCCTGCGAGCCCAACTACATCTTTAAGGGTCTCTCCTTCTAATAGTTCATACAAGTGAGGTCTTTTAAAAGAGCCTCCCAATCTAACGCTATTTTCGATGAAAGGGATAAAAAGAGTATCTCCATCTTCCAATCTAAAATCTGTGCCAGTATCACCTTTTATAAGTAAATCATATAAATCATATGTCTTTACTAATTTACCCCCTCTTTTTATCTGTATATTTCTTAAAGATCCTTGTTTATTAACTCCACCACTCAAGAATAGTGTGTTTGTTACTGTACTCAAAGCACTAAGTGTATAAGCTCCCGGTTTATACGCCTCTCCTAAAACATATACAGTAATTGATCTTAGTTCATTTAAAGAAATAGACACTTCAGTTCCAATAAGTTCTATTTGAGCTTTTTCTTTAATGACCTTTTGGGCTTCAGTGAAGGTAAGGCCAGTTAACCCTATACTTCCCATTACAGGAAGATCAAAAGTTCCATCTCTAGATATGGACGATGTCTTAGAAGCCTTCTGAGTTCCGTAAAGATTTACAGTTAAAATGTCACCTGGCCCTAAAGCGTAAGTGGAAGAAACGGGAACAATGTTAGCTGGAGCGAAGGTTGAAGGGGAGTATTTAAATATATCATAGCCAAAAATACACTCTTCGCATTTCTTAATGTCTTCTTCATCTTCATCAGGTCTTTCTACTAAAAAACTATCTTGGTTAAAAATTGCATCTAACTCTTCTTCCATTTCATTAGACTTACCCATTTTTGCCTCTACAGAGGCTCTCTGGTCAGGTGGAAGTTGCAATAATAACTCCTCTTGTGCCGCAGTAATATCTGAAAATACTGGATATTGAGTAATAAGAACTATAAAGGATAATAAAAATTTTGATTTAAGGAATTTCATTCGGTCATTCTAACTAACTTACTAAAAATATCTATATCTTTGAAAAACCAGCACTCCATCCAAGCTTATTTCTACAGGCTTCAAAGAAGTCATGGCCTGGAGGGTGGTAAAGGGTTAAACTTGATTTTCCTTTAGAAATGTTAACTACATCTCCTTCCTTTAATTTAATAGAATTATGACTATCCATGCTTAATAGTGCCTTACTTTTTTTACCTATCATTTCAATCCGAATCTTATTATCTTCACCAATAATCAAAGGGCTCGTATTTAGTAAACTATGAGGAAACATAGGCAGTAATGTCATTGTTTTAACACTAGGCAAGACTATTGGGCCACCGCCAGAAAGAGAATAAGCCGTTGAGCCGGAAGGAGAGCTAACTATCAGTCCATCAGCCTTTTGCCTATAAACAAACCTGTCATTGATAGACAAATCAAAGTCTATAAGCTGTGCAATGGCTCCAGAGTGAATAACGACTTCATTTAGTGCCATGTAAGTATCTTTTTTTCCTTCTATAGAGGCTTCTAAGAAAGATCTCCTGTCCTCTATAAAATCACCTTTTATAACTTCAAGTAATCTAGTGGTAATTTCATCAGGTGAGATATCTGTTAAGAAACCAACTTTACCTAGATTAATTCCTAATACCGGAATACCTTGCGAACCATATCTTCTCGAGCAATTTAGCATAGTACCGTCTCCTCCTATAGCTATCAAAAGTTGAGCATTCTTAACAATGTACTTTTCTGTTTTTGTTTTTTCACTCAAACTCAGCTCAAGGTCTTTTAAAGACTGGTCAAAAGAAATATTTATGCCGGCATTATTAAGAATTTCATAAACTTGAGTTGCTATAGGAAGCACTCTACTATCCTTCGAAGAGGTAGATAGTGATATATGGGAAAACTTGTATTTCTTTTTTACCATTTCCTGACCCAATAAATAAATATTGTATCAATTGCAGCAATTAAAACCTTAAAAACATATTTCGTTAAAGCAAGCATAAGAGCTGTAGACCAGTCCATTCCAGTAGCAAATACCCATGTAAATTGATATATAAGAGTATCAATAAGCTGAGAAGTGATTGTTGAAAGGTTGTTTCTTAACCATAGCTTAGATTCACCTGTAATAGTCTTGATTTTATTGAAAAACCAAACATCAAAAGTTTGACTTACTAAATAAGCTATTAAGGACCCTGTCACAAAAGCAGGAGAATAATAGGCTAAAGTACTAATGGCATTATGAACTTCTAAAGCGGATCCAGTTATTTCAGAAGGTTTAAATTGAACGCTTAAAACTAAAGTGACCATAACCGCTATATTTGCAAAAAAACCTAGCATAACAGCTCTATTTGCTTCTTTACGGCCGTATTTCTCATTTAAAACGTCTGTTGCAAAATAAATACCAGAGTATAAGATTGCTCCCATACTCACCTTGTAGGCAGTGCCAAAAATAATGAGTTCGCTTACTTTTCCACCTTGCAAATTACCTAAAACTATTCCTAAAACAACTGCAACATACAGACCGTATTTACCAAAAAATCTATACAAAATTAAAGCGAGTCCCAAGTCATAAACAACAGTTAATAACCAAAGTGATTCTTGAGTTAGTGATAAATTTTCCAAAACTTCTTTATTTATTATTTAATAGGAGCAGTCTAATCAAAAAAATGAATAATCTAAATAAGTATTATGTTTAACGAACTTATATTACAAGGTGAAGCTATAGTTTTTTTTACAGGGGCTGGAATCAGTACTAATTCCGGTATACCAGACTTTAGAGGCCCAAAAGGTGTTTGGAAAACTACCCAACCTATCTATTTCCAAGATTTTGTTAATTCCAAAGAAAAAAGGATAGAATCTTGGGAAAGAAAGTTTTCCAATGAACTAAACATTCACGAAGCTAAACCCAACTTAGGGCATCTAAAAATTGCAGAAATAATGAGTAAAAGGCAATCATCTCATTTAATTACTCAAAACGTCGACAACTTACATCAAGAATCTGGTGTGAGTGAAAGTCAAATTACAGAATTACATGGAAATGCAACTTATGCAAAATGCTTAGATTGCCAATTGAGGTATGATCTTGCCGAGTTAAAAGAATCTTTCTTAAGTACAAAGAAACCTCCTCAATGCAATGCATGCAATGGACTTATAAAAACAGCAACAATATCTTTTGGACAACCTATGCCTGAAGAAGAAATGGTGATAGCTCAGAAAAAAAGTATAAGTTGTGATTTATTTATATGCATAGGAACGTCCTTAGCAGTTTTCCCCGCTGCAGATTTACCAGTCTTAGCGAAAGAGACTGGATCAAAGCTTGCAATAATTAATAACGAACCAACACAAATGGATCATATTGCAGATTTGGTTATAAATAGAGATATTTCTGAAGTTTTTTCAGAAATATCCTTGTAAAACTAGTCGTGGGTGAGTGCTACTAGACCTAAAAGCTTCCCTTCTTTCATCTCTTCAAGGGTTTTATTGGCTTCAGAGACATCCCTCATTTCTACATCAACAGGATCAATCTTGCCTGCAATAACTAATTCCATTAACTCTTGCATATCGCCTAAGCTTCCTACGTAAGATCCCATGAGTTTCTTTTCAAAAAGAGCCTGCATAGGAAGTGGAAGAGTAAGTTGTCCTCCGAAAAGACCAACTACAACATAACTGCCACCTCTAGCTAACAGGTTATAGCCAAAATTAACTGACGCTTCAGCGCCTACAAAATCTACTATGGACCTAGCCCCTCCTTCAGTCAGCTCAAATAATTTCTCAGCAGCTCCTTCTTCCGACGAATTAATAGTTGCAGAAGCCCCTAATTGTCTTGCCATTCCAAGTTTTTCATCATCAATATCAACAACGATAGGACTTATGCCGTATGCTGCTTTAGCTATTTTTAAGGCTAACAATCCTAAACCTCCAGCGGAAACAATTACTAAAGAGTTGTCCTTGTCGTAGGGTCCAGCCTTTTTTAGCGCACTGTATGCAGTTAAACCACGACAAGCATAACTTCCAGCTAAGCTATCTGGAGTATCTCCAGCATCAAATAAGTATTTAGTATCGGGAACTAGAACATGATCTCCATAACCGCCACCTACATGGATTCCTAAATTAGAATTATTCATACAGTAATGAGTCATGTCGTCATTGCAAAGATCACAATCTCCACAGCCCATCCAAGGATAAGCAACATATTTCTCACCTACGTTTATACCCTCTACATCATCTCCTAAAGCTACAACCTCACCAAATATTTCATGACCCATAGTTAATGGCTTACCTTCAGGTAGTGGTGAAGGTAATTGAACTCCTCCTCCCAAGTCAAAGTATCCATCGTGGATGTGCACGTCTGAATGGCAAACACCACAAGCTACCGTTTTTAATAAAACTTCGTTTCCTTTGGGAGTTGGTGTCTCTAAATCTTTTTCTTCTAATGGTTTTCCGTTCTCTACTACTTGATATGCTTTCATCCTTTTAATTACTCCAGTTAATGTTTTGTTATAGATAGATTATCTTTATAATCTAAATATTACAAATAAACTTTTAAAGGACTAATCATGACAGATTTACAAACATTTAGAGAGGAGACTAGAGATTGGCTTGAGGCTAATTGTCCTCCTGAAATGAGAAAACCTGGTGACGTTTGTTGGGGTGGAAGAAACCCCCAATTCTCAAACCCTGATCAAGAGATTTGGTTAGAAAGAATGGGAGATAAAGGATGGACTTGCCCAACTTGGCCCAGTGAATACGGAGGCGGTGGTCTTTCAAAAGAAGAGAATAAAATTCTTCAAGAAGAAATGGGGGCTATAGGGGCTAGATCTCCTTTAGGAAGTTTTGGTATATGGATGCTAGGTCCTGCTCTTTTAGAATTTGCAACAGAAGAGCAAAAGAAAGAACACCTTCCTGGAATAGTCAAAGGTAAATACTGGTGGTGTCAAGGATATAGCGAACCAGGCTCCGGTTCAGATTTAGCTAGCTTGAGTACTAAGGCAGTCGAAGATGGCGATAATTACATTATAAATGGGCAAAAGATATGGACATCTTATGCGGATAGAGCTGATAAGATTTTTTGCCTGGTTAGAACTGGGCCTCAAGAACCAAAACACGACGGAATAAGTTTCTTGCTTATTGATATGGATCAACCAGGGGTTACAACAAGACCAATCACTCTTATAAGTGGTAAATCTCCTTTCTGTGAAACCTTTTTTGATGACGCGACAGCTCCCAAAAAAGATTTAGTTGGGGGTCTTAATAAAGGGTGGACAGTTGCTAAAAGACTTTTGGAACACGAAAGAACTATGATATCTAATATGGGTCTTGCTGGAGGAGGAGATGGTAGCGGCAGTAAAAAAATGTCTGGTCTGGCAAAAGTGAGTAAGCAATATGTTGGGGAAGACAAAGATAAGAAAATAGCCAATCCAAGCTTAAGGTCAAAAGTTGCAAAGCATGAAATGAACTCAAGGGCCTTTGGACTAACCCTGCAAAGGATAGGTGAAGAAACGAAAGTTGGTGCTCCGAGTCCCGCTGCAGCAATGAGTAAATATTATGGCACTGAACATAATAAATTAAGGTACGAACTGCTGTTAGAAGCTATGGGCTCTAAAGCACTAGGTTGGGAAGGTGAAGGGTTCTCTCCTGAAGAGTTAGCCATTACTAGAGATTGGTTAAGAACCAAAGCTAATTCCATAGAAGGAGGCACTTCAGAAGTTCAACTTAATGTAATCTCTAAAAGAGTCCTTGGACTCCCTGATTAAAAAAAAGGATATAAACATGGCTTTAATACTTAACGAAGAACAGCAGTCCTTAAAAGATATTGCAAAAGACTTCCTTGAAAAGAATGCACCTATTACTCATTTCAGAGAAATCAGAGATACAGCTAATGAAACAGGTTATAGCCAAGAACTTTGGAAAGAGATGGCTGAACTTGGTTGGGCAGGTATTTTGGTATCTGAAGAATACGGAGGCTTTGATTTCGGAATGATGGGAATGGGAGGAATTCTTGAAGAAACTGGTAAAACTTTAACCCCCTCACCTCTTTTTTCAACAGCGGTATTGGGAGCAAGCCTTTTAGAGATGGCAGGTAATGATTCTCAGAAATCTAACTACCTCCCGAAATTGGTTTCTGGAGAACTTACTACAGCTTTTGCCCTTGAAGAAGGAAGCCACCACAATCCAACTAATATAACTACAAGCGCTAAAAAGGATGGTGGCAATTTTGTAATTAATGGAAAGAAAACATTTGTAATTGATGGTCATTCAGCTAATTTAATTATTGTTGCAGCTAGAACCAAAGGAGATGAAGGTGATCCGAACGGTATCTCTTTATTTTGTGTAGATTCTGGTAATAAAGATGTGAAAGTAATAAAGCAAAGCATGGTAGATTCTAGGAATTCCGCTGAAATAGAATTTAAAAATGTCTTTGTCTCTAAGGATGACTTACTTGGAGATCTTCATAATGCCTACTCTGTTATTGAGAATGTTCTAGATGTTGCAAGAGTTGCTATTGCAGCAGAAATGTTAGGTAATTCTTCCAAAGCTTTTGAGATAACCCTTGATTACTTAAAAGAAAGGAAACAATTCGGTGTTTTAATTGGTAGCTTCCAGGCCCTAAAGCATAGAGCCGCTGAAATGTATTCAGAGATAGAGCTAACTAAATCTGCAGTTGTTTCTGCAATGAACGCTATAGACGAAAAGTCAAATGATACAGCTCGACTCTCAAGCCTTTGCAAGTTTAAAGCCTGCGAAACTTCTCACTTAGTATCGAATGAATCGGTACAAATGCACGGAGGGGTGGGTGTTACTGATGAGTATGATGTCGGACTATTCTTAAAAAGATCTAGAGTAGCAGAACAGGTCTTCGGTAATGCGGATTATCATGTAGACAGGTACGCGACTCTAAGTGAATACTAAGAGAAGTTTTTTTACCAAAAGCCTTTAAGGCTGGTTATGAGTTTTGTAAAAGGGGTAGTCTGTTTCTTGCTGGTGGTCTTAAATACCCTTTTTTGGTGCGTATTCTTACTTAGCTTTGCTGTAATTAAATTACTGATTCCCCTTGAGTCTTCAAAAAAGATGTTTACTCATCTAATTATATTAATTGGTGAATGTTGGATATTTTGTAACGGTTTATGGATTAAAATTTTGCATAAACCTGAATGGGAAGTGGAAGGTTTTGAGAAACTGGATGAAAACAATTGGTATCTTAGCGTAGCTAATCATCAATCTTGGGCGGATATCTTCATCTTACAATCTGTTACTAATAGAAAAATTCCTATGCTTAAGTTTTTTATGAAAGATGTATTAATTTGGGTTCCTGTAATAGGCTTAGCTTGGTGGGCATTGGATATGCCGTTCCTTAAAAGATATTCTGAGGAAAAGATAAAACGAAACCCAGAACTGAGAGGGAAAGATGTGGCCTCCATGAAAAAATCTTTTAATAGATTTTCAAGGTATCCCGTTTCTATCTTTATTTTCGCAGAAGGCACAAGATTTACTAAAGAAAAAAAAGAAATACAAAACTCACCATTTAATAACCTTTTGTTGCCTAAACCCGGCGGAGTAGGCTTAACCTTATCAACCATGCCTTATATTAATAAACTAATAGATTTCTCAATTAAGTATGAAAGTGACGAGAGGACTTTTTGGGCTTTTCTTTGCGGAAAAATGAACAAAGCGACCATTAAAGTTAACTTACTTGATATCCCGCAGGAGCTTCTAAGAGGAGAATATAGTGAAGATAAGATTTATAGAGACGAGTTAAAAAATTGGTTATATGATATTTGGGAAAAGAAGGATAAGTTTCTTAGTAGTTAGGAAAGGAGAATTTCGATGATAGACCTTTATTATGCGCCGACTCCAAACGGATGGAAGATTAGTATCATGCTTGAAGAGGCTGAAATAGAATATAAAGTTATTCCAGTAAACTTAGGAGCAGGAGACCAATTTAAACCAGAGTTTTTGAAAATAAGTCCAAATAATAGGATGCCAGTTATAGTTGACCACAATGGACCTGAAGGTGAAGAGGTCAGTGTCTTTGAATCAGGGGCTATTCTCATGTATTTAGGTGAGAAATCAGGGAAATTCTTTCCTCAATCTCAGAAAGAAAGAATTAGAGTCTTAGAATGGCTGTTTTGGCAAATAGGTGGCTTAGGTCCTATGGCTGGTCAAGTTAGTCACTTTGTAAATTACGCGCCAAATTTTCCTGGAGATCATTCTTATTCTGAGAAGCGTTACAAGAATGAATACGACAGGTTGCTAGGTGTGATGAACATGGTGCTAGAAGAAAGAGAATTCCTAGCTGGAGAATATTCTATAGCGGATATGGCATCTTTTCCTTGGGTAACGGCTTATAAAAGATATGAAGTTGATTTAGATTCTTTTAAAAACGTGCGCAGGTGGTTTGACGAAATTAAATCCAGGCCCGCTGTAAGAAAAGGCATGGATGTGGGTAAAGAAAATAGAAATTTTGGAAAAGGAATTTCTAAAGAAAGCTTAAAAACAATGTTTGGGCAAGATTCTAAAAGTATAAAAGAAGAAGCAGAAAAAAAA